>OMBX01000596.1_pt1 | contig 18567 bp, 9 predicted proteins | sample 1644931 | NCBI WGS metagenome assembly OMBX01 (sample SAMEA103958165, study PRJEB25191) | human gut metagenome | biome: human-associated habitat [ENVO:00009003]; feature: intestine environment [ENVO:2100002]; material: feces | place: Germany | collected 2013/2015
CCCACTCCCGGTGATGCAAATGCTGAAACCCGATACGCAGACGACCCGCAAGGTCGCCCGTGTGAATCGTGACCTGATCATTTCGCAGCTGCACCAGTTCTTTGATGCGCAGTTCATGGCTGTCTGCCGCAAGCTGTTTATCTTTCTGCGTCAGCTGCTTGGCAAGCTGCTTTTGCCAGATCTTCAGGAATGCGCGCACCTCGCCAATATCATCGTTCTGGCGATTATACTGTGTGCGAACCTGCCGTACCGTTCCGCCCGGCTCTGCCTCTACAGTATAATAGGGGGTGTCCGGTTCGGCTGTCTTTCTCAGAAACAGCAGATAACTCTCCCTGCGCTCCATACGCTCCCAATAGACATCACTGTTGGCAATGCAGTGGCAGAGCTTCCGGCTGTCCATGAAAATATCTTCCAGCTTATCTGGAACCTGAATCTGGAACTGTTTTCCTGTAAACGCAAACTTTTCCCGGATCGCCTGCAAATTCTGTTCTATATGCGGATATGTCTGAAGGAGCTCTCCGGCACGAAGGGTCAACTGCTTTTCCTCTCCGCGGGCGGCCAATTCGTCATGCCGCTGCAGAAGTTTGCGTACACGATACACGATGGGGTCGTTTGTGTCATAGCCGAAGCGGGTTGCCATGGAGAGGTAGTCCTTCCAGAGTTCAATCACACGGCTGCTGCTCAAATTCAATTCGTGCATTTGTCTGCTCAGGTAGTGCTGAATCTGTTCATAGTGCATCCGATCCGCAATAAATTGAAGTTGCTGCGGCTGAATGCTTTCTTTGCACATCCACTGGATCACAAAATCCGAAATCGGAGTTCTTGCTTGGTTTTCAAATTGCAGCCATTGCAAAAATGCACCACCGCCCTGATTCTTCCGCAGACGTGCAAGCTCAAGCCGGTTTATGCCAAGTTTGGGCGCAAGCCCCTTTCGTGCAGGTGCATCCTGAAAAAGTGAGCGTAGACTGTAGTAATTCTGCGTGCATTCGGACACAAGCTGAAACAGGCCGGCTTTTGTCAGTTGCTCCAACGTTGGCATTGTTCTCAGTACGGCGAGATATTTTTCTGGATCTGTTTTCATGTTGACACGGAGCAGTTCCGGAAGACCTGTCCTCTGCAAATAGGTTTTTGCAAAGTAGGGAAGCGTTCTCCCATATACACGCCCGATTTCATTCGGATAATAACCATCGCCGCAGTTATAGCCCTTGATCCAGCGTAATGTCCGCTGCTTATAAAAGCCCCAGTAAAATGCCTGCAATGGTTTAGCGTCCGAGTCGAAAATTGCTCGTCGTACCTCGTGGCAATACGCCGTGACATTCTGATATTTCTCTGCGCTGTAAGAACGTTCTGCCAAGAATTCCCGAATCACAAAGCCACCAGGATAAGGCTGCATCAGATAGACATAGTTTTTATCTGTACGGAAGCGCCCCATTTTGCCAAATGCTTTGAACTGCATTTTCTTTCTGCATCTGGGGCATCTGGTAAACGCATTGTGCTTCGGCTTCCGAATCGGAACCTCGCGGTCACAGTAGCTGCAATAGCCGGTTTTGGTGCCGCCGCGCCGGTATTGATAGAACATATAATTCTGCTCAATGCCGACCTTACTGACCCATCTGTCCCAGTCCTTTGGAAGCGGAGGCACAAGCGCCATTGCCGCATCCCACGGATCGGTTTCTTTCTTGTGCCGGGCCAGAAGCTGCTTTTCCCGAATCTCTTCCTGAAACTCCCGAATCGCCGCGCTCGCACCCCATTTGGAATGCAAATATTGACCGATCACAGTGGAATCACGGGATGAGATCTGCATGTCATAGATGCCAAATCCCTGCTGCGGTAAATTGCGGAGCATCGCGGTACGCCACTTCTTTTCCACGAAACTGTATGTCAGGAAATCCTGCGCATCATAGTCAAGAAACAACTCGTACACCGGCTTTCTGCCTCCGGCAGCCAGATTTTTTGTCAGATAGATCGCGACCTTCAGAATCCGGTCAAACCGCTTGCATCTGGCGTAGTACTCGTGTTCATAGCGCAGTTCTTTTCGGAAATATCCGGTCTGTACCATCGGTTCTTTTTCCGCCTGTTCGAGCATCGCGGTCGTTGCCCGCAGAACAGGCAATTTTTCTAACTCTTTTCGCTTCATTCGTTTACGCCTCACATTCCTTAAAATTGTCGTCATACCAGACATCCGGCAGACGCTCCTTGCCGTCGATCACGCACAGCGAAAGATGCTCGATCTTCGGTCCGTTCACAGCTTCTCTGGCAAATGCCAGAATATCTCCGAGCTTGCCCTTTGCACGCGGGTGCTTGCCGCGCACGACGGCGTAGCCATTCCATGCCTGCGCACGTTCTCTTTTGACATCACAGCCATCCGGCATCTGCGGATGGTCTGCCATATACGCAAGCGCATGCAGGAAAAACTCCTGTGGCTCCAGCTTTCGGAGCACCCAGAGCTGCGTGCAGGAGATTCTGGAATCTACCGCATCCTCATCCAGATCGCCGCACGGACGAACCAGATAGTATTCCGAGTTCTGAAAATCCCCATAATAGCGCAGGCAGTCCATCGGGTTTGCTGCGCAGTGGAAACCGTTTGCCTGACAATTTGCCTGTTCCGTTACATTCAAGCCCATCTTTAGCTGATAGCCAAGGCAGACCATACCTGGGCACATTCCTTTATAAGCGATCATCCGGCCATGCCTCCCATCAGATCAAACATAGAAAACTGTTCTTCATCGGGCGATTTCTCCGGCTGCGGCATTTGAATGACCTGCTCCGGTTTTGCAGTCTTTGTCTCAGCTTTTGTCTTCTCCTTTTTGGGCTGACGCTTGGATTTGACTGGCGCACCCGGATACGGTTTTGGAACAAACGGTTCCTCCTTGATCTCATCCTCTTCGGCGTTTGCATCCCGGAAATATTCCTCTGCCCAGTCATAACAGGTATCCTCCAGCACATCGCCGCCGTAAATGCCGTTTGGCTGCGGCTCCATGCCGTTATCCTTCATTTCCGCAAGCAGATATTCCCGCGCTTTCCGGTTGATGAATTGCAGACAATGTGTCATACTCTTGCGCGGGTGCATGACCATCCGCGCGAACGCTGGATCACTGAGACAGAGCGTCTGCACATACTCGGAAACACACTCCTTGAGGTTCCGCCGCGTCAGCCGCTCGGTTTCTTTTTTCATGCGTTCCATTGATGCTTTGATCAGCTCCGTCTCGCTCATCTGCTCAATTTTTGCAAGCGCATCCTGTTCAGCGGCACGTTTTTCCGCCTGCTGCCGCTCCCATTCCGCCTTCCGTTTGGCTTCTGCTTCCTCGTGCCGACGGCGCTTTTCTGCTTCCGCTGCTGCAGGATCTTCCTGCTCTGCTTCCGTTTTAGCAACCGGCTCCGCCGCAGGCTCCTTGCTCGGCACTTCCGAAGCGGCGGCAGCTTTTTTCTGCTCGTGCTGCTGGATCAGCTTTGCCTGCAAGCTCTGTATTTCGGCCGCTTTGGAATCGTGTCCGTCCAATTCTGTCTGCTGGTTTTCCAGATCAAGCTCTGAAAATACGCCCATGATAAAGCTCCTTTCTGATAGAAAATGGGCGCAGCGGTTCTGCTGCGCCCATCCATGTGTTATACCCGGTAGATCAGTGTGCTGAATGCGTCGAAGCAGTAGCACACGAATCCCGGATATTCTGCGGTCTTTCGTTTGATTTTTCGCTGGATCTCAGTGGCGTCGCGTTCACTGACGCTGTCTGCATCCTCCCAGAGCATTGCCGTAAAGCTGGCGCCATCCTGTACTTCGCGGACGTGCGCGCCAAGGCTGCGGCAGCCGTTGCGGATGGTGATAAGAGAGAACCCGAATTTGTCAAAGTTACCGAGGCCGTAATCAGTAATATCCCAGCCGAGCATACAGTCGCGGACTTCATCGTACTCGTGACCCTTTTCCTGCCACTCCTCCGGGGTAAAATTGCAGAACGGCGGCAGATAGCACTTGTATTTCGCGCACATGGCTTCAAGTTCTTTTAGTGCTTTGTTAATTTCAGAGCGTTTCATTTTTATGCTCCCGTTGATAAAGCAATCAAAGCAGATTACGTTCTAATTGCAATGTGTCCAGCCCGAACCGCACAAACGCATAATCCTCCCGATATCCCCCGCTTTTTCCGTTGTGCCAGCTTCCGTAGAGCGAAAACAGCGTCGGATCGACGAAAAGCGGCTCAGGCTCCGCTGCGTTGTGGTGCGGGCCCAAAAGATTGCGGTTGCTTGCCATCAGCTCCAGTTCCAGCACATTTTCACCCGGATGCAGATACGGCGAAAGATCAAGCGTATCGCTAAAAAGCAGCGTTCCGGCTTTCTGCCCGTTTACAAATACGCGCATATACTGGACGCGGCCCGCACAGCGAAGCTGCCAGTTTGTGCTCTGCACGGTGATCGTGCGCTTCAGGCGCATGGCCCCGTGGAAGAACGGGAAGCCCTGCACCGTAATATCCTGCAAGTCAAGGTCTGTGGCCGGAGCACAGAGACGGAAGCGGTCGCCGAATCGAACGCCGTTTTCACCCGCCTGCCAGCCGGAATCCGGCCGCACGGAGAAGCTCCCGAACAGGTACATGGCTTCGATATTCGTCTCATAGCTGACACAGTTCATGAGCGTCTCCGTGACCTCGCCATTTCCGTAATAGAAGCCGTCGAACACGTCATAGGTCTGCTGCGACTGGAAATAGTCCAGCTCTAAAACGATCTCGTTTTCACCCTTTCTGGCAAGCGCGGCAATGTTTCCACGCACAAACGAGCGATCAAGGACCCCCTGACCGGTCAGGCTGATTTCCGTGCCGTTCACAGATAGTTTTGTGTGTTGGAGCGTTTCCAACTCCAATGTCAGATCATCCGGCAGATAATCTGCCGTAAACGCATATCGCAGCCAGATTTTTCGGTTTGTTTTCTCACGCAGCAATCGCTCGGAAATATACGGGACCGGCAGCGGCTCTGTATACGTCTTGCCGTCATAGCTCAGTGCCGCCTTGTCCAGCGTCAGGCTGTTCTGCACCGGCGCGGAGAGCGTCCATGTTCCGCCCAGCTCCATTGCTTCGGCAATGGGGCTTTTCTGCGCCTGTGGCATCGCGGAATCGTTCTGCATGAGAAGCACAGACTCGCCGGGGGCAAGATACAGCTTTGCTGCGATCCCGTCTGTCGTCTTTTCAAAAGCAACGGATTTCGTTTTATGTGTCAGCAGATCGTATGCCTCCACGCCCGCAAACGGAAGTTTTACAGACATGTCAGCTGTGTCCGTCTCAGACAGATTGACTGCAAACAGGAAATTTCCATTCTCCGCAAAGCGGAGTGTGCAGCGCACGTCGCGGTTTGCTTCCGGCAGAAGCGCACGTTCCCGCACAAGCTCGTCCCACGTCAGGTTACCTTGCAAGAAGCTGAGATCGGCAAGCTCGCCGTCGATGCGCGTGGGCTTCCGTCCCGCCAGCATCAGCCGCCCGCCCTGCGAGAGATAGTCCTTCAAAAGCGCGGCGGTACTGCTGTCCAGCGTGTCGCAGTCGGGAATCACAACGAAGGAATAGGTACACTGTCCAATGGTCAGCCTGCCGTCCTTGACGCTGCCGTACTTCTCCATCAGCCGCTCGTCGCCGTAGTGATGGCCGATGCCAGCCGCGCCGAAGCGCTCAATGAGCACGTTGAACGGTTCGCCCACACTGCGCACCGACGCTTCATCGTTCGCGCGGTCAAACGTCAGATAGGCCGAATGTATCGGATGGACAATCAGCACATCCGCCTGTTCGCGGCTGTTGGCAAGCAGATATCCCAGTTCCGTGAAATAGTCGTCGAATGTCTTTAATTCATCCGTCCACGGATTGTGCTCCGAATAAAACGCCGGATAATCCCGCTTGCGCTGGCCGCGGATGGAATACGGGTACAGATGCTGGCACATGAGGTTTACGCCATTCACATACTGCCATTCGGCGATGCGCTTGAGTTCTTTCGGCGTCACGTCCCAGCCCGCACAGGCAAACGTCTCCGTCAGCACCTGCTTTTTGCCAAGCTGCTGCGCGGCGGACGAAACCTGCCGCGGGGCCAGCTCCGTGCCGATTCTGCGCCCCAGCCAGTCCACGCCCGGAATGCTCTCATACTCGTAAAACGGCATCACGCCTGCACAGCACCACATCTGCGTGTAAAGCTGGCTCTCCTCGACTGTGTGACCAGTCAGACGACAGTTGTGTTCTATGCACCAGCGGTAAACGCGGCCCATGAAGTTTTCGGTATAGAGTACATTCATCAGCCGCCAGTAGCGGAAGCGGAAGCCGGGCGCTTCTTCGCAGTCCACAAACAGCGCGCCCAGCAGATCAAGAACATCTGCGCGGTAGGCTTTTTTGTACTCTGTCAGCAGCACTGGCGTGTAGGCTGTCTCATAGCGAAAATACTGCGGCTCATCGGTGAAGAAGCCCGCAATGCCCTTGCCGAATTCCGCACCGAAGCGTTCAAAATACTTCTCGTGCGTCAGAGCAAGGAACGCATCGGTAATACGCGGGTTGAGAATATCCACCGTGGAGGAATTTTGACAATCATAGACACAGAGATACTCTGAAATGCCGTTCGCCGCGCCGGTGATGCGGCGAATATGACCGTTTTCCAATGTATAAACGCCAAGCGCGGCTGCATCAAAGCCCGGCTTTTTCTCAAAGCGCAGATAATGCGCCCGGTTTTCCGGGTCTTCCAGCAGCTTGCCGCCGGCGAAGCCGCTCGGCCAGCCGTTTTCATCGTAGCACCACGCCTGCATCCCGCGCTTTTTCGCCTCGTCAACGGATGCCTCCACCGCACGAAACCAGTCCTCGCTCAGATACTCGGTTTCAAGTCCGCCCCGCGCGTGCATAAAGAATCCGCCCATGCCCGCGTCCTGCATCGCACCGATCTGCCGCCGCAGCTCGTCCGGCTCTAATTTGTCGTTCCAGCTCCAGAATGGAACAGGGCGACAAAAGGCTGAAATCAGGTCAGTTGATTTCATTGTTATAGGCCTCCTTTGTGTCCGCTCGGTTCAGACGGTTTGCGCGATATTCACTCGGCGTAACTGCGTAGTGGCGCTTAAATACGGTGTAGAAATAGTTGGAATTTCCGAAGCCGGTTCGTTCTGCAATTTCACTGATCGGCACGTCGGTCTGCGCCAAAAACTCCGTCGCCTTATTCAGACGCAGACGGCGCAGATAGGCCGAAATGCTGCTGCCGGTGGCAGCCTTGAAAATATTCTGAATGTGCGACGCGGACAGACCGACATGATCGGCCAGCGCATCAATATTCAGCTTCGGATCGGCATAATTGCGCTCGATATAGCCGATGAGCGCGTCGATATAGTTGCTGCGGTTGTCAATGCTGGCAAATGCACAGGAGACGTCCTACACCAGATCCAGAAACAGCCGCTTGACTGCGCGGGAAGATTCCGCACGCAGAACCTCCGTGCGGAAGCGCGAGGGGTTATATTCCATCGTCACGGCATAGGCACGCTTGAACGTTGCGATATATTCAGAAACGCCTGCAATCAGCAGATCCAGCGTATACGGCACATCTGCTGTCGGTTCGAACCATGCGTCAAAGAAGCCCGCAAGCGCTGCAGCGGCATCGTCAAAGCGCTGGGTGCAGAGAGCTTGTACTACCTCACTGCGGATCTGCTCTGCCTGTGCCTTGCCAAAGGCCGGACGTGCATCCAGCTCTGTGCGGGAAACAAAGTGACCGGCGGGATAGAAATACAGCAGATCCAGCCGCTCGTTCAGTGTGCGGTAGGCTGCGGGAAGCTGATCGACGGCAGAAATTCCATTGCACCAGACGCCAGAGACGGAAAACTGCGCGGCTTCAGAGAACGCTGCGCAAAGCGTTTGGGCAAGCGTCTGCGTGTCTACCGTATCCGGCTGCTCACAGACAAGGAGGAACCGGCCCTGCAGCATATCGACCAATTCATAGCGTGTCCCCTGCGGCAGCGTCTTGTCCAGCTGCTCCTGCAACAGAAAATGCGTTCTGCGGTACGACATATTCTGATTGTCATCCGAAAGCTCCCGCTGCCGGAGCTGGAGCAGGAACAGCGCAAAGCCGGAATATTGCTCCAACTCGATGCCATTGTCGGAAAATTGCCGCCCGATGACAAAATCGCTGCTTCGGAGCGTAAAAAAGCTGCGGAGAATGGCGTGCTTGATATAGCTGTAGTTTTCGGCGTAGCGCTTTTCCGAAAGCGTATACTGCGTTTGAAGCGCAGCATATTCACGGTTGATACGGATTGTCAGATAGACGGAGATCAATACGGCGAATACCACGATGCCCAGATAGAACAGCAAAAACCAGCGCGTCAGCGCACGGAGCTGTGATGAAATGGCCGAGTCGCTGATGCAGCTGATAAAATACAGGTCTGTATCGGCAGAGCGCGACCATGTGCAGATCGCATTCGCCTCCTGCACGACCATTTGGCCGCTTTCTGCGGCCCCGCCCAGCACAGCTTCGATCACGGCATCCGTCTGTTCCTGTTCCAGCAGCGTCATGCCGCTTGTGTAGGTCTGTCCGTTTGCATCCACGATCAGAAGCTGACGCTCCGTGCCGTTTGCCATACCGTAGCCGAGCTGCATCAGCCGCTCGGCGCTGATATTCGCAACAAAGAAGCCATTATAGCGATTGAGCGAGGTTCTGACCGGCAGAACATAACTGAAAACGGTTTTGTCGGAGGACGTGCTGCGGTAGCGAAGTTGGCGCATTGCCGGCTTTTGCGTCACACGGGACACAGCTGCAAGATTCCGAACGAACGCTGCGTCGAAAAAGTCATCCAGTGTACCAAATGATAACTGATAGGTGTTGCCATTGGCGTAGGCATAACAGATACAGTCTTCCTCTGCACAATAAATGTATACAGAATCCAGCCATGACGACGCGCGCGTATAGTTTTGCAGCAGCTGCATGGATTGAATGACCGACAGGCTTTCTGTATCCATGGAGTAGATTAGCTGCAAAAGTTTCGGATCGCCGTTGAGTTGCGTGAGCATGGACGAAGCGGTGTCCTGCATGATGGAGGCGGAATAGCTGACGTTCGAGACAATATCCTGCTCTGCGAGATAGGACTGTTCCAGACTCCGTTTTTTGACGTTCTGATAAATGAGCAGAAAAACGAAGGATACCAGCAGCAGGCAGAAAACTAGAATGCCGCTGAGTACCTTAATAAAAAAGCTGTTCTTTCGATCGGTCGGAATATTGGACTTGATTAGCCGCACGAGTTGTCCTTCCCCCCTCTTCATGCAGAGCATTGCAACTATGCAGTTTCCACAAAGCGGATGGTGAAAACTATTTGCATACCTAAAAAATATCACAATCCCAACGCACATTTCAACATAATCATAAAAATTCAAAGTCGCGCTCAAAAATCAAAGTCCGCTTTCAGGGCAATTCAAAGCAATCGTGAGAATTCAAAGATTACAAATGTGCACCTCGCCACTATACTGAATTTAGCGAAAACGACAACGAGAAGACAGAGGTGGTTCGTATTGATGAAAGCAGAAACGAAAAAACAGGAACCAGGCACAATCCGCAGACGGTCTTCTTATAACCGGAGCTTGCGCAAGGATAACCGACAGCTGTTTTCCATGTGCGTGCCGGGCATCATTCTTCTGGCGCTGTTTGCGTATCTGCCAATGTTCGGTCTGGTGCTGGCATTCAAGAATTATAAATTCAATCTTGGCATCTTCGGAAGCGAATGGGTCGGGTTCAAGAATTTTGAGTTTTTCTTCACATCCGGTACCTTCGGACGGCTGATCCGCAATACGCTGGGACTGAACCTGCTGTTCCTGCTGTGCAACACGGTCATCACCGTTCTGCTGGCGCTTCTTTTATATGAGATCAACAGCCGCCACGCGATCAAGGCGTTCCAGACGGTGATCTTCCTGCCGTTTATCGTTTCATGGGTTGCCGCGTCGTATGCGCTCTACGCAAACCTCGCCGACGTCAACGGCATTGTCAACGGAATCCTGACGTTCTTCGGAAAAGAAACGGTTTCATGGTACACAACGCCAAAATGGTGGCCCTACATTCTGCTTGTCTGCTATCTGTGGAAGAACATGGGCTACGGCATTATTATTTATTACGGAAATCTGCTGTCGATCGACAAATCCTATTTTGAAGCGGCGCAGCTCGACGGCGCAACGCGCTGGCAGGTCATGTGGAAGATCTCGTATCCGTTCATCCGTCCAATCGTGACCATGTTCTTTATTTTGTCGCTCGGTCGGATCTTCAGCGCAGACTTTGGTATGTTCTATTATCTGACAAAGAACTCCAGTATGCTCTACAGTGTGACGGACGTGATCGACACCTATGTTTACCGCGCACTGCGCGTGACTGGCGACGTGGGTATGTCCACGGCCATCGGCCTGTGTCAGTCGGTTGTCGGCTTTATCATTCTGGTCGTAGCAAATAAGATCACGAAAAAAATCAACGGAGAGGGGACGCTGTTTTAATGAAAAAGAAAAACCGTATTGGAACAGTGTTCATCTATCTGATTTTCATCGTGCTCTGTCTTGCAATTCTGTATCCGTTTCTCTGTGTGCTGTCCGTGTCGCTTTCCAGTGCCGAGGACATCAAGCAGTACGGCTTCCGCGTGCTCCCGAAGCATCTGGATTTCTCGGCCTATTCCTATCTGTTCCGTGACAGTAAGATGCTCTGGCAGGCTTACGGCACCACGATTTTTGTCAGCGTCGTCGGAACGGCTATCGGCTGTCTGGTCACGAGCCTGTATGCCTATGCGATTTCGCGCACGACCTTCCGCTGGCGCAGTGTGCTGTCACTGTTCGTGACGTTTACGATGTTTTTCAGCGGCGGCATGGCGGCGCAGTACATCACATATGTCAAGCTGCTGAATCTGAAGAATTCCATCTGGGTACTGATTCTGCCGGGCGCGTTTTCCGCGATGAACACGATCATCATGCGTGCCTATTACGAAAAACTCCCCTACAGCATGATCGAATCTGCCAAAATCGACGGTGCAAGTGAGTACCAGATTTTCTGGCGCATGATGTTCCCGCTTGCAAAGCCTGCGTTGGCCACAATCTGCCTGACATTGTTCGTCGCCTATTGGAATGCTTACTACGAGGCCATGATGTATATGGATACCGGCAATTATGTGACGATTCAGCTGCTTTTGCAGCGTATGCTGGAAAAGGTCGACTTTCTCAAGAATAACGCGTCTACGGGGCTGCTCGGCGCAGAAGCCGCAAAGCTTCCAGGCGAGGCCATGCGTATGGCAATGTGCGTGCTGACAGTCGCGCCGATGCTGCTGGTGTTCCCTCGCTTCCAAAAATATTTCGTCAAGGGTATGGCAATCGGATCTGTCAAAGAATAAAATCATTGACAGAACGGTATGACATAATAAAAATGAAAAGGAGAAACACAAATGAAAAAGTTCCTCGCGCTGCTGCTGGCGGCTCTGATGGTTCTGGCGATGTTCACCGCCTGCGCCAAGACTGAGACGCCCTCCCAGGAAGAAACCACCGCTCCTACCGAAACTGCGGAACCCGCCGCTCCCGCGGACGAAACTCCGGCTGACGCCCCGGCAGATGACAATCTCTTCGCAGAAGAAGTCACGCTGCACTGGGCATTCCCCGCGCTGCAGGACAGCTTCCCCGGCTTTGAGGCCATCAATGAGAAACTCAACGAGATCACAAAGGAAAAAATCAACGCCAAGATCGAGTTCGAGATGATCCCTCTCGGCGAATACACCGAGAAGATGAACATGAAGTTCACGGCTGGCGAGGAATTTGATATCTGCTTCACCGGCGCATGGAACCCGTATCTGCCCGCCGTTGCGAAGGGCGCTTATGCCGAGTTGACGCAGGACGTTCTGGATAAGTACGCTCCTGACGTTGTCGCTGATCTCAACAGCGCTGTCTGGGATGCAATCCGTGTAAACGGCAAGCTCTACGGCATTCCGCTTCAGCAGATCTATGTCCGTCAGACCGGTATCCGCTTCAACACCGAGCTTCTGAACAAGTACGGCTTCGATCCCAGCACTGTCAAGACGCTCGACGATCTGGACGAGTATGCTGCGACCATCAAAGCCAGTGAGCCGGATGCCGTTGTGATTTATAATTACGGTCATCTTATTTATGAAAATATGGTCAACTATCTTGGCTATGATGTGATCGTTTCCAATACGACGCCGGGTGTTGTTTACTATGCTGCCGAAACTCCCGTTGTCTTCAACCAGTTTGAGTCTGAAGAATTCAAGGCTCTGTGTGAAAAGATGCGCGAGTGGAATCTGGCGGGCTACTTTCCGACAGACGCCGTTACCGGTGCTGACTCTGTAGGTGAGAATGACATCCGTGCGATCGACACCGACCCGGCGCACAAGCCCGGCGGCGACATCACCGAAGGTCAGCTTCGCGGCTATGACATCACCGGCATTGCCTTCGGCGACTGCGCCATGACGACCGGCGCTGTGCAGGCGACGATCACCGCTGTCTCCGCAACCTCCAAGAACGTCGAGCGCGCTGTTGCGTTCATCAACCTCCTTGACTCCGATCCCGAAGTCCTGAACCTCATCTGCCACGGCATTGAGGGCACGGACTATGAATTCGTCGGCGACAAGGCTGACGGCCTCATCAAGCCCATCAGCGACTATCCCGGCATGCTGAGCTTCCTCGTCGGCAACGTCTTCAACGAGTACTACACCGACGCTTCTCAGGTCGGCACCTGGCCGGAAACTGCCGAGATCAACGCCAACGCGCAGGCCTCCTGCATCCTCGGCTTCGCATTCGACTCCGAGCCTGTTGCAACCCAGATCGCGCAGTGCTCCGCTGTCGCCGAAGAGTATCTGCCCGCTCTCAACTGCGGCGCAGTCGATGTTGACAGCACGCTCGAAGCGTTCAACGCCGCTCTGAAGGACGCCGGCGTCGAGCAGATCATTGCCGAAATGCAGTCCCAGATCGACGCATGGCTGGCAACCAAGTAAATAAACGACCCCATCAGGATTTTTAGTCTGACTGACTGAAGGACGGGCAGGATGAGCCATCTCATTGCCTCATCCTGCCCGTTTTGTATGCAAATTCTTTGAGGATGGAGAGATTATGCCATGAAAAAAGCAATTTCCCTGTTCCTGGCGCTTGTCATGCTTGTCAGCGTATTTGCCGGACTCGGTATCACTGCCTATGCCGCAGATGCGCAGACGCTCTGGGTCGATCCGGTCAACGGCAGCGACAGCGCCGCCGGTACGCAGGTTGCCCCCTTCCAGACGATTGAAAAGGCAAAAGCCGCTGCTGCAGCGCTGAGTGCAGGCGGTGATGTGACGGTATGGCTGCACGGCGGAACCTATCGTGTCAGCAATGCGATCACGTTCACCTCTGCCGACTCTGGCAAGAACGGCCATGTCATCACATATAAGGCCGTTTCCGGCGAGGTTCCGGTCATTTCCGGCGGCACGCCCATCACCGGCTGGACAATATATGACGCACAGAAGAACATTTATGTCGCCGACGTTCCGGCTGCGGCAGTCAATTCGCGTCAGTTCTATGTGGACGGCGAGCACCAGACCCGCGCCATGACGGAACAGTCTCCCACAGACTGGACGCTGTTCGGCACAAAGGGTTATATGTCTCCTGCCGTTACGACGCAGGAAGCAAATGAGTATCTGGTTCTCGATCTCGGAAAAGTACGCAGTGTCAACTATCTGACCGCATATTCGTCCATACAGGCGGATAAAAACGGCCGTGCGGCCGGATTTCCGCAGGACTTTACAGTTGAAACCTCAGAGGATGGCACAGCTTGGACGGTGCAGTGTGAACAAACCGGATATGAGTCGCCTGTGGTTGCTACCGCTGCAACATTCAACTTTGCACCGGCTCAGGCACGCTATATTAAGCTAAATGCAACAAAGCTCGGCACTGCGAGCAGGACGAACCCTGGCCGGTATATGTTGGCCATTTCCGAACTGGAAACGGGTCTGAAAACCGGCAGCAATACAGATCTCTCGGAGGTTGTTGTTGATTATGACACCAACCTGATGACTGCTGTTGAGGTTCTGGGGCACAACGAAAATCATGACTGGAACTGGCTGAATCAAACCGGCTATGGCAGCGCGAACCTGTTTGACAACAATCCGGACACCGTCGTTACAACAGGCGGGTATTATCGCCAGCAGATCGAAGTCGAGGGCGTTTACCCATGGCTCAGTACAAATATCAGCCAGAACGGACAGAACGCAGAGATTGCAGCAATTCGAATCGCGGTTGACGCCATCAATCAACCCGTAGATTTTACAATCGAAATTTCACAGTCGAATGATCCCGGAAACACAGATTGGACAGTCGTTCACAGCGAAACCGGATTTGACTGGTCGCAAAATCAGTCAGCTGTCTTTATTTTCAGCCCGCGTGAAGCGAAGAAGGTTCGTCTGCACGCAACAAAAATCGCAAACGGTGTGGAAGCGCCCGGTACTGGAAGCGACGACGGCAAGGAGTATGCGCTCCGGGTTGCTGAATTTGCGGCATTCGCGCCAAAGTCCGGCAGCAGCGAGCCCGCCGAAATAGACTACACGACAAATTTGCTGCACCCTGGATGTGTAGAGGGCATCTTCCATAACAACCCCAACAAGGAATCCTATAACTATGATGAAGTCGGAACATTCCCGCTGGACGCGCTGGTAGACGGCAATAGCAGCGCCTATAGCTTTATCACCTCCAAACCGTATCAGCCGGAGTGGCTGCTTGGCAACGGTGGCAGTCTCTCGCCGTGGGTTGAGGTGCGACTGAGCGATAACGGCTCTGCTGTGCAACTTGGCGCGGTACGCGTTGCCGTTCGTCCGCGTGTTGTGCCGAATGACTTTGAAATCCAGACTTCTGTAGACGGTGTGACATGGAAGACAGTTGTGAACGAAGACAACTACGATTGGAGCGAGGAAAAGACCGCTGCTATGTTCACGTTCCAACCGCTACAGGCTGCCCGCTTGCGTTTTGTCGCGCACAATCTCGAAAAGCTTGTTGAGGATGAGAGCTACTACTTTCAGCTCAGCGAGTTGGAGGCGTATGGCGTAGCGCAGACGATTTCGGTTGATACGTCGAACGATTTGCTAGAGCCCGGATGTGTCAGCCCGATTTATCAGATCAATGGCGGCGCACTACAGGATTACACAAACTATACATATCCGCTGAATAATCTTGTTGACGATGATGTGCAGACATTTATCTCTTCGGACAGCCTCCTGAGGCCTTGGCTTGCTGCAAACGGCGGTGAGCTTGCACCGTGGGTAGACGTTTCAGTGACAGATGACGGAACAGCAGTGACGGTTGGCGGCGTGCAGATCAGTATTCAAGAGACCTATAATAAACCGGTTGACTTTTCCATTCTTGCTTCCGAAGATGGTCAGAATTGGACGACGTGCAGGCAGTTGAAAGGGTATGACTGGGGCGAAACAACCTCTCGGTTGTTTACATTTGCACCGGTTTCCGCCAGCAAATTGCGTATTCAGGTTCGCGATCTGGATGGACAGCAGGAGGGGTTGCCGCTTTATTTCCGACTAACTGAACTGGAGGCTTATGCACCGACCGATTTCATTGACATAGGGCGCGTGATTTATGTGCAGGTGAGTAGCAGTGAAACGTGTACGCCATCCGGTATTGCGGCGCTGCACGATAACAGCGATAAGACCTATGCCGCAGAGCATGCCATCAACGGAATGTACTATGATAATCTGGAGCATCTTGGTTACGCTGTTCCGGAGAGTTTTGGATTGAAAAACTTTAAAAACACTGCGGATATTGAGATCAACATCCTGCGCTGGTGGCAGCACCGCATCTTCCGAAATAGCGGTGTGTCTGCTGACGGTACGGAGATCTATCTTGATACGGATTGGCTCACATCGCTCCAAAGCACGGCCTATTCCGACCGCATCACATGGATAGAAAACGCGTATGAATTTATCGACCAGCCCGGCGAATGGTATCTTAACCGCAGCGAAAGCAAGCTTTATTATAAGCCAGACGGAAGCATGGATGGCAAGTCGGCGACTCTGCCGGTGACGGAGCAGCTCCTGGTCTTTGAGGGAACCGAAAATATCACATTTGACGGTGTGAAATTTGAAGATACTTCTTGGCTGACGCCGAATGAAATTGGCTACAATGATGCACAGTCCGGTACGTATGCCCAGCACAATGGCGTTTGGGGAGATGTACCCGGCGCGATTGAAACACACGCGGCAAAGAATATCACCATTACAAACAGCGAACTGCGCAATCTTGGCATCGGCGGTATCCGCATCGGCAATGGTAGTTCTGATTGCGCCATTACAAACAGTGCAATCCACGACATTTCCAGTTCCGGTATCTTTATCGGCAATAACACCGGCCATAATCATGGATATTGCGATCCGGGCACGGATGTAACGGGCGTTGTTGTGCGCAATAACTATATCACGCGCACTGGTCTGGACATCTTCGGCTCAAGCGCCATCTGTGCGCTGTATACCTCTGATACCGTGATTGACCATAACGAGGTCTGCTACACAACGTATACCGGTATTTCGCTTGGCTGGGGCTGGGACTGGAAAAACGCTCCCTGCTCCGGAAACAACACCGTTTCCAACAACTACATCCATGATACCGGCAAGACCATCCATGACGGCGGCAGCTTCTATTCGCTTGGCCTGCAGGAAGGTACAAAGGTGTTTGGCAACTATCTACACCACCACAGCGATGGCCTGTATGACAAGGACGGCGGCCTGTATACCGATGAAGGCTCGACGGGCCTGGAACTGTACAACAACGTTGTCGGCGACGGCGTTTACTGGTGGCAGAAGATCTGGACGACCAACATCAAGGACTGCTACTGGCACGACAACTTCTATTCTGTGAACCGTTCCTGGGACAGCGGCGTAAATATCCGTCAGGAGAACAACACCTATGTTGAGGGCGGTGATTTCAGTCAATACCCCGCTGCACAGGCTATTATCAACAATGCGGGTCTAACAGATCCAAGCGTGAAAGACGGTGTCCGCATGGGTATTGCAGAGAAGCACAATGTGACATTGATGCAGTATCCGGACGGCGAGGCATACTACTTTGAAAAACCAGCCGGCCTGCTTACATTTACAATTCCTAGTCAGATCGGCAACACGCAATATGACAAGCTGGCGCATACCGCAAATATTCTCATGCCGGAAAGCACTGACCGCACATCGCTTGCCGGTAATTTCACGATGGCTCCCGGCTTCACCTGCGACAAGGCCTCCGGCAGCCGCCAAAACTTCACATCTCCCGTTGTCTATACGTTTACTGACGGCACAGATACCATCGCGTGGACGGTCACCGTCACCTGCGATGTAACGGCGGATGGCCCGCTGGTCGGTACGGAAACGACGCTGGACGCGGCCATCGCCGCACGCAGCGACTGGACACAGGAGCCTGCCGAGGCTGAAAACGGCGGTGCGCTCTTTACGCCGGCCAAGAGTTTCAGCGCCTATATTGGCGACCGCATTGCCAACGATGCTATTTTGGAATTTGATGTGCAGTCTGTTCTGGACGGCAACGACTGGACGGGGTATGCTCTGCGGATGCAGGACCCATATTCCACGCTCGGTACGATGTACCACATTGTCTTCAAGCAGGATGCCATTGAGCTTCAGAAATGGGTAAACGGGAACCGCACGATGCTGATCGGTACGATCGAGGGCTATGACCCGGTTTACGGCGATGTGGAAAACAAATTCTATACATCTGATATCCGTCATAGCATCAAGACCGGCGCAATCGATGTGCCCACCGGCGTGCGTCTGTTCCTGTATATTGACGGCAACAAGGTCTTCGACGTAATTGATGCAGACGATCCTATCACAAATGACGGCTTCTTCGGCATGTATCCGATGACGCACGACATGACGCTTCTGCCGTTCTCGAACATCGATACCAGCCCCAAGCCCGATCCCGACCCCGCTCCTGAACCGAAGCCGATTCTTCCTATACTGCCGTCCGGCGGACAGAGTGCCTGGAAGAATCCCTACCAGGATGTCACTGATTCGAGCAGTTATTATGAAGCTGTGTGCTATGTCACGGAAAAGGGCCTGATGAACGGAACCAGCGCATCTACGTTCTCTCCCGACGCGGCAATGACGCGCGCAATGATGGTCACGATCCTCTGGCGCATGGAAAAGGAGCCTGCCGCGCTGAAAAGCAACTTTACGGATCTGACGGCGGACTGGTACCGCACAGCTGTTGATTGGGCAGCGGAAACCGGTGTTGTCAACGGCGTCGGAAACGGAAAATTTGCACCGAACGCCACGCTCAGTCTGGAACAGTTGATTACCATTCTGTATCGCTATGCGGAAAATAAGGGGTATAACGTCTCGAAGTCCGCTTCGCTCGATTCGTTCACGGACGGCAGCGCTGTCAGCGCATACGCAAAGCCCGCCATGCAGTGGGCAGTCGGAATGAACTTCCTTTCCGGCAATACCCTGACCCCAGGCGCGCCCGCAAGCCGCGCGCAGATCGCACAGGTTCTGATGCTGTTCTGCAAGGCTTACATCAAGTAATTCCCATATAACCGGCTGCGCCCTGCTGTTTGCAGGGCGCAGCACCCAAATTTGCATACAATCAG
>OMBX01000610.1_pt1 | contig 18208 bp, 9 predicted proteins | sample 1644931 | NCBI WGS metagenome assembly OMBX01 (sample SAMEA103958165, study PRJEB25191) | human gut metagenome | biome: human-associated habitat [ENVO:00009003]; feature: intestine environment [ENVO:2100002]; material: feces | place: Germany | collected 2013/2015
CTGTTTATATTTTATCATGTAAGCACCTTATTTATCCACAGATTCCCTGCACCGCAGATATAGAAAAAATCTTACTCATCATTATTGCATGACAAATACACATAAGATTTCCTTCCGGCACCTCTTTTGAAATGCGGGCACCATAAAAAGACGGCATCTCTGCCGCCTCATGTCCTTTTACTTTTTAAATCCCGCCTTCAGTTACGCACGGAATAAAAAACGCATCGTATACGCTCCGCCTTTCCTGTCTTTCTTTAAATCATCCGTTCTTTAAATTCCTTATCCATGCCCCGCGCCTTGCATTCTTTGCAAAAACCGTAAATTTCCACACGATGCTCCGTCACTTCAAATCCGTTTTCTTCTGCCAGACGGTCTTTATACTCCGGTTCCAGACGAACCTCGACAGGGAAAATCTTATTGCACGACAGGCACACCGCGTGGTGCACATGGTCGCCCTGCGTATATTCATACCTCGTCAATCCGTCAGCAAGCATCGTCGAACGGAGAAGCAGTCCCTTTTTTGCCAGCGCTTCACAATTACGGTACACCGTAGAAAGACTGAGCTTAGTATCTCTCTTCCGCACCGCTTCATATACATCCCCCGCGGTCATCGGCAGGCTCTTCTGGAGCACCTTCAAGATCATGACACGCGCTTTCGTACGTTTTAAATGCTTCTTTTGAAGTATTTCCTCAAAACTGTCCATTCGTCTGCTCCCCTTGAAACCGCTCTTTGCCCTCACGGCAAATTACATAGTATACGTTGTAATTTCAATTAGATTATATCATATCGGAAAATATATGGAAATCATTTTTCAATCCGTGCGTCCTGCCGGCATTTCAAAATAAATACGATTCATCCGCTCCTGCATTTATAATAAGAAATTAATTTTATTCTTATTCTATACCATCAAAAATATATTTTCCACAATTCCTTTTGGTGTCATTAAAGAGAAAATAGTGATATAATGTGTTCACATTTAAACAGGGAGAACTCCCTTATTCCATGGGCACATCCCAAAGGAGATCATCGTGGGCGCCAATATCCGTAAGCATTGGAACGATCCTGTCTGCATACAGCGCGTTCTCTTCATACTTGTCATCACCCTCATCGGCACTTTCATCTATGCCGCCGGACTCAATATATTCCTTGTTCCCCATCACTTTCTCGCAGGCGGCGTCACAGGCATCGCCATGATTCTCTACTACCTCATGGACATTCCCATCGGCCTGTCCAATCTGGTACTGAATATACCTGTACTCATTCTGTCCCTGAAATTCATGGGAAAATTTTATACGGTCATCACCATTTTAAGCACAGTGAGTCTGTCGCTCTTCATCGACCTCACCGCTTTCATGGCGGACTGGTGTGTCATCAGCAATCCTCTTGTCGCTGCCATATCGGGGGGCGTTGTCCTCGGCGCCGCCCTGGGACTTCTCTACCGCTACAATTCAAACAGCGGAGGCCTCGACGTCATTGGCGCGGTTATCAAAAAATTTTACAATCTGGAAATCGGCTACGTCGTCTTCGGCCTGAACTTCATCATCATCATGTCCAGCGCGTGGATCTTTACACTGGAGCCTGCCATCTGCACCCTCATCGCCATGTACATCAATGCCACCGTTTCCAGCCGTATCGTCATCGGTTTCGCCCAAAGGAAAGCGGCTTTCATCGTTTCCGACAAACCGCTTGAAGTGGCGGACACCATTCTGAGAAATATTCATCACGGCGCCACCCTTCTCTACGGACAGGGCGGGTTCAGCGGAAAAGACAAGAAAATCGTCTTCGCTATCGTGGATCTGACGCAAGTCACCAAACTGCGCCATTTCATCGAGGACATAGACCCCCACGCCTTCCTTTTCATTATGAACACCACCGACGTCATCGGCCGCGGCTTCACCAGCCCCCTCACGCCGAAACTCCCCGGCACCACCAGGTACACCTTCGGTGCTGACGGAAAAATGACTCCCACCCGCTCATGGAGCTGGGAAATGGAACAGGAATCCCATAAGTAAAAGAAAAAGCCGCCGGCCATACTTTCCCAAGCATGCCAAGCGGCTTTTCAGCTGCCTACTTTCCTTCCATCTTCCCTATATTCTCTTTCATCTGCGCTGCGGAATCCATCAGCTTCTTCGCTCTTTCCATCATCTGATCCAGACGGTCCGATCCCTTTTCTCCGGCACGCATCCCCTCCCCGAAATAACTGCCGTCAAAACGACCGCCGCGGATATCCACGTAATAGTCACCGATCACTCCGCTCTGCGAAACGGTAAACTCCGCGTCCAGAGGAATCTGCGCATCTTTCTTTATACGCATTTCAAGAATCCCTTCATTTCCTTCCGTGGAAATTTTGGACACTTCCCCCACACGGACACCGGCATAACGCACTTCATTTCCTTTTTTGATTCCCTGTACACTGGAAAAGGATGCTGTCATGCGGAAATAATTCCCGTCAAACCAATCTTTCGGACGGACAAAAAGAAACACCGCCATGGCGGCAACCAAAACGATGAACGCCATCATGCCGGTTTTTACTTCTTTTGTCATACCCCGCCTCCTTCCTCACTTCTTTTTCACCTTCCGGCTTCCTCGCCAATTCAATACCGCCTATTCTATAGATCTTTCGCTTCCGCTTAGGATGATGCTTAACATCCCCCTCATTATGACTCCTTGCCGTCCGCCATCATTCAGCACTTTTAGCTGACAGCTCACAGCTGATAGCTTTTATCTTCTTACCGATTCCCTCACCACGGGTACAGATCCTTCACGTTCGTTCAGGATGACGTTTAACGTTTCCCTCATTATGACTCCTTTTCCTCAAATCGTCATTCTGAATGGACGCAAGAATGCTTTGTGAAAAAGCAGCAAAGCAGCAATATGGCACGGAGTGAAGAATCTATGACTCGGATGACGCCTTACCGTCTTCCTTATCACGGCAATAGATTCTTCGCTGTCGCTCTGAATGACGCCTTACCACTTTCCTCACCACGGCAGCAAATTCTTCGCTGCCGCTCACACGAGGACGCTTAACGTTTCCCGTCATAGTGACTCTTTCCTTCAATCGTCATTCTGAATGGACGCAAGAATGCTTTGTGGGAAAAACGGGAAGCAGCAACATGACACCGAGTGAAGAATCTATTACTTTGAATGGCATCTTACGGCTTTCCTTACCACGGTAACAGATCCTTCACGTTCGCTTCGGATGACACTTAACGTTTTCCTCACTACAATAGCAAATCCTTTGCTGATATTTCGTATGACACCTAATGGAAATCATATGCTTCAGCTTTTAACTCACAGCTAACGGCTAACAGCTCACAGCTAATAGCTTTTATCTTCTTACCACTTTCCTCACCACGGTAACAGATCTTCCGGATGACGTCTGACTGTCAGCTTATCCTCACTCATACAAAAATACGGTACCCATCACATCTGACGAGTACCATATTTTTGTTTCTTAAGTTATTTCCTTACCCTTGCTTTCCGTTACGCTTTCGGGGAAATATGAGAACCGTACACATCACGGTAATCATTGTTCGCCTTATCGTCTTCGCTGTTGACGCGGACACGTTCTACCTTATTTCTGTCATTGTCCTTGCCGGAAATACGGTCGACACGGATACGATCCAGACGAATCTGGCGGAGTTCCGGTTCGAACTCATTCATAGCTCTGTCCATATTGTCATCTACCGGTGCTCCATTCTTCAATGCGCGATAGAACATCGCCGCAAATTCATAGCGGGTCATGGAACGTTCGCCGCTGAACATGCCGTCCGGATAGCCTTCAAGGATGCCGTTTCCTGCCAATGTAGCCACATATTCATAAGCCCAGTGGTTTTCCGGCACATCGGGGAAGTCCTTCTTTTTACCCATATCCAGGATGCCGAGAATGGAATTCATCTTCTGCTCCATGGTATCCAGACGTTTCTTCAAGTCCTTGTTCTCATCACGGAGATCGACGATTTCTTTCGCCATGGCTACTTTGGATGTGGATACATGGTTGCCCTGTCCCAGCTTCACGCTGACTCCGGCATTCACCATGTTTTCTCCTCCCCCGAAGGAGCCTCCCACGCTGAACATGGTGTCTTCATTGGGACGGTAGAATGCGCCTACCGCTACCGCATGGGCGTCTTTGTAGTTGCCGTAGCCGGCTGCCACATCCCACTTGTCATCCGGGTCGAAGTCCAGCGGGTGGAGGGCTGCCAATGCTGCCGCTCCTGCTCCTACTCTGTCCATCCGGTCTCCCAGTTCATTGACGGCTCCTCCTATGTTGTTGATTGTCTGGTTTGTTTTCCACAACTGCCCCCCGTTGACGGCGTCAGTGCTGTTTGCGCTAATGTCTCCGGCTGCTACGTTGGTGATTTTCTTGTTCCCTGCGTTGATGCCGCTGTTGTCGATTTTCACGTCTCCTACGGTCAGGGTGTTGGTGGTCACACTGTTCAATCCTTTCAGGTCTTTGGCCATGCGGACTTTCAGGTTGTTATTGCCGTCGGATACGACGCCGAGGTTGTCTTCTGTGGTGAGTTTGTTTGTGTCTGTAATGCCTCCGACTACGTTCACCTGTTCGTTCAGTTTCTTCTTGATGACGTTTCCTGTATCGCCGCCATATTTCATGCCGTCGTCCAATGTGGCCACATCATGTTTCGTGCCGTCTTTTTCTTCAATAACGAGGCGGGTGATGTTGGTGCCGTCTACTCCGGGTTTGCCGTCACGGGTAACCGAGATGTTTGTTGTTACGCCGTCTTTTCCGTTGATGCCGATTTTTCCGTCTTTGCCGTTTTTACCTGTAGCAACGATGGTTTCGGTTTTCAGGTTCTTGTCCATTTTGACGGTGAGGTTTCCGTTCGCATCGGCAAAGGTTTTGATGTTTTCACCGGAGTATTCGGAGGCGGCTTTTGTCCCTTCTCCTTTGATGGTGACTTTGTCTCCCAGGTTCCGGTGGAATTCTCCGTCGTTGCCGGCAAAGTCCATGCCTTTTTTCGTCAGTTCTTCAGATGTATTGGTAATCTTTTGGTCTACGACTTTGAGCTGGTCTTCTGTGGCGGCCTGTCCGCTGGTGATGTTGTTCGGATCCCAGGTTTTGTTGGTCAGTCCGTTGACGGTTCCGTCTTTCCCATTGATTTTCACTTTTCCGGCGTCGATGTTTCCTGTCGTGCCGTCAATGGTGACTTTGTCTCCGGCTTTGATGATGCCGGTTGTTCCGTCGATGGATACCTGTTTGGACGGATCGGTTCCCAGTGTGACTTTGTCGCCGAGTCCGACAGTATATTCTTTGCCGCCTGTTCCATTGGTTCCTTCGGTGACGGTTATATTGCTGTCTTTGGCTTTGACGGTCGTATGCTGGCCTGCCAGTGTCTTTACGTCATGCAGCTGGCTGCCATTGACAGCATCGGTGCTGTTTGCGCTGACGTCACCGGCTGCTACGTTGGTGATTTTGTTGCCGCCGTTGTCAAGGCCGTTCTTGGTGAGGGATACGGTGTTTCCGGCTGCACCGTTGCTGATGGTTATTCCGTTATTGTTGATGAATGTATCGCCGGCGGTTATGCTTTCGAGGCCTTTCAGGGCTTTGGCAAGACGGACTTTCAGGTTGTTATTGCCATCGGATACGACGCCGAGGTTGTCTTCTGTGGTCAGTTTGTTTTCGTCTGTAATGCCTCCGACGACGTTCACCTGTTCGTTCAGTTTCTTCTTGATGACGTTTCCTGTATCGCCGCCGTATTTCATGCCGTCATTTAGGGTGGCCACTTCTTCTTTGGTGCCGTCCGGTTTTTCGTATACGATACGGGTCGTGGTTGTCCCCGGCGCGCCGTCTACTCCGGGTTTGCCGTCACGGGTGACGGAGATGTTTGTCGTTTGGCCGTCTTTTCCGTTGATGCCGATTTTTCCGTCTTTGCCGTTTTCACCTGTAGCGACGATGGTTTCGACTTTCAGGTTTTTATTCATCTTCACGTCGATTGTCGTATTTCCGGCAGGGTCCTGCGTGATAAATGTTTTAAGGTTTTCTCCGCTGTATTCCGTATCGGCCGCGGTACCTTCTCCTTTAACGGTTATCTTGGAGCCCAGTTTATTGGTTTTTGTGCCGCCTGCATTGGCATCGAACTGCAGGCCTTTGGCGATTACATCATCCAATTTGGATTTGGACGCGATGTCCTTTAATTTTACGGTTTCTTTCTGCCCTGCATGGTTTTTATCTTCTACGGTGAGATCAATATTTCCGTTGGTATCGACTGTATAAGACCCATCCGCAATGGATGCGTTTTGTACCAGCCGATAATCGGTGGCCGCTGCACTTTGATTATTGATGGCTTCGGTAACCGTCTTCAACTGGTCTTCTGTGGCGGCACGCCCGCTGACGGCCGTCGGGTTCGTTACATTCCAGGTCTTATTATCAAGACCTGTTACATAATTACCGGTAGTACCGCCGGATGTCTGGCTGCCCATGGTCACACCGCCGGCTTTCACCGTATCCGTAGCGGTTACTGTCTTCACATGAATGTCTTCCTTGAGTTTTACGCCGATTTTCGTATCGTCACCGGTTTGGGTGATTTCTGTCGTAATGTTATTATCGCCGTTAACGGTGACTTTAGAGCCTAATTTGTTCGTTTTTTCGCTGTTATTATCCGCGTCGAAACGAAGGCCTTTATTAATCACTTCATTTTTAGCATCATGCAATTGTCCGCCGTTCACCGCGTCTTTGGATCCGGCTGCCACCTGACCGTCAGCCACATTGGTTACCTTTTGGTTATTCGCATTGAGGCCATTATTCGTCACATAGGTCTTTCCGCCTACGGTCAGCCCGTTATTATTGATCACCGTATTGCCCGTTGTGACGCTGTCCACTTTCACGTCTTTGGCCAGTTTGATATTCAGCGCACCGTTTCCGGATACTACACCGATGTTCCCATCTGACAGTTTTGACGCGTCAGCGCCGCCTTTGATGTCCAGCTGCTCGCCCAGTTTTTTATTGATAACTGTTGCGTCATCACCCTTAAAGTTCAGCCCTTTGCCAATCGTCGTGTTGATATTTGTGATATCGGTCTTATTTGTCTTTACTCCGTCACTGACTGTTTTCAGCTGGTCTTCCGTGGCTGCCTGCCCGGATACGGGCTGCGGGTTGTCAATATCCCAAGTCGTATTTGTAAGGCCGTTTACGGTTCCGGCATCCCCATTCACCGTGACGGGATGGGTCTGCCCTACGGTAACTACATTCCCCAGCCCGACGGTGAATTCTTTACCGCCTGCCGCATTGGTTCCTTCCGCAACGGTTACATTGGCGTCTTTTGCTTTGATTGTCGTATGTTTCCCTGCCAGTGTCTTTACGTCATTTAACTGATTAACGTTAACCGCATCTGTCCCTGCTGTACCGTCAGCCACATTATTAATCTGCGCACCGCCGACGTTTACTGTATTTGTTGTATCACCGAGAGTAATTTTTGCACCCGTTGTAGTACCGCCGGGAGCGGTCTTCTGATTAGAAATCGATGTGATTCCTGTCAGATCGCCGGATACATTCACCGCATAGGTTTTGACCGTACCATTCGCTCCGGCTTCTGTACCGGGGGTAACGGTCGTATTTTTACCATTGACAACTTTTACCGCATCCGCCGCAATATCGTTAATAACAGTCTTGCCCGCATTGGTAATGTTATCCAGGTTAGTATTCGCTTTATCACCCAGCTTGGTATCCATTGTAGGCTTATCGTAGTAATTATTGTTCAGATAGGTATTCACTGTATCACCGGTTACAGTCTTATTATCTCCGGCAGCAATTGTACCTCCGCCGATATTATTGATTGCCGTTTTTGTAGCCGCATCCAATCCTACTGTATAAGCGATAACGCCATTAGCATCTTCTGTACCGCCTGTCACAGACACTTTGCCGCCTGCTTCAGCAGCCAATGTTGTCTTGGTCGCGCTGACCACATAATCAGTATGTCCGTCTGCGACATCAACCGTACTGGTGACAGTCGCCTGCTTGGCACCGGTAACAGTAGCTTTCGCTCCGGCAGCCGCCTTCTTCACATCTCCGATATTCGCTGCATTGGAATCTATCGTTCCGCCACTGGCCACATTCGTAATAGGCGCATTATTCGCATTGATGCCGTTATTGGTTACATAGGTCTTTCCGCCTACGGTCAGCCCGTTGTTGTTGATGACCGTATTGCCCGTTGTGACGCTGTCCACTTTCAAATCTTTGGCCAGTTTGATATTCAGCGTATCTGTCCCATTGGATATCACGCCGATATTTCCATCCGTCAGCTTAGATGTATCTGTCACACCGCCGACGATATTCGTCTGTTCGCCTAATTTTCGGGTAAACTTATTAGCCGCGGCTGCCGCAGCTTTCACATCGCCTGCATAGGCCACGCCTTTATCTACTTCTGAGGTTACCGCATAGAGCTGGCTGCCATTGATGGCATCGGTAGAAGTGGCGGAAATACGGCCGGCCGCCACATTGGTAATTGTCCGTTCTGCGCCTGCCTTACCTACACTTACTGTGGAAGCCGGATTTACTCCTGCGAAATTATGTGCTACACCATTGATTGTTGCGGAGGGTGTCGCTACAGCAGCTGCTGTTTCTGAACCATTGCCGATAGCCACGGCATTTTCATTGGCTACTTTTGTATTATTGCCAAGAGCAACGCCATTCTTCCCTGTCACGGATGCACTGCTCCCCAGGACCATAGCCCCATCAGCAGAAGCTGTGGAATTATTCCCTACCACATAGGCATTATCCGTTGTGATCGTATTCTTATAGCCGAAAGCACCTGCCGTATTTCCTTTGACCGTACCGGCAGTAACCTTTTTAATTTTATCGCCATTGGCTTCTGTCGTTTCCGTAATGGTGGCGGAACCAATCGTATTGCCGCCACCGATAGCATAGGAATTATTCCCATAGACTTTGTTATCCGTACCGACAGCCGAAGAAGCTGCACCGGACGTGGTGCCGTCCGTCATATCAAAGCCGACCGTATTCGTATCGCCCAGAGATGTGGACTTATCTCCATAAGCACCCGCCTGGCTGCCGATGGCAAGAGAATTCTTTCCCCAGCTCCGTGCTATGACACCGATGCTGGTGCTTGCAGCCCCTTTTGACATCGAATTGACGCCGATCGCCGTGGAACCGATACCGAAGGACTGGGTCATCGCGCCCATGGCTATGCTGGCTGCACCAATAGACGCGGTGTTCGACCGATACTCGCTGGTACTGAGGGCGGCATTCCCCAGTGTCGTCCCGGGATATAACGCTGCCGTTTCCCGCTCAAATTTATTCTGCGCCCCGGCAGCCCAAAAACCGGGAACTGCCGCTTGCAGATCGGATTTTACCAAGTCAACGTCATTGCCGCCGATAGCAATGGAAGAATGACCGATAGATTTCACATCTCCACCGATAGCCATGGCTTGCGTACCATAAACTTTTGCCATGCTGCCGATGGCTATCGACTGTGAATAGATAGGGGTCGCTGCCGGGTCGGTAGTTCCCTTTCTGATGATGTTTGCTTCCGCCCCGGAACCAAGAACTACATCGCCCCGGGAGCCGTAAGAATGAGCTTCCGATCCCATGACGACGGCGCCGGAGCCATCCTCACCATGGTACTTGGATACCGTACTCGTCGCCTGGCGGCCGATGACGATATCCCCGTTTTCCATCGCTGTTGCATTATTCCCGATGGCGATGGTGCTCGTAGTAAACTGATCACTGGCCCGCTTCTGACCTAAAGCCTGGGCTCCCCGTCCTATGGCAACACTGTTTTCAGCAGTCGCTCCTGACTTTGCCTGCAACCCTGCCACAAAAGAATTCGTTCCATCAGCCTCTGTCAAGGTTCCGATAGCGGTAGCATGGCCTGCCGTCGCCTTAGCACTGTCACCTACCGCCACGCTGTCACCGCCGGTAGCGGAAGCACCCGGACCATAGTGTGTATTCGCTTCCGCCATCCCCGGCAGCAGGCATCCAGTAAGGGCAAGAGCACACAGAAACGCACGGAAAGACAGGCTCTTCTTTTCAGAAGTCGCTCTGTTTTTCCCGCATCTGTCGGCGATTTCCGGGACCACTACATAGCAGCGCTTCACCCGGCTCCAAATAACTTTGTAAACCTGATTCATAATTTTCCTCCCATCAAACTAAAAAACACGCACTTTCTATAAGGAATTGAATGATGTATACATCTCTTCCTTTATCATATTATACATTTGTAATATTATCTTATAAAGTTATTCATTATAGTTTAATTTAGTTTACCAAATGCACCTTTATTAAAGTATTTCACCGGAGATTTTCCATATTCCCGGCCCCTTTTGCTGTCCGCTTGATCCATTCCTCTTCCTTTGCATATATTCGCCCGGGATATTCGGCACAGAAAAACTTTCGGGGAAACATTTAAAAGTAGACCATTAGTATACTTACGGATTTCATACTATCATTCGGATAAGAAAAACAAAAATATCATTTATTTAGAAAGACGCTTTTGCTCCTTATCTCAGCAGTATTGCCGTTCATAAGCATGACAAAGCCGGTTTTACGTTAAAAGATGGAGCCTTCAATCTCCCACGATGAACAAAAATAAAAGGCTTTCTCCTGAAAGCATATACTATCGAAGAAAGTCTTTTATTTTATTCCTAATTTAGAAAGACATCTTATCCAATTAGGATGCAACGCTGTTCATGAACTGCACTGTCAGCACTGACGGGTTGGAAACAATTCCCAGAACGGTTACCCGTTGCCCCATAGGAACAACTGCACCATTGAGATTCACAAGAATTATATTCCCTTGGGCCGTACGAAAATTCATCAGCCCGCCGCCTGCACTGGATAAAACGCTGCCCACCGTGTAGACCTTTGTCCCTACAGGAAGTCCGGACAGATCCCATGCCACCTGATAAGCATCCAGATCCTCTATTTTCAGATCTCCCGGATTTACCTGATACCAGCTGGCGAGATCGCTTTTCACCGGTCCCATGAAATACCCGGCATCACGAGATGTCCGTGATACCATTGACACCTGCGATGGATATAGATTTCTCACATCTTTTCTGTAGCTGACTGTCCGCTGATTGGGAACCCGATCCTGATAAGATACATTTCGGATAACAAGTATGGGCTGCTTGGCTTGATTGTAAGCCACATACCCTCTCGCCTGAAAAGGCGTATAACTCATTATCTTTCCTGCATTCTCCATCATAGCAGGGATTTCCTGTCCATCAGGGGTAACAAAACGATATACATTGTCTGTATAAAAACCTTCAAACTGGCCGGTGACAGTAATCTCATCCGCTGCTGTTGCCACGCCGGGCATCAATAGCATCAATAGCAGTCCTATCATAGCAATCCATGATTTTTTCATCTGGAAGCCCCTCCTGATCTGATTAACCGCGACCTTTAATGACGCGTACACGCTGAATATCAGGTGTGCCATCCTTATGCTTGGTGATGGTATCTACCCTAATACGTTCCAGTTCCGGTTCGAATTCTTTCAGTGCTCTGGCCATCCGGTCATCGGCAGCCGCACCATTCTGCATAGCCCTGTAAATCAAGGCGGCCATTTCATACCTGGTCATCATGCGGTCTCCGCCAAACTGTCCGTCCGGATAGCCCACGATGACACCGTTTCCTGCCAGCGTCGCCACATAATCATAAGCCCAATGGTTTGCAGGCACATCGGGGAAGAGCTGCATCTTATCCATATCCAGAGAATCCAGCGGTCTTCCTTCGGAAACCTTCATCAGCGCTCCCTTCATATTCTCCAGTTCAGCGCGAAGATCTTTGATTTCCTTTGCCATAGCCACACGGCTGGTAGATACATGGTTTCCTCTGCCAATCTTGAGGCTGACACCCGCATTAATCATATTCTGACCGCCGCCCATAGATCCGCCGACAGAAATCATTGTGTCTTCATTCGGACGATAGTAGGCTCCTACAGCTACGGCATTAGCACCCTTATAGTTACCATAACCTGCCGCAAAATCCCACTTGCTGTCCGGATCGAAATCAAGCGGATGGAGAGCTGCCAAAGCAGCAGCACCGGCACCGACACGATTGATTCGATTATCCATATTATTAATAGCGCCGCCAATCTTATTGAGGGCCTCATTCGTCTGATACAGCTGACCGCCGTTAACGGCATCCGTTGAATTCTTACTGATTTCTCCCGGTGCCACATTGATGATCTTCTTACCGCCTGCATTCAAACCATCTTTAGATACGTAGGTGGTTCCTCCTACAGTAAGCCCCTTATCATTGATAACGGTCGTCCCTGTTGTCACAGAGTTCAGGTTCAGGTCATCAGCAGTAGCCACTTTATAGTCCACGCCGCCATCTGCATTGGTTCCCTTTGTTACAGTGATATTTTTGCCTGCGCTCACAGAAGACTGCTTTGCCGCCTTCGTAATTTGCCCGGCTACAGCCTTGAGCTGATCTTCTGTTGCCGCCTGCCCGCTGGTGAAATGATTCGGATCCCAAGTCAGGTTTGTCAGCCCATTCACTGTGCCCTTAGAGCCATCTACAGTAACCTTTCCGGCTTTGATCGTACCTTCTGTTCCCTTAATGCTGATCTGCTTGGAAGGATCGGTTCCCAGCGTAATATCATCATTCAGGTTGACATGGTACGTTTTGGATCCGTTGGCATTCGTTTCAGAAGTCACCGTCGTATTTTTGCCGTCCGCTACTTTTGTGGTGGCACCGGCTACCACTTTGTTCAACTGACTAACATTGACCGCATCATGAGGATCTGTACCGTCAGCCACATTGGTGATCTTCTTTCCACCTGCATTCAAGCCGGAATCAGATACATAGGTTGTTCCTCCAACCGTGAGCCCACGGTTGTCAATAATCGTATTCCCGGTGGTTACGCTGTCAAATACCGCCTTCTTCGCCAGCATCAAATCAATCACAGTGTTTCCGTTAGCATCCTGGCTAATCTTGGTCTTGACATTCTGTCCGGAGTACTCGCTGTCCGCTTTCGTCCCTTCGCCCTGGATCTTCACGGTGCTTTCCAGTTTATTCAGAACGGTTGCTCCGCTGTTGGCTCCAAAATACAGCCCTTTGCCGAGCGTAGCGTTGTTGACCGCGTCTTTCAGGTCGCCGATGGTCGCCGCGCTCTTCTTCTGGTCTTCGCTTGCGTTCGCCAGCGCTGTACCGTTCAGCGCGCTCTTCACGTTGCTGATCGTTGACCCGCCGACGTTCACTGTCCCGTCTCCCAGCGTGATCGTGGTATTATTGCTGCCTGCTTTTCCGTTCGAGATTGAGGTGATCCCGTTCAGTGCGCTTGCCAGCTGTACCTGCAGCTTCCCGTTTACGTTGTTGACGCCGATGTTGCCATCTGTCAGTTTTGTGTTGTCCGCTCCGCCGACAATGTCCATTGTCTTGTTGAGCAGTTTGGCAATGACTTTGCTCTTGTCTGTCTGTCCGTCGTCGCCGGCAAATTTCAGCCCGTCGTCCAGTGTGGCTACTTCATGTTCGTTGCCTTTCGGATCTTTATAGACGACACGGGTCATGGTCGTACCATTGGCTCCGTTCAGTCCCGGCTGTCCGGGTCTTGTCCAGATATCTGTGATTCCGTCTTTCCCGTTCAGCCCGATGTGTCCTTCTTTGCCATCTACTCCCGGTACTCCGTCTTTCCCGTTGATGGTGACTGCGTCTTTTCCATCTTTTCCTTTGATCGAGATGCCGTCGTTGCCGTTGATTCCGACTTCGCCTTTATCTCCCTTGACGGAGATGCCGTCTTTCCCGTTGATGCCTACGCCGGATACACCGTCTTTCCCGTTGACGCCGATAACTCCGTCTTTGCCGTCAGCTCCCGCTTTCCCGACAATGACTTTGTCTGCCGACAGTTCTTTGTCCAGCATGACGTCGATGATCGTGTTGCCGCTGGCGTCCTGGCTGACCTTGGTCTTAATGTTCTTACCGGAGTATTCGCTGTCTGCTTTCGTCCCTTCGCCCTGGATCTTCACGGTGCTTCCCAGTTTGTTCAGAACGGTTGCTCCGCTGTTGGCTCCGAAGTACAGCCCTTTGCCTTTGATCGCCTCATTGGTGATGTTGGTGATGTTCTGGTTCAGCTTGTTTTCGTCTACGCTGTACTGTACGCCGTCAGTGTCTGTCACGGAGGTCAGGTATTTCCCGTCCCCTTTGAATTTTACTGTCGGTGTCGTGTCTTTGGTCAGTGTGACGGTTTTCTGGCTTCCGCTGTCTGCCGTTACTCCGAACTGGGCCTTGATATTGGTAATCGGAGTGGTTGTGCTGTTATTGATATTGGTAATCAGGTCGCCCGTTATATTTTTGACCAGCTTGTTCTTGTCAATCCCGTATGTGACTTTCTTGTCGCTCAGGTTGACAGTCATCGTGTCGTCGGCTGTTGCAAATTCTATTGTCGGCGTGGTTCCTTCTCCCAGTCTTACCTGGCTGGTCGCGCTTCCTGCTTTCAGGTTAAAGCCGCTTTTCAGGTTATTGATGTCCGTCCTGTTGTTCTGAACCGTCGAATTATTACTGATACTATTATTCAGCTGGTTTTCGTCCAGCTTCAGGTTCAACCCGTCATAACCGACTTCTGCCTTGATATATCTATCACCTCTGACAGTCAACGGATTATTCTTATCGATAGTTTTTCTACCTTGCGGGCTGTTTGTGTCCTGGATCACCCAGCTTGAATCTCCGCCCCCGCCCAGCTGGGCGGCTTTTAACTGTGCCACGTTGACAGCATCAGTGTCATTAGTGCCGGCAGCAACGCCTATAATCTGACGGGTTTTATTACGAGTCGTATCCCCCACGGCCACGCTCCCAAGGTAGACTTCCACGTGCCGGTCGTATCATCGGAATGGAAAGCCCCTGACGGATCATACCCGACCGCCCCGGCGGCAACATTAGCCAAAGAACCCGTACCGATGGCAGTACCCCACCTTACACTAGCTTTAGCAACATCACCAAAAGCGGCTGCATACTGACCTGTAGCCTCCGCTCCGATACCAACCGCTGTTCCAGCTTCCTGATTTGCTAAGGCATCCTTTCCTATTGCGACCGCACCAGTTGCATTTGCCTTTGCTGCAGTACCGATTGCCACGCCATCCCATGCAGTTGCCCTTGTGCTGTCACCCATAGCGATAGCACGCTCCGCTGTTGCCTGCGAACTTATACCGACGCTTACCGCATTGTGCGCATTGGCTAATGTTGAATCACCTATAGAAACCGCACTCTGGGCAAGCGCATCCGCATTCGCACCGACAGCTACCGCACTATGTCCCCGGGATACCACATCGACACCTAAAGATACCGCGCTATCGCCATAAGCCTTAGCAGTAGCTCCCATTGCGACCGAATTGATTTGCGTCACTTCCGTATTAATACCTACCGCTACCGACCCGCCTGCCGTTGAGCGTGCATTCCTGCCAACTGCCATCGAATTGGTCGCCGTTGCATTCGCAGAAGCACCGAATGCTATGGCATCTATTCCGTATGCCCTGGCCTTTTCTCCGATAGCTATCGAATGAGTATTACTTGCGCCGGATAACGTACCGATCGAAATACTATCAGCGCCACTTGCCTCGGCCTGATGACCTATTGCGGTAGAACGAATAGAAGTCGCCTTCGTTTGTGTCCCCAACGCCAGCGCACCGTCACCTCTTGCCCTGGCTGATATACCAATCGCTGTATTATATCCATCCGCCCAGCTATCGTCTCCATACTGTGTGCCGGCCGAAACTTCCATCGGCCAGAACAAAGCACTTCCCGTAAGCATTAGTGCACAAAGAAGCGCACTCAAAAGGCCTGTCGCCTCCCCAGTCTGGCCATACTTGTTCTTACCGTTTTGCTTCGCCAGTTCAGAGACAACGACATAACACCCCTTCGCCTTACTCCAGACCACCTTATAGATCCTATTCAATTATACTTCTCCCCTTTCTACCTACACATTCTTTCCAGTACAATACTGCCAGTATAATACCGAAAACCCCTAAACAACAGGAAAACCTAAAAACATGAAATTTGTAGAGCCTAATATCTCATATTATTACTCAAAATTTTCATTATTGCAATAGTTATGATAGAAAAACTTAACTTTTGGAATAAAATTTCTATTTCCATCAGCATTATTTCTGTTATAATAAACTTAAATAATCATCCTATTTTTAAAAATCTATTTTTAGGAGGATCATCTTATGAACCGTATCACTATAAAAATGCCTCTTGACGGAACAACACTCGAACAAAAAGATGCGCTTATTCAAAAAGCTCTCCATATTTTATCCGAATTGCTGGAAAAATCCACCAATGCAACGACCCTCACCATAGAAGAGGATGGCGCAGCAGTAAAGAAATACGATACTGCCATAGATAATATATCATCACCATACCCGGAAGCTAAAAAGTCTTATCAAGATTTCCCTAAAATAAAACTTAAAAATATAAAGAAAGAGAAGAAAAAAGCAAAAATCTCACGACATAAAGAAAAAAAGCACAAAAAGAAAGGGAAGAAGAAATAGTGAAGGCAGGTCTATCAAGATAAGCATGTCCTCAAGATAAGCATGTCCTTCGTGAAATACTTAAACTTCAATGTCCGAAAAGACGCAAAAACCACTGGCTGTCCGAAACAACTGACTGTCAGTGGTTTTTGTATGCCAATTTGTACAACTCATTTCATTATTGCACTTAATTTCAACTCAACGGTTTATGAAGTATAAAAAAGACAGGTAAAAATCTTCCTTCCCCGGAAAGCAAATAGTCAATCTTCCATAGCAAATTAAGTTGGCGCCTTTCTTGCCAATTCAGCGCCACCTATTTCCATGAGCCCGGTAGCACACGCAGTGCGATTGAGGATACTTAATCGCCATGATGACTCAAATCGTAAAAGAATATTTAGCTGACAGCTGACAGCTTTTATCTTCTTACCGCTTTCCCTCATTACGGTAATAGATCCTTCACATTTCGTTTCGGATGACGACTAACGTTCTCCTCATTATGACGCCCTTTCCTCCAATCGTCATTCTGAACGGTGGCAAAAATGCCTTGTGGGAAAGACGGGAAACGAAACAGTGACACAGAGTGAAGAATCTATTACTTTGATGACATCTCACCGGTTTCCCCCACCATGACAGCCGATTTCTGTCACTCCATATACTTTCTCCCTTGCCGGTACACGTTTCCTACCGCGTCACCGAGAGCAATATACTTCCCGCCGGCCGGATCAAAGGTAATCGCCTGTAATTTCTTCACGTCAATCTTTCCATCGGTCAGAATGTCTTCATCGACCAAGATATTCACGATATCCCCGACGAAATGGTAATCCTCGCCTACCTTCGTCACCTTGGATACTTTGCACTCCAAGGTCAAAGGAAATTCCGAAAGCACCGGTGCGTCCACAAATTCGCTCTTCACCGCATGAAGTCCGGCGCGCGCCACCTTATCAGGTACACGGTTTCCCGACACGATCCCCAGATAATCCGCTTCCGCCATCGTGGAAACGGTCGCCATGCTTACGGTAAAAGCTTTCTTTTCCAATAGATTCGCCACGGTCTTATGGGTATGGTCCAGCATAAATCCCACTTGGTTCGTATCATAAATCCCTCCCCACGCCGCTACCATACCATCCGCCGTGCCGTCCGCGCCATAAGAGGCAATCACAAGCACCGGCTGCGGATACAGCCAGGTATTCGGTTTAAAATTCTTTTTCATGATGGATTCTCCTTACCATATCTATTCTGCAATTTATTCTGACATCTTCCTAATAAATCCTTAAATCGGTATAATGCTTTCTTTTTAGTAAGTGAAAGATCTCCCGTAGATGTACTTAAATTACTAACTTCTTGGTGTAAAGTATTTATATTATCCATGTCTAATTGTAAAAATTCATCAAAATTGTCTATATTATAAATAACCCTGAGCCCTTTTAGCATGAAGTATATTTCTCCCACATGTGCATTTTTCAATTTATCCTTGAATTTGATCGGATTAACATACCATAAAAATTTTCTATCTTCCATAAATTCAGTTAGGTTTTCTCTACATTTTCCAGGAAATTTCTCATCCCACACATTATTAACAAGGAAATCATATTGATTTCGTCTCATTTTTCTCCATTTTTCATCCAACAATTCATATATTGAAGCCGCCAACTCATTATATATTTTTAATACTTGCTCAGATGGAGTCCAACCCGAAATATATAACGATTCTTTATAAATTTTATCTGGAGTCATTCTTAATTTACACTTTATTTCCTCAATAAT
>OMBX01000613.1_pt1 | contig 18126 bp, 10 predicted proteins | sample 1644931 | NCBI WGS metagenome assembly OMBX01 (sample SAMEA103958165, study PRJEB25191) | human gut metagenome | biome: human-associated habitat [ENVO:00009003]; feature: intestine environment [ENVO:2100002]; material: feces | place: Germany | collected 2013/2015
ACCGGCGACAATGCACGGTTTTTGCGATTTTGGTGGGAATGCTATAAGAAGTTAATTCAATTTGATCGAGTTGCTTTAGCAGAAACTTCTCCACAAAAATGGGTTCCATGTGATAAGGGAGGTGATTTCCGACGCTGGGCTGGGAATAATGAGTATGTTGTCGATTGGACAGGAAACGGAAAGAAGCTTTTTGATTTCCCCGGTTCTACTCCACGGAACCGTGAAATAACGTTCAAAAATGCGCTGGCGTGTTCAAAAATCACTTCTGGACAGCCTTCTTTCCGGAGACGCCGCCATGGATTCGCGTATAGCGATGCTGCTGTTGCCTTATCAGACTCGACCTTATTGTCTGAGCTAAACTGCTTTCTTAATTCGACGACAGCCTTGACTATCATGCAAGCGTTATCGCCAACACTTAATTTTGAAGTAGGGCAAATTCGAGCACTTCCATGCAAATTTGGTATTTCAAATAATTGGCGTGATCGTGAGAAAGAACTTGTATCTACAAGCGAAAGGGATTGGGATTCGTTTGAGACATCGTGGGATTTCCAGCTATTCACGTTGCTCGATCCTAATCAGGGTGCAGAAGCGGGAGATTTGCTCGAAGATGCAGTATCGCATCTTCGCGAGTACTGGAATCGTGTGTCCGAGGAACAGCGTCAGCGTGAGATTTGTAATAACGAGCTAGTTGCAGATGCGTATGGCGTGCGTGATGACGTGCCGTGCGATGTACTGTTGGAACGCGTGTCGCTGAAGCGCAACGTCGCGTTCGCATATCCGAAGGATACTCCGGAAGTGCGTAACGAGAAATTCGCTCAAGATGTCGTCAAGGAGCTCATTTCGTATGCGGTGGGCTGCATGTTCGGCAGGTATTCGCTCGATAAGCCTGGTTTGATTCTCGCTTCGCAGGGTGAAACACTTGATGACTACCTTGCACAGATTCCGAATCCGTCATTCGGACCGGACGCGGACAATGTCATTCCTGTCACGGAGACGGACTGCTTCGAAGATGATATCGTGACACGGTTCCGCAGGTTCCTCACCGTGGCGTTCGGCAAGGAGAATCTGGCCGCGAACATCGCCTACATCGAACAGGTGCTGGGCAAGAGCATCCGCAAGTATTTCGTGAACGATTTCTACAACGACCACGTGAAGATGTACTCGAATCGTCCGATCTACTGGCAGTATTCCAGCCAAACCAACAACAAAGGCTCATTCAAGGCGCTCGTGTATCTGCATCGGTATACGCCAAAAACCACGAACGTGGTGCTCAACTATCTGCGTGACTACACTAGCAAAATCGCCGACATCGCCGATGGTTTGGAGCGTTCCGACCGTACCGCGGACCAGAAGCAGGCCGCCAAACTGCACAAGGCCGTTCTTGAATGCAAGGACTATGAGGATCAGACCCTGTACCCGCTGGCTACCCGTAATCTGGAAATCGATTTGGACGACGGTGTGCTGGTGAACTACCTGCGCATGGGCAAGGCCCTGCGTTCCATCCCCGCTATCGAGAAGAAGCGCAAAGAAGTCTCCACCTGGACCTGGCCCGTTCATCCGTTGGGCAAGGAGTAGTTGTCAGCTTATGTGGATCACGGCAGATGTAAATATTCCTCAACAGTTACTCGACGCCGCCGCGAAGGATGAAGTGGTTTTCTTTGTCGGCGCGGGAGTTTCATTTAATCCTCCCTCCAATCTGCCTTCTTATGAGCAGTTAGCCACAAAGCTTGCTGAAGAGGCAGATGAGCCTCTCCCTCATAATGGTGAGCAGTTGGATCGTTTTATTGGGATGCTGCCTGATAATTTTAATGCTCACAAGCGAACTAAAGATCTCATGCGTGGTGATAAGATTCATTGCAATTCCACGCACGAAGCTATCGTCAGACTCGTTAGTAGCGTAAAAACTCCGCGCATTGTGACAACAAATTATGATCTTCTCCTTGAGGAAGCTGCGCAAAAGCAGAATTGTGATTTAGGCAGAAGCTATTATGGACCGGCTGTCCCCATCGGCAGCGATTTCTCAGGATTGTTGTACTTGCATGGTTCAGTGGATAGCCCTGATCGCGAAATAGTCCTTGACGATAGGGATTTTGCTCGGGCTTACCTTTCAGAGGGCTGGGCGACACGTTTTCTACTTAAGCTATTTGAGACATACACGGTTGTATTCATTGGCTACAGCTTTGGCGATGTCATTATGCGATATCTTGCATTGGGCATTTCGTCCCACGCCAGACCTCGGTACATTTTCCTCTCTGAAGAGGATATGAACGGAAGAGATAATGAATGGCAACACAATGGAATTACTCCGATTGCCTATCCTTCAGCTAATAAGCATTGTGCGTTAGTCAGGGCAATTAATGCTTGGGCTGATCACATGTCCTTGGATTACAATGCTTACGAAAAACGTTTACCAGGCATTATCGAAAATGGTGTTCCGAAAGATGCTGTTGATCTTGACTATGCCAGCGCTGCTTTATCTACAGCCGAGGGCGCGCAATGTTTTGTCGACATTATTGAAAGAAAAGAAGGTCAAGAAGAGACGGTCAAATCGAAGATAAAGAGGGAATGGCTATCTTGGCTGATGAGTTCGGACGCGCTCCGGGAAGTTTTCACAGAAAGAGGCCCAAAGACTCAGAATGAGAAGATTCTGCTGGATTGGTTCCTTGTCGATTTTGTGCAAAAGCCGGAAGAACGGGATTTTGTGCTGTATGTGCTTTGCAAGTTGCAATCATCAATGTCTGATTGGTTATTTGAGCAATTGCATGAATGTGTCAGTTATTGCATCAGCCATCGGGATAGACGGGATTTAATTCCGGTCTTTACGGTTTTAATGACTTCCATGCAGGGCCACTCCGCTCCAAGTGTTCTTGATGAATTTATTGAGCCATCATTACTTTACAATTCAGATATATCGCCTCAAATATTATCTCTCATTATTCGCCCATATTTAAAACTGACCGCGCCTTTCCGGGGGAACGGCATAAGGCCTAGAGCTGAGATTGCATGGCCATATGACAGGATAGAAGAGATTGATAATCATTTGAGCTTCGACATGAAGAAGATGGCATTGCTTGCTGAATCCAGCTTACAAAGAGCTAGTGCTCTATTACAAGCTTATCAAGGTGAAAATGAATACTCTTGTTTAAGTAGGCCATCGATAGAGCCTAGCGATCAGAATTTATATGTGTCTGATTTGCAATCTATGTTTGTCGACATTCTTCGTGATTATGCGCATGGTCATAAAGATCAACAGGATAGTCTGATATATCGGTGGTGGAATAGTGAGTCTGCGCTTCTTAAACGTTTAGCGATTAATACTATTGCTTTTTCGGATTGGGATGCGAACCGTAAAATCACTTGGATTCTCGAACATGATTATTTATTTGACTTGGATGCCCATCATGAAGTCTATATGGTTCTTAAAGAAGCTGCTCCGAGCATGGGAGAGAATTCGAAGAAAAACATACTAGAATATCTGAGGAATAAACTTGATTCCCTCAAGGAAACATATTCTGATGAACGAACGGCGCTTTATGAGCAGTTTGATGTTCTTCAATGGCTTCTTAAGCATATGAATGGTGGAATGGGGAATTGGCCTGAGGCTCAGAAGTGGAAGAATGAGCTTGCTCGGAAATATAATTTTTTGCCGCGAGAGCATGCAGATTTCCATATTTATTCTGAAGGAGTTTGCAGTGTAACTACTGGAATTACTGATGAGCAATTTATTGATATTTTGGAGAATCGTCCGTCTGTTCTCGAAGAAAAAATGTTTGGTAACCAAGATAAAACGGTTAAATTTGATTCTTTGAGTATTAATAATCAAATCTCTGAAGTTGTTTCGCATAATCCTCGGGTGGGATTTACTCTTTGGGAACTTGTCAATCGGCATAAAGAAAGTGACGCAGTTCAATATAGTTGCTCAATCATTCGTGGGTGGGGTGAGGCATCCCTGGATGATGAACAAATATTGGTTCTTGATTTATTGAAGAAGCTATTGCCGAAGATGGGGCAAGATGAAGTAAGCGCAGTGTCGTTTTTCCTGAATAGACAGATTGATGGGGAAAAGACTACGATTACCGCGAAAACTTTACAGATAATGAGTGATATCGCGTTGCAAATTTGGGAACGATGTAGCTCGACATTCAGCGCAAGTAAAGATCAGCAATGGCAGAACGATCCAGTTACATATTCCTTGAATTGTTGGCCTGGTAAACTCGCTTATTTCTGGATGGGCAGAATCCGTTGGAGATATAGGCAAGAAGCTGATTCTTGGAATGGTCTTGATGATCTCGAAAAGAAGATGGTTCGTCGTTTTGTAGATGATGAAGGTGACTTCTCCCCGCTTGTTTGGACAGCATTGCTTACAAATATCAATATGCTTCATTCGCTTGATCGGGAAAATACAGAGAGCTGGTTGCCTGATTTAATGAAAAAAGCGGGCACGAAGTTTATTTGGAATGTGATGCTCCCGAATCCGATTCTTAATATTCGACTTATTGACATAGCTTTTTATGAGAGCTGTCTTGATGAGTTTAAATATCTGTCTCATTTGGATGATTATAAGAAACAAAGCTTTCTCTTACAGGTATTTTGGATAGTTACTTATGCTGGATTGGAAGATAAACGGAGAGCGAAACTTTTGTCTAAAGTCGTGACAGCTGGGAATGGCATTTATGCTCCTTTGTTCATGGACCGGATTGTGTGGGCTTTCAAATTCCGGCTTGATTCCAAAAGCAAGAATATGGTGTGGGATTTATGGCTCCATCGATTTATTGAAGATCGTCATGCCGGCAAAGGACGGAACTGGAGTGAAAAAGAGCGAATTGCTTTTGCTGAACTAATTCCTCTGTTGGATGAGCATCTTAAAGAAGGAATGAAGTATCTTTCTGATAATTTCCCAAGAATTATGGGGCGGGATTTTATCAACCTTATTATGCTTAAAAATATTGATGATATTCCGCAGGAATGTGCGGAGGCATTTATTGAGTTTTATACGTGTTTATTTAAGCAACCTGATATTCCTTATGTATGGCGAGTAGAAGAATTATTGCAGAATCTAATCGATAAGTTTGGAATTGGTAAAGTTAGTCCATTGGTGTCTTTAGCAAGGCAGAAGCGTATCATCTCAGATACTTGGAGTCCTTCTTTCAAAGGAGGAGCTGCGTAATGGTGACGAAGAAGGTGAGATATGGGTATTAAAACACTGTTGTGCGGCGAATCCAAGAATGTGGAGTACAAGCTCACGCCTCCCTCTAGGAGCATCAACTACACCAAAACCGCGGTGGCGTTTGCCAATGGACAAGGCGGATGTTTGGTGTTCGGCGTCGAAGATCAAACGCTCCGTGTGGTTGGTATTGCCGAAGACAAGGTGTTCACGGTAATGGACTCCATTTCGGACGCCATCGTCAATAGCTGCGAGCCACTGATTATTCCCGACATCACCATGCATGATGTGAACGGCAAAACGGTTATCGTGGCTGAGATCGCTCCCGGCTTGCAGCGTCCGTACCATATCAAGTCGCTCGGCCAGGAACAAGGAACGTTCGTCCGCGTAGCTGGCACCACGCGTCAAGCCGATCAGCCCACTATCCGGGAGCTGACCATCGAAGGCAGCAACCGGAGCTTTGATCAGGTACAGTGCCTTGGACTGTCCGTAACGGAAGAAGACGTTGAAGCATTGTGCGCAAGTCTGACGAAAACCGCGAAAGATAATGCCGAAGACCCCTCGAAAGTCAAAACGGTTACGGAGAAACAGTTGCTGCAATGGGGCGTGCTGGCGGAACAAGACGGGCAATTGGTGCCCACCAACGCCTATGCGATTCTGACTGGTAATGAGGCCGTCCGGTCTGTGGTGCAATGCGGCGTGTTCAAGGGAACCACCAAAGCTGTGTTTGTGGATCGACGTGAGTTCGTCGGCACTCCGCAGGAGCTTATCGAAGAGTCCTACCAGTATGTGTTGCGCAACATCCATATGGGTGCCAGATTCAAGGGCGTGTACCGGCAGGATGTGTACGAGATTCCACCGGACGCCGTTCGAGAGCTGATTGTCAACGCGATAGTGCATCGCAGCTATATCGACCATTCAAACATTCAGATCGCGATCTACGATAATCGATTGGAGATCACTTCGCCCGGGCGCTTGCCAATGGGGCAGACCATTGAACGCATGAAGCAGGGCTATTCGAAAATCCGCAACGAGGCATTGGCTTCTGCCTTTGAGTACATGGGTTACATTGAGCATTGGGGGAGCGGCATCCTGCGTGTGATGCAGGAGGTGCGCGATGCCGGATTGCCGGAACCGGAATTCTTTGGCGGCGATATGGATCTGCGCATCAACATTTATCGCAATGGCTCAGAGACAGGTTCTGATGACGGGATTGTGACGGGATTACGACGGGATTCGCTTTCTGATGACGGGATTGTGGAAGGAGCAACTTCAAAAACGAGTGCTGCTCCGAATGCCGCCATTGCAGTGGTTCCATCCCAGAAAGAGCGTATTCTTGATGCGCTGCGTAAGAATGCGAGCATTTCTATCTCTGACGCCATACGGATACTGGGCGTGCAGGAAAGGCAGGCTCAACGAATATTGAAGAGTCTGGTAGAGGAAGGCAGTGCAGTGAAAATTGGTGCTGCCCGCGCCACTCGATACGCTGAAGCGAAGAAAAGGACGGAACTGCATGAGTGAGAATAGCCAAGTAACAAGACTGCTCGCCAGACGTTTCAGCCAGCCAGGCGAGCGTGGGCGCATCGTGTTCTGGCGTGATGACAAGAAACAGTACGCGGATGTTGTGGAAACGTTGGTGGGGGAGCGCACCACTGATGAGATACTGCGTGAGGTTGAACTCATCACCCCGGAAATCGGTGATGAGAACGACAGGCGGTACATTCCGTTCACCGTGCGCTATCGCATGTTCCACGAGCAGCCGAATCAAAAATTCCTCGTATATCTGACGGAGCCGGACCCGGCGGTTCAAGACAACTGGCTGTTGGATTTGGAACTGGCATACGGCCCCACGTTCACCATGGACAAACTCGCCGTGACGCTTACGGAAACACTGCCGGAAGCTTCCGCCGACACCCGAAACGAGTGGTTGGAAGTGATGAAGCGTGTACCGAAGTTCTTCGACAGCGAAGAACGCGCCAAGCGCTTCGCAAAACGTCTTAACGTGCACGACGACGTCACCGATTTTCAGGCGAAGATGATCGCCACGTTGCTGCAACTGAAAGACGATCGGCACAGCATGCAAGACATCTGGGCTGAGCTGCTTACACAATATTCGCAGGGTGACGATTCCGGTATCACCGCGATCGAACGCATGGGATTAAGCATGTTCCATTGGACTGGAACACGGCGCATTTATCGTTTTGATGTGGATACTGATGCCGGCAACGAGCCAACGGTGAAAGACTTCGTGCTATGGCTGTTCCAGCTGGCATGGAATGGATTCTCCGATGGCAGGAACGCCGTTTCCGCTTATGCGAACATTATTCGCGACTGGGACGATTGGTATAAGAACATCGACATGCGCACGGTGCTGCAGAATCTTTCCGAGAATGCCGTGGAGGAACTGCACCTGTCCACTCGAATCGCCGACATGAGCGTAGAAGAGCTTGCCGACCGCGACCTGTTCCGCGACGTGGATGAGATGATCGCCAACAAGCTGTTCGAACGATTGGGATCGCAATCCATTACGGACGACCAGGTGCAACGAATCATCAACGGGCGCAAGCAAAAACTCTGGTATGCAGAATATGCCGACCAATATGAGTGCATTGCCGCAGCAAGCAGGCTCCGTGACGTTCTGGCTGAATGCGGTGAACTCGTCAGCACCGTCAGCTCGCCGGAGCAGGGGATGAAGCTGTATGCTGAAAAGCTATACAAGGCCGACGGCGCATACAGAAGATATGTGCTCGCATGGCATCGCGCCAACCCGGATGCGGTGAGCGTGGACGATGATTTGCAAAGAGCCTACGAGGCATATCAGCAGGATTTGGGCCAGGCATGGCAAAAACAAGTCGATACGCTTAGCCAATGGAAGTTCATAGACATGGACGCGCAAACCAATTTCTATGAACGTGAAATCGCGCCGACCTTGAAGGCCGGCAGAAAAATCGCCGTGATCATTTCCGATGCGCTACGTTACGAGGTTGCGCAGGAACTGTCCGAACGCATCGACAGAGAAAGCCGTTTCAGTACGAAACTGAACATGCAATACAGCGTTCTGCCATCCTATACACAACTTGGCATGGCGGCGTTGCTGCCGCACGGCTCGCTCGAATTCGACAGCAAAGACCGTTTGTATGTTCTAGCGGATGGACGCAGCACCAAAGGAATCGAAGCGCGTGATGCCATTCTTTCGGCCGTAGGCGGCAAAGCGATTAGATATGACGATTTGACAAAGCTGAAAGTCAGCGAAATCAAAGAACTATATAAATCCTGCAACGTGTTGTATGTGTATCACAACCATATCGACGCCACCGGTGATGCGGAGAAAACCGAATTGGAAACGGTAGACGCATGCGAGAAGACGTTCAAGGAACTGGGCGAAGTAGTCAAAAAACTTGCCAGCGGCAACGTCCATAACATGATCATCACTGCGGACCACGGATTCCTCTATCAGGACCGAGATTTGGACGGTACGGAATGGCTGAGCGAACAGCCCAAGGGCGATGCGGTATGGGTGAGAAAGAGGCGATTCTCCATCGGATCCAATCTTGCTCCGGGTCGTGCGTTCGTGACATTCAATGCCGCGCAGATAGGAATGGACGATGCTCGGAATGAAGGCATAAGCATTCAAGTACCGAACTCCATCATGCGCTTGCGCATGCAGGGCGCCGGTGTGAAGTATGTGCATGGAGGAGCAGCATTGCAGGAAATCGTCGTTCCTGTGCTGCATGTCAGTAAGGGGCGTTCCGCGGCCGACGATGTGAGGCCTGTGGAATTCACTATTCTGCAACGAACCGACAGGCTTTCCAGCAGACAGTTGACTGTGGAATTCTTCCAGAACGAGCCCGTTGGAGGAAAAATCCGCGCACGTACCGTATTGGCCGGATTGTGGGGGCGCGATACGGCAGGCAATGATGTGCTCATCTCCAATGAGACACCGGTCGCCTTCGATCTGCTCGGGCAGGAGAAAAGCGAACGCCATGTGACGGCTACGCTCATGCTGACCAGTGACGCGGAACGATTCAATGGAACGAATATCGAACTGCGCCTGCGTGAGAAGACAGATGGGTCAAATGTGCTGGTCATGCTTGACCAGAAGGCACGATACTTCTTCAAACAGGGCGTGGTGGCCGACGATGCCGGATTCTTCGACTGAATTGGATGAGCACAGAGGAAAGCGACCGTAAGGGGTAACACAATGAATGAGCAGGGTATGAGCCAGAACGGTTGGATTGAAAGTCCTGAACACAACGCGGATGGGAATTCCCTGACCGCGTTGGACGCTAAGATCACTGATATGTTCCCCGGGGTCACCGTCCGCAAGGATCTGGTGAACAAGGTCAAGGGCAATGCACTGGTGCCCTCGTATGTGCTCGAGTTCCTGCTCAGCGCATATGCCACGAACACCGACCAAGCCAGTATCGAGTCGGGTGTGGATCGAGTGCGTGCCATTCTTGCAAACAACTATGTGCATCGCGAGGAAGCCAATCTTATCCAGTCGAAAATCCGCGAGAAAGGGAGCCATAGGATTATCGACCGTGTGCAGGTGGTGCTCAATGACAAAACCGACCTGTATGAGGCAACGTTCTCCAATCTCGGCATCAGCCAGGTCATTGTCGATCCAAGCCTTGTAAAGGCCTATCCGAAACTGCTGGTGACAGGCATCTGGTGCATGTGCCAGATCGGTTACGCATATTCCGGCGACCCGCGCGAAGTACCATGGCAGTTGCTGCAGCTCAAGCCTGTGCAGATGTCGCGTGATGATCGCGAAAACTACATGCAGCAACGTTCGCAATTCACCGATAGCGAATGGATCGATCTGCTGATGCAATCCATTGGGTTCAATCCCGATCTATTCTCCGACCGGGCGAAACTGCTGCATCTGGTACGCATGGTGCCGTTTGTGGAACGAAACTACAATCTGGTCGAACTCGGGCCGAAAGGCACCGGCAAATCGCACATCTACTCGGAATTCTCACCGCACGGCATGCTCATATCCGGCGGGGAAGTGACAGTGGCCAAACTGTTCGTGAACAATTCCAACGGACACTTGGGGCTTGTGGGCTATTGGGACACGGTGGCGTTCGACGAGTTCGCAGGCAAGGCCAAGAAGGCCGGCCGGGACTTGGTGGACATCATGAAGAACTACATGGCCAACAAGTCGTTCTCCCGTGGCGTCGAGACGTTCCAAGGCGAGGCGAGCATGGCGTTCGTAGGCAACACCTCGCATAACGTGCCGTACATGCTGAAAAACTCCGACCTGTTCGAGGAACTGCCGAAACAGTATCACGATCCGGCATTCCTGGATCGTATTCACTTCTATCTGCCGGGTTGGGAGTTCGAACAGATCCGTTCCGAGATGTTCACCAGCGGATTCGGTTTCGTTGTCGACTATCTGGCGGAGATTCTGCACAACCTGCGCGATGCCGATTACAGCGACCGGTTCGAAAAGTATTTCGAACTGTCTTCCACACTGTCCACGCGAGATAAGGACGGCATCAAAAAGACGTTCTCCGGATTGATGAAGCTTATTTACCCGGACGGCAATGCTTCTCCTGAACAGATGGAACCGTTGCTGCGTTGCGCCATCGAGGGCCGTAAGCGCGTCAAGGACCAGCTGTGCCGCATCGACTCCACCATGGAGGAGGTCGAGTTTACCTACAAGCGTGTGAGCGACGGTGAAGTAGTCGCCGTGCAGACGTTGGAAGAGCTCGACTACCCGCAGCTGTATTGGCGTGGGCGTGTAGCTGAGAATTCGGAAGATAAGGGCGAGGCGGAAGCGCCTGTTGCCGATGATGCCGTGGCAATTGCGGGTAGCGAGGGAGGAGCTGGTGCCTCTGAGAATGCCGATGCCTTGCCTGTAGCGCGGCATCAAGAAGCGGTGATGTTGACGCCGGTCGAGCGTCTTGCAGCAAAGGCCGATGGAAAGCAGCGGGAACTGGTCGAGAATCAACGTGGAATCACGTATTTCGGATTATTCGGCCCCTACTTGGCCGGGGCAAAGAAAATCGTTGTAGAGGATGCGTATGTGCGTAAGCCGTACCAGCTGCGTAATCTGGCTGAGTTCTTGGAGATGCTGCTGAGATGCAAAAATCCCGATGAGGATGTAGCCGTTCATCTGGTGACCGGGCATAATGAGCCTGGATTCATGGAAGCGCAGCTAGATGGTTTGAACGAACTGGCATCGACGTTCTCACAGCTGGGCGTGAACCTTACATACGAATTCAGAGACACTTTGCACGACCGTTCCATTACTGCGGATACCGGCTGGGAAATTCTTCCCGGTCGTGGTCTTGACATCTTCCAGAAATTCGTTGACGGCGATTGGCTTAACCCGCTGTTGCGCCATCAGCAGCTCCGCCGCGTTAAGGAATGCAAGGTCACGTATCAGCGGGTCCGCGAGAAGTGAGGCAAAAATGAATGTCCAATGTCCAGCTTGCGGAACGTATGTGGCAGAGACCGCGACCATGTGTCCGTATTGCGGTTTTCGCGGTGATGATCCGAGCCGGCCAATATACAAGCAGGGGGAGTATCGTCCTGTGCCAATTGTGCCTTGCGAAATCGTGATGGATGATGGCCGGCGTGGCGAGATTTGGTTGTCTGACGAAGACAGCAAGAATCTGTTTCGGCATTTGACTGATTGGAAATGGCTTTCAACCATGCTTCCGGCTCTGGCGGAAACATTAGAAAGTATGTTTGGCGGAACTGTGCATTTGGAAGCCAAGCTTCCGGAACATATCATGCGTATGATTGAAGAGGGCAAACTCCATTTCGCCACGGATAAAAACGGTGAGATTCTCGCTGAAGTGTTCGATGAACGCAATAAAATCTTCAAACAAGTGCGTTTGGAGAAAGTCGTCAGAAATGATACGTTATTGCCGGCTATGCAGCATCTTGAAACACAGGCTGCCCTTTGCTTGGTAATGGAAAAAATCGATGAAGTCGGCCGAGCTGTGCAACAGCTCGGTGAGGAAATGCAGCAGGATCGTTTGGCCCGTGTCGATGCTGCGTTTGATATGTTCCAGCAAGCGTGTCGTATCGAGAGCAGTCGGGAACGTAATGAGTATGTACGTGAAGCGTTGAACGAGGCCACGCGCGCGAAGGCTTTGCTGGTGCGTAATTTTGCGCAGCAGCAGCGGCTGGTGAAGCAGGGTAGCAAGAAATCGGATGCTGCATTAAGGGCAATGCAGGATTATGTGGCGATTGTGAATGCAGTGAACGTGCAGATGCAAACGCATATGGCGTTGGGGCAACAGGACGTGGCCGCGTATTGCCTTCAGGATCTTAATAAGTTCATTAAGAACTATGATCTCGATAAGCGCGATACGATGCTCAACCTTGTAGGCAGCGTGAAGAGCAAGAACAGGGGCAGTAATCAGGAAAAGTTTATTGACGGTTCTTTGCAGGTTGCAGCGAACATTGAAAGCGTGGTGAAGGCTCTCGACGCGGGCGAAGTAATTTCTCCGAAGCTCATTACCGAGAATGATGGGAACGGGAATGATTCTAACGATGAGGAGAAGCAGCATGATGAAGAAAACTGAGGATGCTGAAAAAGTTGCTGATGAAATTGCAGGTGTTGACGAAGAGAATCCTGCGTCGAAAAAACGCTCTTGCATCAAGTGCAAGATAGAACTGGCTTCCGACAACAAGCTGCCGTTCTGTCCTGCTTGCTGGGAAGAAATTACCGGCTACCTGAAAAAGACCGGAATCGCCATGGGAACTTTGATGGTCGCTTTGATAAGAAAGTATGGTCCCAAAGTCGGCAAGGCGGTCTTCATGGCGATCAAGGCAACATTAAAGAAGTAATCATCTACGCTTTAATTGAGATGCCATAGAGACGCATTGCTTGCGGTGTCACGTGGCTGTTGTTCTCATTTCATGGGAAATGAGGGTGAAAAATCAATGTTTCGAGAGGTGGCACCATGGACGCTGGCAAGAAAATCCTGCTGGACTTATTGACCGGTTCGCTTCGGTTCGTGGTTCCGGTGTATCAGCGCAGATACTCATGGGGCGAGACGCAGTGCCGGCAATTGTGGGCCGACATCGTAACGGCTGGCAGGCATCCTGACAGAACCCATTTCACCGGGTCGATCGTGTGGATGCAGGACGGCGGCATCGGCCCGGATGGTGTCAGCCGATGCCAGCTCATCGACGGCCAGCAGCGCCTCACCTCGGTGACCCTGCTGCTTATCGCACTGGCCGAATATGCTCGCGAACACCCTGAGAACCTGCGATTCTCCACAGACATGCTTATCGACCGTGGCTATATTGTCGACAAGTACGCAACCGGCGAAGGCCGCTACAAGTTGACGCTTTCCGGCGACGATAGGGAAGTGCTGCACAGCATGTGCGACCATGCGATCGCCCCAGATCGGCCGGACCATGCCAATATGGGTTCCCGGCTGGAAACGAACCTCGATCTGTTCCGTTCACTGGTCGCCGCAATCGATGATGCGAACGTGGTGTGGAACGGTCTGCAGCGTCTCGAAGTCGTGTCTGTCACCTTGGACCAAGATCGTGACGAACCGCAACTGGTATTCGAATCAATGAATTCCACCGGGCTTGATCTGGAGACTTCCGACCTGGTACGCAGCTACATGCTCATGGGGTGCTCCATGGCCGAGCAGAAAACCTTATACGAAGACTATTGGCTGCCCATGGAACGTGTTCTCGGCAACCTCTCATTCGATGCATTCCTGCACGACTGGATGGTCGTTACATTGAAAAAGCCCGTGCTCAAAGGCCGCGTCATGTACGCGGAATTCAAACGTTTCGCGGCCGACAGTTCCTTGCTGCGCATGGAACGCACGCGTAATCTTCTGGCGAACATGCTGGAATACGCCAAATACTATGCCGCTATCAAAGGCGTTGCCGCCGCTGGCAGCGGCGATATGAACGTGGACCGCCGTCTCGAATCAATTCAAAAACTGGTCAGCACGGTTACGGACCCGTTGGTTATGGACATGTTCGCGGCATGGAAGCGTGATCGCGTAAGTTGTGATGGACTGCTGCGCATGCTTGCGGATCTTGAATCGTATCTGTTCCGCAGAATGATCTGCTCGGTATCCAGCAACGGATTGAACAAGCTCGTTCCGTCTCTGATTGCCAAACTTGAATCAGCCGAACACGATTTGGTCGAAACCTTCGCCGCGCTGCTGCTCACCGAAACCGCCAAAGCCACGCGCATGCCCACAGACGAACAATTCAGGCAGGCGCTGCTCGGCGAGGATTTGTACCGCCCGGCTCCGCGGTGCAAATATCTGCTTGCCGGATTGGAAAACCACAACCACCCCAAGGATCCGCGATCCTTCAGCGAATACACCGTCGAACACATCATGCCGCAGAACGCCATGGCACATGCCGAATGGCGCAATATGCTTGCCGACCCCGACCGATTCCCACTGCTGGTGAACAGTTTGGGCAATCTGACATTGACCGCATACAACTCGGAACTTTCTGACGGAACATTCGAACAAAAGAAAAACCGCGCAATCGGCGGATACGATAGCGAATACCTATCCATTTCCGCAGAACTGCACGATGCTTCGCAATGGAACGAACAGACAATCGCGCAGCGAGGCACCCGACTTGCCGATCTCGCATTGCAGGTGTGGGCACGCCCCACGGCGGGGAATGAGGTTATGCAGACTCTGCGCAATCGGAACGTGAACCAGGGAGAACGCGAACAGAATGCCGTTGATTTCGCTGATCTATGCAAGCGGGGCATTCTTGCAGCTGGAGCCGTACTGGAAAGCCGGTATGCCGGCATAACCGCCACGGCAACCGTAACCGAAGACCACCGCATCCGCCTGTCCAATGGCGAGATATTCGACAGCCCATCCGGCGCATTCCGCCGCGCCAGAATGCTTGAAACCGGCGAGAATAAGCAGATCAACGGTTGGATAGTGTGGAAAGTTGCGGACGGCAGAACCTTAGACGAACTGCGGCAAGTCAGCGGTAATATCTCGCTGCGGCGCAGCTTCTGGAACGGCCTATACGAATATGCCGCAACGCGACTCGACTTTGTCGACGTGTATGGCGATCCGTCCGGCCGCAAGACGAACAGCGACACGTGGACGAGTTTCGGCGTGGGCTTGGGCTTCTGTCACCCGAATGGGGCGTTGAATATTCGAGGCGGCTATATTGCGGTCGATCTGTGCTTCACCGACACGTTCCAGTACACGAAACTTTACGCTATGAGGGATTCCGTTGAACGGATACTGGCAAATCTGGGCGAGGTGATGTGGGACGAACCGGATGCCGACAAGAAGAACCGACACCTTTGGGTGCGCCGTGATGTGGATTTCTCCGGTGACATGACGGAAGCCTACCGGTGGATGACGGACGGGCTGCTCGCCATGCGCAATGTGTATGAGCTGCTCGGCTGATGTTTTGGCCGTTTCGACTGCTGTGCGTTCAATGCTTCATACAATGAACGTAGTCATCCGAAAAGAGGCCGCCATGAAATATGGGATGAGAAAACCTAACTGGAACATCTACGACGCCGAAACGAACGACATGGCCACGAAAATCCACAACAACCAATGCGTGGTGAACTGACGGAAACGATTGTAGCCGGCGCCGCCTAGCATGCAATACGGAAAACGACGCCGGCCACAACGACCGGCCAAGACGGACGGAACACACGAAAAGGCGAATCAAACACAGCATGGGCAAGAACGGCACGCAACCAACAACGAAAAACGTCACACCAGCAGTCACACCATGGGGTAAGAACCGTGTGAAGAACACCGAAACCGGCAAGCACGTGCTCATCATGCCGGGCATTGGATACACCGTAGACCGACCGCTGCTGTACTGGGCAGCGCAGGCGCTTGCGGCCAACGGATGGTTCGTGGACCGGCTCGACCTGAAACTGACAGAAAGCGTCGAGTTTCCGGAAATGATCGCCTGCATGGAACGCGTGGTCGACGAATGGCGCAAGGCGGCGCTCGAACATGCTGCCGAATCGGGTGAGGAGCCGCATTTGCTGGTCGTCACCAAATCGCTCTCCACACTCTCATATCCGCATTCCGCAAAACTAGGATTGCGTGTGGTGCTGCTCACCCCGGTGCTCAACCCGCCGCCATTCGACAAGCACAAGTCGGTCATTCCCGCGCCGCTGCCGGGAACTGCCGGCAGCCCGATGCCGCTAATCTGCGCAGGTGACGCCGACCCATACTACGATGACGCCAAAGCGCATCTGCTCACCGACCATGTGCGCACGTACGCTGGTGCCAACCATTCCATCGAAATGCCTGATGATTGGCAGACGTCGCTCGACTATCTGAAACAGGTCACTCAGGCCATCGTCGACTACGCCGGCTGAAAAGAACGGGACGGAATATGCGCATCGTATTGCAGAAGGTCAGTGAAGGATCCGTCGACGTGGTCGACGAGACAAGCGGAGAAGTCGACACCACATTCGAACCACAGCATATAGGCATCGGCTATGTGCTGCTTGTCGGAGTGGAAGACACGGACGGAGCGAAACAAATCGACTGGCTCGCCCGCAAAATCGCCAACCTGCGCGTCTTCGAAGACGAGAACGGCAAAATGAACCGTTCCATCCACGACGTGAACGGCAGTGTGCTGTCCATCTCCCAATTCACGCTATACGCGGACGTGCGCAAAGGCAACCGCCCAAGTTTCGTGAAAGCCGGAGCGCCCGCGCACGCCGAACAGACGTGGCACGGATTCAACGACGCCCTGCGCGCGCAAGGACTCGAAGTAAAAGAAGGACGATTCGGCTCCCACATGCGCGTGCGGCTCGCCAACGACGGTCCGGTCACCATCATCCTTGACACCGACGAACTCGGCGTCTGACCCAAAACCCAACGTGAAACCCTATATCCGACGATTGCCATAGGGTAAAACGCATGGGAATATGGAACGACCGCAAACTGATCGTCAACTGCCTGCCGTTGACCGAATCCGAACGTGCGCAATTCATACGTGCCGCGAAAGACATACCACAGGAATTCGTCGGCGATTCGACCCAACGGGGAAGCATGAGCTGGACCGCCGCAGTACCGGAGGAGCTCAAAGCCAAAGCCACCGCGGTCATCGGCAACATCGCGCCCGAGGAATGCGCGCAATGCCCCAAACTCGAATGGCTTCAAACTTGGAGTGCCGGAGTCGACAAATACCAGCGACCCGGCATTCTACAGCCCGGATCCATGCTCACCAATGCCACGGGCGCATATGGGCAAAGCGTCTCCGAACACATGTTCGCCATGATGTGGGCCATCATGAAGAACCTGCACATCTACGCGGCAAGCAACCCGAACGCCATGTGGCAGGACGCGGGCCGCGCCATCAGCCCCAACGGAAAAACGGCGCTCGTCATCGGAACCGGCGACATCGGATCACACTTCGCACGACTCTGCAAAAACGTCGGGATGACAACCGTCGGCATTCGCCGTAATCCCGCCGTCGAAGCGCCGGGCGTCGATCATATGGTCGGTTTCGATTCCCTCGACGACGTGCTGCAATACGCCGATGTGATCGCCATGAGCGTGCCATCCACTCCGGCAACACGCCACCTGCTCAATGCGAAACGCATCGCATCTCTCAAACCTGACTCCATCATCATCAACGCGGGCCGCGGCAACGCCATTGAAAGCCAAGCGCTTGCCGACGCGCTCGCGGAAGGACGAATCCGTGGTGCCGCGCTCGATGTGACCGAACCGGAGCCGCTGCCGGAGGAATCGCCATTGTGGAGCGAACCTCGTTGCCTGGTCACGCCACACGTGGCGGGCGGCAACCATCTTGAGATCACCGAGCGCCGTATCATTTCCATCGCATTGGGCAATGTCCGCTGCTACGCCAACGGTCAGTCGCTTGACAATCGCATGCCCCTTAAAGACTGACGGCCACGCGTGCGGACGAGGTGGAATCGGAGACGGAACAGTTGCGCCACAATGTGCGGGAACTGACGGACACCGTCAACCAGCTGC
>OMBX01000616.1_pt1 | contig 18032 bp, 16 predicted proteins | sample 1644931 | NCBI WGS metagenome assembly OMBX01 (sample SAMEA103958165, study PRJEB25191) | human gut metagenome | biome: human-associated habitat [ENVO:00009003]; feature: intestine environment [ENVO:2100002]; material: feces | place: Germany | collected 2013/2015
TCCATTGACAGCGCTGCCAACACGGTGACACATTTCAGATTTAGTGAAGCCTCGATATGGCCCCAGAGCTTCATCGGCTCCTGCTCGGACTTTTCCTCCTCGCCGCCGATATAGGGGATCACGTTGTCAATCATTTCCGGCCATGTCTCAAATGTTCTGCCTGCGCCGGAAATTGCCTGATATGTGCAGACCAGCGCCTTTTCCACGCCGTATTTCATCAGCGGGTGCAGTGCCGGGACATAGCTTTGCAGGCTGCAATTGGATTTGACGGCGATAAAGCCGCGCTTTGTGCCGAGCCGCTTGCGCTGTGCGTCGATGATGCGGATGTGGTCGGCGTTGATCTCCGGCACGACCATCGGCACGTCGGGCGTGTGGCGGTGGGCGGAATTGTTTGATACGACCGGGCATTCGAGCTTCGCGTATTTCTCTTCCAGCGCCTTGATCTCGTCCTTTTTCATATTGACGGCGCAGAAGACAAAGTCGACCTGCCTCGCGATCTCCTCCGCGTCCGCCTCGGCGTCCATCACGATCATGGATTTGACGCTTTCCGGAATTGGTTCAGCCATATGCCATTTTCCTTCGATCGCCTGCGCGTAGGTCTTGCCTGCGCTGTGCGCGCTGGCGGCCAGCACGACCGGGGTGAACCACGGGTGGTTTGCCGTCAGCAGCACGAACCGCTGCCCGACCATGCCCGTTGCGCCAATGATACCAACTCTGAATTTCTCCATGATGAAAGCTCCAATCCTCAAACTCGCCGGAAAGTTCCGGTTGCATATCATTTTGGAATGTAATATAATACATTTGGTTTGTGCAGAAATAAGATGTTCTTGCACGATGGACAAATGTCCGCGAATTCCAGTGGCCTCATCATATCATATTCATTCCTGCCTGTCAATGTGAATCGCGGAAAAAATCGGCGTATTGGAAAGGGCTGTATTTGTTGAAAACACATGATTTTTATTACGATCTGCCGGAGGAGCTGATCGCGCAGACGCCGCTGGAGCGCCGCGACGCGTCCCGGCTCATGACGCTCGACCGGAAAACGGGCGAGGTCACGCACCGGCATTTTTACGACCTGCTTGAGCTTCTGCAGCCAGGAGATTGCCTGGTCATGAACAACTCCCGTGTGCTGCCCGCACGCCTGCTCGGCCATCGGGTGCCGACCGGCGGCGCGGTCGAGGTGCTGCTGCTCAAGGATCAGGGAACTTTGCCTGCAAGAATTCTGCGGCTGCGACCGCCGCGCCCTTCTCCGGGCGCTGGCTGATGACCTTGCCGATGGCATAAATTTCGTCCATCTGCGGAAGATTCCGTGCAAGAATTGCGGCCAATTCCCGGTACATCGTGCCGTAATCTACAGGTTTTCTGACGTTCATAGCCTCTCCTTTCCGCGCTGGCGCGCATCATTTTTGTTGTTCCGTTGAAGTATCGCTTCGACCTTACGAATGGAGCGTCACTCCGCTTCCTTAAATAAAACCCGCCTTTCGATAAATGCACTCGAAAAGCGGGTTTTGCTTAAGCTCTTATTGTAATGGTTTTATTTCTGGACTGATTTGATCCACTTGGGATTCAAAACCGAACTGGGATGTTGGAGTGTTTGATAAAATTCGAAAAATCAGGTGCGTTATATTTGCAATACTGCAAAAAATCCCGAATACTTGATTCAACCAAATCACTTTGCACCGTAGGCGAGATTGTAATGCTTTTTACTGCATTTTCTGAAAATTTCAGCTCTATGTAGGGTATCAGAATCCCATTGCCTGCTCTGAATTTATAGACGCCCATTTCTGAAAGCTTATCAAGAAGTTCATCAGGGACCGAGATTACGATACGAAATTCACTTTCCTGATTGAAACAGTCTCTTTTTATAAAAGACAGGCAGTCGCTGAGTGCGGCCTTTTCGAAGCTGCACTGTTCGCCTTGATAGACATACACGGGAAGGTTATCCAGCTTTTGCTCTCTTTCAGAATCGCTCACTTTTTTCTCCAGTTCACGCAGTGCTGATTGGTCGATGCCTGAAGCTTGCTTTTTTGACATCTCGGTGACGACGGCCAGAAATATTTTTGAAATAGCGACCTCCATAGAGGACAGCAGCCCGTTTGTAAGTATGTGGCTATATTCTGAGTCGTTGTCCTTACTGTAGTCAACATTCCCGAAGGAAAAGCTGCAGCCATCCAGAACCGGATTGCTTCGCAAGATGCTTTCTACGAGCTTTTTATCATCAAATTCGATATTGTATCCTTGGCTATTGATTTCTTTCGTATAGTAATTCCACATAGGAAGAGAATCTTCCTTAAGAGAGAAGCAGCATACAAACAGCTGCATGCCAAGATTTGTAATAGCCAAACGCATTTGTTCGCGCACTTCGTCCGATGCATTGCAATCTTTTGCGATGCTGTCCAGCCCCGCAATAATCTCATCCTTATCATTCATATACTTAATGTTCGTAAAACGAAGTGTTTTGTTGCGCAGTATGCTTTCCAGTCCGCCGATGGAGGTATAATGATAAACTGACTTTGCCCGTTGTCCCTTTTTAAATTTTAATTTGGACTTTTGCAAATGCGAATAATCAACTTGCACTTGATCTGTGTAATCTATGTACTCCATTGCTTGCTGCACCCCACTTGATCCGAACGTTCTTTCTCTGTATCAAGGCATATGCTGAAGCTGTTCAGGAATATTCAATGTGGTCAATGCAATCCTCCATGCGCTTTTTGATCCCCTTTTTGATTGCCGCATCACAAATAATCCCCCAGTAATCCTGCTGCAAATTTGATTTCGCGGATGAGCCACTTTTAACTGTTGTAAAACACAAAGGTATCCGTGTTGCTTGTAGGTTGTCGGCGGCTTGGAGCATTGCATCAATCGCAGGATATTTTTGCTGCAGCTCATAGTCAAGAGCGCGTGCTTCCTGCTCTGACCCGTGTGCAATTGTGTATTTAATTCTGCCAAGGTCCTTTAGAATATCTGCGCAATCCTCCGCGTCTTTCAGTGCTTTCAAGGTTAAAGATTCTAAGCCTGAAACAAAATGAATTGTACCCATTACTTAAATACCCCCTTCAAATACGCTCCGCTGATATTACCCTTGTCTACGTCATTTTACTTAAAAATAGATTACCGGCAGCGCGCTATTCCACTCGGAAACTGGTACATAGGAATTTTCGGTCTTTATGGCCACGCAGCATTCTCACCTCCGTCGTCAAAAATAGAAAAATTTTGTAAACTCCATGTATGTATTATAGCATATTTTATCGGAAACGGCTGCCTGTTTGAAGGATCTGTACGAAAACGTAACAAAGCCAGCTCCGAAGTGTGCTGCTGCGTGATAAAACGCCGCAGACATTCAGTAGCAAGCAATTTGACTATGCCGAGACCCCCGCTCATATATCCGCTTCGCTTAAGATATTCCAGACAGTGTCTGGAATATCTTAAGCCAGGGTGTCTTGTATTTTGTTCGAGAACCATTTGAGAATATACAAGCCCTTTTACTGCTGCGGGGCTCTCAATATAATGGTCTCAATTTTTTTAAGGAGAAAGAAATATGCCCAAAGAATACTCAACCAAATTCAAAACCGAAGTAATCAAACGTTACCAGAACGGCGAATCCATCCTGGCACTCAGTCAGGAACTGCGTATTGCCCAAAGCACGATCTACCATTGGAGAAAAGAGTTTTGCTCCATCAAAGCAGCAAATCGTATTTATACACCGAAAGAGTTTGATGCGCTTTCGCGGCGGCTGGAAAAATTGGAGCATGAAATGGAGATCATTAAACGATCCGGTTACATCGCAGATGTACCGCTGCAGAAAAAGCTGTCCGTTTTAGAAAACATTTACCGTCAGGCAGATAACACCTACAGCGTCCATGAACTATGTGAAGCACTGGATATTGCCCGCGGAACCTTTTACAACTATATTTTTCGCCGCGCCGATCATAGCAAGCGGGAGGAAGCGCAGATCGAACTTATGCGATTGGTACAGCAGGTCTTCGATGATAGTTCCCAGCGATTCGGCGCTGAAAAGATTCGTGTCACTCTGGCCGGGAGCGGTGTCCGGGTCAGCACCAAACGCATTGCGGCAATCATGCAGGAACTGGGGCTGCAAAGCATCCGTCCAGACGCGAAAAAGCAATACAAGAAGCAGCAACAATACAAAAAGCAAAATCTGCTGGAACGCCAGTTTACTGCAGACCATCCGAACCAGATCTGGGTCAGCGATATTACATACTTCAAAGTCAATGATTACTGGATGTATCTCTGCATCATCCTCGATCTTTTCTCACGCCGAATCGTCGATTATCGAGTATCCCGCAATGCCAGTACAAATCTGGTCACCAGCACATTCCGAACCGCTTTCCGGGAACGCGGCAATCCCAGTGGCTTGACTTTTCACAGCGACCGCGGCAAGCAGTACACATCGGCCGCATTTACAGCATTGCTGCAAAAATGTGAGGTGAAGCAATCTTTTTCCGCCACAGCACGGCCGCATGACAATGCCGTCGCCGAAACATTCTTTGCTTCCTTCAAAAAAGAAGAGGCGTACCGCAGAGAGTACACCTCAGAACAGAGCTACCGCAAAAGTGTGGAGCAATATATTCGGTTTTACAATGAACTCCGTCCACATCGAACCTTGAAATACAAGACACCACAGGCGTTTGAGGAAGCCTACAGGGAACGTTTATAAAAAGGTCGTGTTCAAATAACGACATTGTGTAAAAATAATAGTTTCATATTCTGCGAGTTTTGATGCACATAAGCTCAGCAGATAAAAAAGAAAAGCCTTGGTTTCTCAAGGCTTTGAAGACAAGAAGAAACCCGTTTTTCGATAAAACTGTTCGAAAAACGGGTTTCATTCACATGGTGCGAGAGATGAGACTTGAACTCACACGACTGTTGCCACACGCCCCTCAAACGTGCCTGTCTACCTATTCCAGCACTCTCGCATTCAATTTTCGATTGCTCGGTTATTATAATCACACTTCGCGCGTTTGTCAAGTGTTTTATTTCTTTTTGGCCGGATGTTCCATCACTTTTTTACTTGCGCTTCGTCCCGATATCTGGTATAATACCGGTTGAATGTACACAAGGAAGGCGGGCGAAGGGGTTGCCGAAGTTTTTTGTTTCGCCGGACGCCGTGCGCGGGCGCTTCCTGACGCTTGACGGGGAAAACGCGGCGCACGCGAAGGTCCTACGGCTCAGGCGTGGCGACAGCGTTCTCGTCTGCGACGGCTGCGGGACGGATTACCGATGCACCGTCTCTGATTGCTCCCCGCAGCAGGTGTGTCTGGTCATAAACAGCACGGAAGAATCCGGCGCAGAGCCGCCGGTCGCCTGCAGCGTCTATATGGCCTACGCAAAGGCCGACAAGCTCGAGCACGTGATCCAGAAGGCAACGGAGCTTGGCGCATACGAGATCGCGGCCTTCCCATCCTCCCGCTGCGTGCTGAAGCTTGATGCAGCCTCGGCGGAGAAGAAGCGCGAGCGCTGGCAGAAGATCGCCGCGTCCGCCGCTGCACAGTCGGGCAGGGGCCGGATCCCGCAGGTATTCGTGATGCCGTCGTTTGAGGACGCGGTGCGGCGTGCGGCCGGATGCGAGCTGGCGCTGCTTCCGTATGAAAACGAGCACGCGCTTTCTCTGCGCCGCGCCATTGGCAGCGCACAGGCGAAGACCGTCTCGATCATGACCGGGCCGGAGGGCGGCTTTTCCGACGAAGAGGTCCTGCTTGCGCAGCGCGCCGGACTTCAGATCTGTACGCTCGGTCCGCGCATTCTCCGCTGCGAGACTGCGCCGTTGTGCGCGCTCAGCGCCGTCCTGTTCGCCGCCGGCGCGCTGGACTGACGCGATAGATATTTAATATAATGTATATTTTTGAATCAAAGGACAGAACAGAATGATGACAAAGAACAAAACTGCTGCAAAAAAGACGGAGGATCAGTCCGTTGTCTATAAAGTCCCCGCCGCATTCGTGCTGATGATCGTTGTAATTTACGCGTTTTGGAAGCTTGGCGGCTATTACAGCACCGTAGAGGGCTTTACGGCGCTTTATCCGATGTTCTGCGTTCAGCGGTATGTGTTTCTGGCGCTGACCGCCGCTGAGCTTGTGCTGTGCGTTCTGCTGAAAAACGGGCTTGCGCGGACGATCTGCCGCTACTGGCTGGCGGCGTTTGCGCTGCTGTTCGTCTCGAGCCTGATTCTGTCCATCTTCTGGACGGGCAACATGATCGTGATCTATCTGCTGCACGCGCTGGTCTACTGCCTGTACATGGTTTGGCAGCTTTACCATTCCGAGTTCTTCACCTTCTCGCTGGTCACGGCCTCCGCTGGCGTTGTATTCTATCTCATCGCCCGCACCTCCTATATGGCCAACCGCATCGCGGGCAGCGCGCTGCTTGCGCTGATCCTGATCGGCACGGCGCTCACCGTGTTCCTGTGCGCAAAAAATCGCGGCAAGCTCAACCTTGGCGGCCGGACGCTGCGGCTGTTCCCGGACGGGTTCAATCCGCTGCTGTTCTATTTCATCTGCGTGCTCTGGGCTGTCGTGCTGGCCGCCTGCCTGCTCTTCGGCTCCGGCTTCGCGTTCTACGCCATGTTCGCGGCCATCGCTGTTGAGCTGATCGGCGCGGTGTACTATACCTTCCAGCTGAAATAAAAATTTGCATAGATACGCCCTCCGCTCCGTAAATATGGAGCGGAGGGTGATTTTTTGTTTTCTGGCCGTCAGATCCTTAAGAATACGCTGCTGCTGACCGCCGCGGCACTGCTGCTTCGGTTTGCGTCCATGCTGTTTCAGGCGCATCTGGCCGGGCGTATCGGTGCGGAAGGACTGGGCGCGGTGCAGCTGCTGCTGTCCGTGTTCGCGTTTGCCACGACGCTGGGGTTGGCCGGGATGCGCGTAGCGGCCTCGTGTCTGTGCGCACAGGCGCACGGCAGGCGGGAGCCTGCGCAGGTGCAGCTGGCCGCCGCGCACTGCCTCGGCTTCGTGCTCGTGACCAGCACGCTTGCGGCGGCCGGGCTTTATTGGGCCGCGCCGGTTCTGGCCGGGCGCGTGCTGCACGAGCCTGCGGCGGTAGGCAGCCTGCGGCTGCTTGCGGGGCTGCTCCCGGCCGGGTGTGCGGGGTTAGTGCTGGGCGGATACCTGACCGCTGTGGGAAAGGTTTGGCAGCTGACCGCCATTGACGCGGGCGAGCGTGTTCTGGGGCTTGGATTGAGCCTGCTCCTGCTGCGTTTTGCGCCGCAGACTGTGTCCGGGGCCTGCTTTGCGCTGCTGGGTGGGGAGCTGCTGTCCTCCTGCGCGGCAGACGCGGCGCTTTACGCGCTTTACCGGCAGAGCTGGCGCGGTGTCCGGCAGACGGACGCGCCCGGGATGGCCCGGCGCGTAGGCGCTCTGGCAGCGCCGCTGGCGCTGAACGATCTGCTGCGCGCAGCGCTCCGGGCGCTGGAGCAGTTTCTCATCCCGTGGGGTCTGACGCGGGCCGGTGCGACACGGCTGGGCGCGATGGCGGCATACGGGACGGTCATGGGCATGGTGTTTCCTGCGCTTATGCTGCCGTCGGCGTTTTTGTACGCGCTGGTCGATCTTCTGATCCCGGAGCTTGCCGCCTGCCGCGCACAGGGCCGCCGGGAGCGGCTTGCCTCCGTGACCGGGCAGTGTCTGCGGGCGGGGCTGCTGTTCGCTGGCTTTACGGCGGGCCTGCTGTATGCGCTGGCAGAGCCGCTTACGGCAATTTTGTATCAGAGCGAACAGGCCGGGCGGCTTCTGCGTGTGTTCGCGCCGCTGGTGTTGGTTTTATATCTGGACGCGTTGACGGATGGGATGCTGAAGGGTCTTTCCGAGCAGGTCGCAAATGTGCGCTATAACACGCTTACCTCGGCGCTGGACGCGGTGCTGCTCGTGCTGCTCTTGCCGCGCTGGGGGCTGGGCGGCTATATTTTCGCGTTCGCCGCGACGCATCTTCTGAACTTCACGCTGAGCCTGCGGCGGCTGCTGATCGTCACCGGCTGTCCGCTTCGACTGGGCGCGGCATTGGGCGTCGGGGCCTGCACCGGAGCCGGCGCGCTTGCGGCGCAGCTGCTGCCGGAGCTGGAAAGCGATCCGGCGGGGCTGCTGCTCCGCGCGGCGGTCTTTTCCGGTGTGTTTATTCTGGCTGCGTGTCTCAGCGGAACGGCGGAGCGCTGTCTGCCGCCGAGCCTGCGGGGACTGCTGTGCCTGCCGGAGTCGGAGCAAAAAACACAGACGGCCCGCCATGTGCCGATAAGGCAGTAATTTGAGAAAGCTGCACAATCGGCATCTGCCAAGCAGGATTGGACAACAAAACAGGTGGCACTCAATTTCGGTTGGGTGTCGCCTGTTTTTGTACATCTTAGGGTTGAAAATCGTTCATTTTTTCTCTCTGTGTGGCATTGTTCAAAAGCAAGCATACCAGACTTTACCTATCCGTGTGGTCTGGTATAGAAAAGCAAAAATAGCTACTGTTCAGCGCACGGGATACACGGGTTTAAGAAGCACTACATAGTAAAATCTTTTTGCTCTACAATGAAGTCCTTTTCGGAAATCACAACACTTTGTTTCCATGGAGAAATGGCTTTCTGTATTTCCGAAAAAGCTAAACGCAAGCGTCGGTTGCAGTTCTCAATAATATTTTGAAATTATCAAAATCCTGTTGATGCCTTGATCTCGCTATGCTATAATTAAAGTGATTTAATTGAGGGAGGATTAAATTGTGGCGAGATCGTATAATAAGTTGTGGAAATTGATGATTGATAAAAGGATGAACAAGACGCAGCTACGTACTGCCGCCAAAATCAGCTCCAATGCCATGGCAAAAATAGGACGTGACGAATCTGTTCCTATCGAAACATTAGAAAAAATATGTGGAGTATTACACTGTGATATTGGAGATATCATGGAGATTACGCCTGAGCAGAATGTTTAGTAATATTGAGGAGGAAATAATATGAACGAAGATAGATACGAACGAACAATAGATGAGCTTGAACCTCGTGCGTGTAAATGGTGGCCCAAGGAAGTTCGTGATGAAGCACAAGAGATTAGCGTTCTTCAAACATTGCTGGAGTCTCAAGAGAGATTCATTTCGATTCTAAAACTCGCAGACAAACATAATCCGTCCAACTTGTTTGAATTGATTGATGCAGCGAGGTTTTCGTACTCCTTGTTTTTGAAGCACCTTGTTGTTTTAACTGACTTTGGAAGCGAGCCTTTACAGCGTGTAAACAAAGATTTTGAGGAACTTTTTGTTGACCGTAAGCTGTCTTACAATATCGGAAACGGAGTGGTGGAATATCAGTTTCATTCGCTCCCCGTAAGAGGTCCCTTGACAAACAAGCGTATGAAAATTGATTCTGTTGAAAATTTGTCTGTCGAAGCTCCCGACAAAAATCTGTGCAAAGACATTATCATGCTGCTGATTTATGGTGCAGCAGCAACGAACGCAAGAACTCGGGCGGTATTGTTCAAATGTACGCCGTATGAGTATTTAGGTGAAGATGCTTTAATTGAAGAATTTGTTCGGCAGAACTATATTCGCGTAAGCAGAATTATTAGTGGCAAAACCGCTTCTGACCTTGGCAATGTAGCTCAACAGTATGTTGTTAAATATTTGATCCGCACTTTAGGGGAGAATTACTGTGTCAGAAGTAACGGCACAGTTCCCGGTGTCACTCAAAACGAAGGCAATACTCTCACCACTTTTGACGTTGTAGTAGATCGCATTAACGATGTAAGTCGTCACAAGAAGTACGTTGCCATTGAGGTAACTTTCCAAGAAACCTCCAATAGCACCATCGAAAGAAAAGGCGGTCAAGCAAGGGATCGATTCGAAAAAATAACAAGCAGCCGAAACTACATAGCGTATATCATCGACGGAGCCGGAAACTTCTCCCGTCGAGCCGCCATAAGAACTCTGTGCGATAATAGTCATTGTACAGTTGCATATACGCCAGAGGAGTTTGAGCTTCTGATTGAGTTCATCAAGGAGAAGATTGGATGATCAAATTCATAGATCTTTTTGCCGGTGTTGGAGGCATTCGCATTGGTGCAGCTTCTGCACTGGAAAAACACGGAATACAATCAAAATGCGTTCTATCCAGCGAGATAGACGAGAAAGCTTGCGAAACATATCAACTTAATTTTGGAGAATACCCTAGCGGCGATATTAAAAAAATCGTTGATATTGAGCCATTTGATTTGCTGCTTGCAGGCTTTCCTTGCCAACCTTTTTCCTATGCTGGCAAGAGGAAGGGGTTCGGTGATACTCGAGGAACATTGTTTTTCGAAGTTGAACGGATTCTTGGGCTGTACCATCCTAAAGCTTTTTTGCTAGAAAACGTTCGGGGTTTATACACCCACGATAGCGGTCGGACTTTTGAAACCATCATCAACAAATTGCATGAGCTTGGATACGGAACATATGATATGCTACTAAATAGTTCTGACTTTGGTGTCCCTCAAAACCGAGTGCGTCTTTACATTTTGGGCATTAAAGGCGCAATCCCGAAAATGATATTAAGTACGAATTTGGGTGCAGCCGATTCTCACCGATACAAAAAAGAGCATAATGGCAGCTGCACAGTTGGACAGATTCTTGAAGAAAATGTATCCGAAAAATATTATTGTTCGCAGGAGTTTTCTGATCAATTACGTTCTGTCATAGGCAATGATTTGTCTAAACTTCATGGATATCGCTTAATAGACTATCGTGGAGGGCAATCGTTGCATTCATGGGAGCTTGGGAAAAAAGGTAAATGCAGTAACGCAGAAATTGAATTTATGAACTTGCTAATTCAAAACCGTAGAAAGCCCATTTTTGGTACTCAACAGGATGGCAAAAAGTTGACACTTGAACAAATCAAAACTTTCTATATTAAGGATGATGTTTTAGATGTTATTGCATCATTGAAAAAGAAAGGATATTTGAAAGAGGAAAACGGAAAGTTCAACCCTGTCTGCGGCAATATGTCGTTTGAAGTGTTCAAGTTCCTTGATCCTAATAGCATTTCCATTACTCTCACGTCTTCGGACTCTAACCGACTGGGTGTCATTCAGCATAATCGCCCGAGAAGGATTACTCCGAGAGAGTGCGCTCGACTGCAAGGATTTCCTGATTCTTTTGTTGTGAATCCAAGTGATGCATTTGCATATAAACAGTTTGGCAATTCGGTTTCCGTTCCTGTTATTGAAGCTGTTGTTTCAGATTTCGTTGAGCAAAATAGGCGGGAATTAAATTGGTAATTCAGCTAAAATTGCGAGGACAATGTAGCCGGTCGGCCGGACGGTGAACACTTCGCCATGATGAGCAGAACTACACCGAGGAACAGAAAGACTTTAAAGCCGAGGTCAAGAATCTGCAACAGCAAAGCCATGAGAAGGAACAACGGGCAGAGAATATAGAGTAGTTTGTTCAGCAGGTAAAGAGGAACAGCACCCGCACGGAGCTGATTCCCCTATGCCCTCAGAGAGCTTGTTTAGGCGGTCTATGTGGAAGCGCCTGACAAATCCGGCGGCAAGCGCAGACAAAAGGTACATATTGAGTACGGACTTGTGGGCTACATTCCCGTGGATGAACTGCTAAAAGTGGAACAGGCATGACCGAGATCATGCCCGTTCCAAGAAATTTGAATTTTACTGTCTTACCAGCAGAGAGCTTTCGTTGACTTTTTCACCGAAAAGTCCTACAATCAGAGTAGAATCTGAAACAAGGACGGGCTTTTCCATGATCTCTTTCCGCAACGATTATTCCGAGGGCGCGCACCCGCAGGTGCTCGCCGCACTTGAGAAAAATAACCTTGTCACGACCTGCGGCTACAGCATGGACGATTTCTGCGCCGAGGCGCGCGGCATCGTCCGTGCGCGCTTTTCCTGCCCGCAGGCGGACGTGCACTTTATGGTCGGCGGCACGATCGCCAACACGACGGTCATCGCCGCCGCGCTTCGCCCGTGGGAGGGCGTGATCGCCGCCGATACCGGCCATATCAACGTCCATGAGACGGGCGCAATTGAAGCCTCCGGCCACAAGGTCTGCGCCATCGAGGCCCCCGGCGGCAAGCTGACGCCGGCGCTCGTGCGCGAGCTTCTGCGCCGCCACTGCGACGGGCAGGACGAGCATATGGTCCTGCCGCGCATGGTCTATATCTCCGACGCGACGGAGCTTGGCACGATCTACACGAAATCAGAGCTTTCCGCGCTGCACGACGTCTGCCGGGAGTATGGGCTGTATCTGTTCCTGGACGGCGCACGCCTGCCCGCCGCGCTGGTTGCGGAGGGAAACGATCTGGCCCCGGCAGATTTCGCGGAATACTGCGACGTTTTCTACATCGGCGGCACGAAAAACGGCCTGCTGTTCGGCGAAGCGCTTGTCATCACGAATGACAGCCTCAAGCCGCATTTCCGGAACATGATCAAGCAGCGCGGCGGGATGTTCGCCAAGGGCTTTCTGTTCGGAACGCAGTTCAAGGCGTATTTTGAGGACGATCTCTGGCTGACCATGGCGCGCCATGCTGTCACGCAGGCGCAGCGCATTCAGAAAGCAGCGGCAGAAAAGGGCTATTCCCTCTACGCCGTCTCGCCCACGAATCAGGTCTTTCTTGTCCTCTCTCACGCGCAGATCGAGCGGCTGAAGCAGAACTTCGCGTTCGAGCTGAACGGGCGCGTGGATGAAGACCACGAGGCCGCGCGATTCGTCTGCTCCTGGGCGACAAAGCCCGAAGCGGTCGACGCACTGATCGCAGCGCTGTGATGGACAGGCTTTCCCATCCGTTTCCGCCGCTCTATGACGCGGAGTCGCGGATCTTGATCTTAGGCTCGTTCCCGTCGGTCAAATCGCGCGAGGCCATGTTTTTCTATGGCCACCCGCAGAACCGCTTCTGGCGCGTCGTTTCAACCGTGCTGGGCTGCGATTGCCCGCGCACAATTGAGGAAAAGCAGCAGATGCTGCACGCGCACCACATCGCGCTCTGGGATGCCATTGCAAGCTGCGAAATAACCGGCTCAAGCGACAGCTCCATCCGTGAGGCTGTTCCGACCGACCTCACGCCGATTTTAAAGACCGCGCCCATCCGGCAGATCTTCTGCAACGGCGCGACCTCCTATCAGCTCTACTGCCGCCATCAGCAAAAGCTGACTGGCCGGGAGGCCGTCAAGCTTCCCTCCACCAGCCCCGCCAACGCCGCCTGGAGCATTGAGCGCCTCACGCAGGCCTGGTCGGTGATTCTGGACGCGCTGGACTGACGACACAAAAATTTGCCTCCCCTTGTCATAGCACTGCATGACAGGGAGAGGCAGATTTTTACGCGCCGCCGGCTTTCCCGGCGGGGATTGTCCTCAAATGAAGCCCGAAACGCATCTGGTTCGTGCAGAGAACGGCAGAAAATCGAATGGAGCTGTCAGGGACGGAGCAGACTTCGCGCCTACCGGCTGCATACGCGTTTCGCTTGGTATGCACGGAATAAAAATTAGCCAATTTTCGATTTTTTGTTCGCAAATTTCGGACAGATATGCTATACTGGGAGCAGAAGGAGGCGAGCGGATGCAGCGGCTGATTTTTCATGTGGATGTTAACAGTGCGTTTTTGTCGTGGGAAGCGGCGCGGCGCGCTGCGGCGGGGGAGGCCGATCTGCGGCTCATCCCGTCCGCCATCGGCGGCGACCGGGACAAGCGCACCGGCATTATTCTGGCAAAATCCATCCCCGCAAAGGCCTTCGGCGTTACGACCGGCGAGCCGGTCGGCATGGCGCTGCGCAAATGCCCGCAGCTGGTGCTGGCTCCGCCGGATTTCCGGCTGTATTCGAAAAACTCCAAAGCGTTCATCGCCGTCTGCCGCCGCTACGCGCCCGTTGTGGAGCAGGTTTCCATCGACGAATGCTTCCTCGACATGACCGGCACGGGGCTGCTCTATCCGGACCCGGTCGCCATCGCGCACATCATCAAAGATACGATCTTCTCCGAGCTGGGCTTCACGGTCAACGTCGGCATCGCGCCCAATAAGCTGTTGGCGAAAATGGCCAGCGACTTTGAAAAGCCGGATAAGGTGCACACGCTTTTTGCACACGAAATCCCGCAAAAACTCTGGCCGCTGCCAGTCGGTTCGCTGTTTTCCGTCGGGCGGTCCACGGCGGAAAAGCTGACCGCTGCGCGCATCCGCACGATTGGAGATCTGGCACAGGCGGATCTGGCCTATATTCAGAGGCTTACCGGCGTTAAGCTGGGGAAACTCATTCATGACTACGCCAACGGCATCGACGATGCTCCGGTCCTTTCCGAGCCGGAGGCCGTCAAGGGCTATGGCAATTCTGTCACGCTCGAGCAGGACGTGACGACTCAGGCACAGGCCAACCAGATCCTGCTTGCCCTGTGCGACAGCGTTGCGTCCCGTATGCGCGCAGACTCCAGGCGCTGCGCCTGCGTGACCGTGACGATCCGCGGAAACGACTTTCGGAACCGGTCGCACCAGCGCCGCCTGCCGGAGCCGACGGATGTGACGGCGGAGCTGTACGCCATGTCCCGGACGCTGTTTTCCGAGCTTTGGGACGGCGTGACACCGCTGCGTCTGCTCGGCGTGACGCTGAATGATCTGTGCGGGGACGATGCCGTACAGCTGTCCCTGTTCCGCGACGAGAAAACGGAACGCGCCCGCAAGCTTGACCAGACCGTCGATCAGCTGCGCGGCAAATTCGGCGTCACAGCGATCTCACGCGGCAGCGTCACGGATGCGTCCCGGCGCGTGGGCCGGAAATACAAGGCAGAGCTCGACCCCGGTCAAAAATAATCAGGCAGACAGGCAAATGCTTTTCAAAAACTCCGCCCAAAGCTCCGGAAACGTGCGGGCGGGGACGGCCTCCGGCGCGACGAGCGGAATTTCGGCAAGCAGCCGCTCTCCCGCCGTGGCGGTCATTGTGCCGAGCCGCTGCCCGGCTTCGACAGGGGCCTGCACGGACTCGTCGACCGTAACCGCAGTCTGCACCTGCGAGGCCAGCGCCTTTTCGAGCAGAAGCGGCTCGCTGCGCTCCGGTACGGGCGTGATGGAATCCTGCCGTCCCAGCACGACCGGGACGGGCGGAATGCCGCCCTCCGGCTGCGGCGTGACGAGGGCGTAGCCGGAAAAGCCGTAGTTGAGCAGCGCTTTGGCCGATTCGAACCGGTCGACCGACGTTTTGCAGTGCAGCACGACCGCGACCAGCTCCATGCCCCCGCGCTCGGCAGAGGCCGACAGGCAGTATCCGGCGGCGGAGGTATAGCCGGTCTTGAGGCCGGTCGTGCCGTCGTAGAAGCGGACAAGCTTGTTGGTGTTGGACAGGCCGAACTGGCCGTTGCGCACGGTGTCCATCCAGATGGTCGTATACTCCTTGATCTCCTCGTGCTTCAAAAGCGCACAGGACATGAGGGCGATATCATAGGCCGTCGTCAGATGCGTGTCCGCGTCCGGCCCATCGTCCAGCCCGGTGCAGTTGACAAAATGCGTGTCCGTCATGCCAAGCTCGGCTGCACGGTCGTTCATGCGCGAAACGAAGGCGGCCTCGCTGCCCGCCACGTGCTCGGCCAGTGCGCAGGCGCAGTCGTTCGCCGACGAGACGACGACGGATTTGAGCATCTCCCGGAGCGGCAGCTGCTCGTTTTCCTCGAGATAGATCTGGCTGCCGCCCTTGGCGGCAGCTGCGGCAGAGGTCGTAACCGTATCGTCCCAACCGATGGAGCCGTTGTCCAGCGCTTCCATCACCAGCAGCAGCGTCATGATCTTCGTGACGCTGGCCGGGCGGAGCTTTTCGTGCGCGTTTTCTTCATAGAGGATCTGCCCCGTGTCCTTCTCCATCAGGATGCACGACGGTGCGGGCAGCGCCAGATCCTCCGCCTGCGCCGTCAGGCCCAGTCCCACTGTGAAAACAAACGCAAGCGCGATGCAGAGCAGCTTTTTTTTCATAGAAAAACACCCTTCCGTTTCATTTGTACAAGCATATGAAACGAAAGGGTGCGATATCACTTTGTTTATGCGTCCGGGTCACAGAGGAACTGCGCAATGTCCGAAAGGAAGGAGCCGTCCGCCGCGCGATCAGGCAGTTCGACGGAAACGGGTGTCTGCAGCGGGAGCGCACAGAGACTCAGAATCGATTTTGCGTCGAGCCGGGAATCCTTGTAATTGAAATGAACCGGGAAAGGCTGGCGGTTTGCAATCGTGGCAAACTGCGCGATCTCGTTCACGGAATGGAACATGACGGTAAACTCTCTCACGGAAAATCCTCCTGCAATGGACTGTACAATCGGCTCGAAATCCAGTATAATCATACTGAAAAAGAAGAAATGCTGGGATTGGATTCTCTTTTATCCAGTATAATCGAAAACGGTATTTTATACTATCCACAAAAAATACAAACCTTTTTTGCGCATAATCTCTGATTTTGGTGGTTTTATGAAATTTGCTTGTTATACGCTCGGCTGTAAGGTCAACCAATATGAAACGCAGGCCATGGAGCAGCTGCTCATGCAGAGCGGCCATACGCTCGGCAGCTTTGACGAGATCTGCGACGGCTACATTATCAACACCTGTACCGTCACAGCCGTGTCCGATAAAAAGTCCCGCAACGCCATCCGGCGCGTGCGCAAGCTGAACCCCAACGCCGTGGTCGGCGTGTGCGGCTGCTATGCGCAGAGCAGCCCGGACGAGATCCGCAAGCTCGACGTGGACGTGCTGATCGGCACGGACGGGCGGGAGGCCTTTGTCAGGCATATGATCGGCGCTGCGCAGACGCGGCAGAAATGGGACTGCGTGGACGACGCAGGCGGCCCCCGCGCGTTTGAAATTCTGCCCGCAGGCGGACTTGCCGCGCGCACAAGAGCGCTTTTGAAGGTCGAGGACGGATGCAACAATTTCTGTACCTACTGCATCATCCCCTACGCGCGGGGCCGCGTGCGCTCCATGCCGCTGAACGCGGCCGTGGAGCAGGCGAGGGGACTTGCCGCCGAGGGCTACCGCGAGATCGTCATCAACGGCATTGAGATCTCGTCCTGGGGCTGGGAGTGGAAGAACGGCAACTGCCTGCGGCAGCTGCTGGCCGCGCTGTGCGAGGCTGTGCCGGGCGTGCGCATCCGGCTCGGCTCTCTGGAGCCGCGCACGATCGACGAGGCGTTCTGCAAGACGCTTTCCGGATATGCGAATCTCTGCCCGCAGTTCCACCTGAGCCTGCAATCCGGCTCGGATACCGTCCTGAAGCGGATGCACCGCAAATACGATACGGCCCGGTACCTCGAAAGCGTCCGGCTGCTGCGGAAGTATTTCCCCGGCTGCGCCGTCACGACCGACCTGATCGTCGGCTTCCCCGGCGAGACGGAGGAGGAATTCGCCGAATCCCTCGCCTTTGCCCGCACCTGCGGCCTTGCCATGATCCACGTCTTCCCCTATTCCCGCCGCGCGGGAACGCCCGCTGCCTCTATGCCCGGCCAGCTCTCCCGCGCGGAGAAGGCTGACCGCTCCGCCCGTGCCGTCGCCGTTGCCGCGGAGCTGCACCGCGAATTCCTGACGGCCATGTGCGGCACGGAGCAGGACGTGCTCTTTGAGCAGGTCGAGGACGGCTGGTTCACCGGCCACGCCCCGAACGGCATGAAGGTCTATGCCCGCGGCGAGGACCTGCATAACACCGTCCGCCGCGTCCGCATCGAGGGCCTGCAGGAAGAGGGCCTGTGGGGGGAGATTTTGTAAGGCGGCCGAACACGCATTGCAGGGTCTGGGACAGCCCAGCCCGGCACAGCGCTGCCGACTGGCACAGGGCATCGTTAAAATGGAATTGGCCCCAAATTGTCATTGCGAGGGCGCTTTGCGCCCGTGGCAATCTCGGGGAGGCACATGCAATTCGCACAGACTTCCGATAAAAACGCACAAACCGATTGCGTCTGTAGCGGCGTTCCCTGAGCGCCATTGGCAGTTGCAGGTATCGAGGCAGTGGTTCAGCGGCGCAAGGCAAACAGATTTGTCATTGCGAGGGCGGCGTGGGCCATGGCACAGGCCGCCTTTGCCCTCCACGAGCGGCTTGCCGG
>OMBX01000620.1_pt1 | contig 17967 bp, 10 predicted proteins | sample 1644931 | NCBI WGS metagenome assembly OMBX01 (sample SAMEA103958165, study PRJEB25191) | human gut metagenome | biome: human-associated habitat [ENVO:00009003]; feature: intestine environment [ENVO:2100002]; material: feces | place: Germany | collected 2013/2015
CATGTAATGTTTCATGCAGGCTGCCACATTATATTCGCCGATATGATTCGGATCATCTCCCTGAAAACCTTTGACAGCCTCAACACCCATTTCTGCATTCACATAACAGTCTTCTCCGTAGTTCTCCCACATACGCGGCCAGCGCGGGTCACGTCCTAAATCGACAACCGGAGCATAGGTCCAGGGAATACAACCAGCCTTTGTTTCGTAAGCAGATATTTCAGCTCCACGACGAACCAGACTGCGATTGAAAGTAGCTCCCATGTTGACACCTTGAGGGAATAATGTTCCATCGAGTGTATAGGTGGTTCCATGAATCTGGTCCACTCCATAAATACATGGAATGCCTATTTCTTTCATCGACTTCTCCTGAATTTGCTTAATGGCAGCCGCCCACACTTCTTTTTTCTGGGCTACGCTTAAAGGAACATTCAGGATAGAACCAACTTTATACTTACCTATCACCGTATCGAGCATAGCCTCGCTCAACTTAAACCCATCTTTGCTTCCTGGAAAATCAGTAACTACATCGACTGTTATCTCACACATCTGACCGATTTTCTCTTCGAGTGTCATTTTTTTCAGCCATTCCTGAATATGTGCCTCGATTACCGGATCAGCAGAAATCGCAGGAGCCGGCTGAGCCATTCCTGCAAGGCTTCCGGCACATACCATAGAAGCCATCGCCAAATTTCGAATATTATTCATGATATTAATCTATTATAAATTGTTGAGTTGCTTTTTTCAATCCCGTTCCAGAAACTTCCAATTGGACATTTCCTTTCTTTCCTTCCTGCGAACGGATTATTACCTGTGCCTTTCCAGAAAAAGCTTTGATGCGGAAAGATGTTTCACCATTTACAGGACGTTCTATTTCCTTGAATCCCGGATCACCGTTCCCGTATCCCAATATCGTTGCAGGACCAGTCAAGGTAACAATCATTTCATTCATGGCATCGGGTACTTCACGATTTTTTTCATCTTTCAATGTCAGATCTACAATTGCAATATCCTGACCGTCCGCCTTCAAAGTTGTATTATATGGTTCTATTGAGATACGGGTAGCCTCACCTGTCGTTTCTATTTTCTCTACCATAACTTTCTTGCCAGCCTTATAGCCTTTGGCCAGTAAACTACCCGGACGATAGATTGTTTTCCATTCGATATATCCATTGACCGGCATAGACTTCCGTCCTAAGCTTTTTCCGTTGACGAACAGTTCAACTTCGTCACAATTGCTATATGCCCATACATTAATACTATCTCCTTCATGACCAGACAAATTCCAATGCGGTGACAAATGCAGAACCGGTTCGTCAGTCCACCAAGATTTCAGATAAAAGGCTTCATCTTTAGGGAATCCGCAATAATCAAATATGCCAAACTGTGAACCTGTAGCCGGATAAAGCATCGGATTCGGTTCACCTCTATAATCAAGTCCTGTCCAATAGAAAAGTCCGGCCAGCCAAGGACGGTCATGATAGAACTGCCAGCCTCTTGCCATCGGATTAATAATATGATTATCATCTTGAGCCGTACGATTGATAGGAGCCATCCAACCACGTAATGAATCGGTATAATAAACGTTACGTGTACCACATCCTGATGTTTCCTCCGAACCAACCGGCGAATACCACTCAGGATGTTTCTGATGGAATTCATCTATCGGGTTCTGGCGGAGATAATTATATCCTTTTACATCGACTCCGAAGAGAGACACCCGTCCACCGGCCGTTCCTTGTGTCGACAGGCGAGTTGAGTCCAGCTGATGTACATATTCAGTCATCGATTTAGTAATACGCAATCCACGTTCATTACCTTCGAGTGCCCACTCTTCATTTCCGATACTCCACAAAATAATACATGGATGATTCCGGTCACGCTTGATCATATGTTCCAAAAGACCGATATGCTCACGATTGATACCCATCAGACGATTTTCTTCAATAACAAGCATTCCCAGGCGGTCGCATAAATCCAGAAAGACAGGCGACATCGGATTGTGCGACGTGCGTATGGCATTACTTCCTATCGTTTTCATCTTCTTTATACGATACTCCCACAACCGGTCGGGGATTCCAGTCCCTACTCCGGCATGATCCTGATGTAAGTTAGTTCCTTTCAATTTAACCGGACAGCCATTTAGCATAAATCCTTTCTGTGGATCAAACTCGATTTTCCGGATTCCAAAATTGGTAGAATATGTATCAACCAACTTTTCGCCAATATATACATCTGTATATAAGGTATATAAATAAGGCTGTTCCAGATTCCACAAATGAATATCATTCATCTTTACCGACTGCAATAGCTTCACCTCTTCCTGTTTAGGGGCTAAAGTAATATCTGATTTCTGCGTACTGACTACTTCGCGTCCTGTAGCATCAAGGACACGATTGAGCACTGTACAATTCGCCGGTTCCAATCCCTTATTCGATAAACGAACTTCTATATTCACATCGGCAGCCTTATAAGAATCGGTTATGCGAGAAGTAACGAACGTGCCAAAAGGAGCAACATGAACTAATGACATCTTTTCCAACCACACATCGCGATAAATTCCTGCTCCTTCGTAATACCAGCCTTCTTCCGTACTGGCATCTACACGGACTGTAAGCAGATTCTCTGCGCCGTAATTCAAGTATTCCGTCAAATCATAAACCTGAGTAGCATATCCGCTCGGTTCATGTCCTAAATAAAAACCGTTGCAGAATACTTGTGCATTACGAAAGATTCCATCAAATCTGACAGCAATGTGTTTGCCTGAATCCTCTGCTGCAATATAAAACTTACGCCGATACCATCCAACACTTGTTTCAGGATATTTCCATCCGATGGTTTTATATCCATGACTATGACTTGCTTCTTCTGAATAAGGAAGATCAACTGCCCAATCGTGCGGTAAACTGACTGTTTGCCACAAAGAGTCATTAAACAGCTCGGAACTTGGACCTTGGTTCTGATTAAAAGACTTGGCCTTTGCGAAATAAGTAAAATATTCAGTTCCATGAGTAAAATCTTTTTTCATGTCACCAGCATGTCCATACGCAAATTTCCATCCATTATTCAGCAATATCGACTCTCTTATTTGTTGTGCACTGACAGACAAACAAGCCATAAACTGTATAAGCAGTAAAACAGATAATAGTTTTTTCATAATATTATTAGTAATCCGGGGTTAAGCAACAAAAAACAGCCTTCATCATTACTATTATTCGTCTAATAATGATGAAAGCTGTTCTCTATCGTTTCTCAAGAAAAACGTTCCAATATTTCCATACACATACGACCATTATGATAAGGACATTTCCAGAATCCAGCTTTATCATCTTTGGTATTAACTGTTCCGTCAGGATACAAGCTCCAATGCCATTCACCCTGTTCCGTGTCTACTAATTTTGACTTGATAAATGTCCAGCACTTCAATGCCTTTTCCAAGGCCGACTTATCACCAAAATGCTGATAAAGATTAAGATGACCGACAACATTCTCAGCTTGTACCCACCAATGTAACTCACGATCTATTTTTCCTTTGCTCACAAAGTTTTCATAAATCATGCTGCCATCTGGATTTAGTCCTTCATCAGCAGCCTCAGCTATTTTTATAATGGCAGGTTCCACCTTCTGCAACAGACCTTTATCACCTAATACCAAAGCAGCTTCATGAATCAGCCATGACCCCTCAATATCATGTCCGTATGATACAATCTGATATTTGTTGGTCCAGTCATCTTCAAAAAATAAATTCAGATGATAAGTTTCGGCATCCAATATTTTATCCAAAAACAAGTTTACCAGATTATAGATTTGTTTTCCCAGACGTTCATCCTTCCACACGCGATACAGATTGGTATAAGGTTCCAGAATATGCAAATGCGTATTCATGGTTTTCTTCTCGTTTTCATCTTTATCACTCAGACGCATATCTTCTATCGGACACCAGTTGCGGGTAAGAGCTTCCAGATAACCATTCTTTTCTGCATCAAAGCTATATTTCTCGATAACTTCAAACAAACGTTTGGCATAATCCAAAGCCTCAGCATCACCTGTAGCACGCGTATATTCACTCAAACCGTAAATAGCAAAGCCTATGGCATAAATCTGTTTTTTTGTATCAACAGGATTTCCTTTATAATCAAGTTCCCAATAAATACCTCCAAAATCACTGTCATAGAAGAAATCAATCAGATAACGCTTTGCACGTGTAGCAGTTTCAAGATATTCTTTTTTTCTCAATAAGCGATAAGCAGCAGAGAAAGTCCACAAAATACGTGCATTGAGAATTGCTCCTTTCGAAGCTGATGCCTCCAACACGTCATTGCCTGTGATACGGCCATAGAATCCACCATGCTCATGGTCGGTCATTTTTGTCATCCAAAAAGGAAGAATATTGTTTTCCAGCTCAGCCTTTACCTCAGAACAGAGCTGTGATACTATTTCGTTATACATTTTTTGATTGTCGTTTTAAGTTTAACTGTTCCATTATACCCTTCATTTTCTGTTCTCCCAATGGATAGAAGCAAACAAATACTACCGAAATAAATGCTGCAATTGCGGGAAGCAGACTTAAGAACATCTTAATACCATTAATAGTTTCGTCACTTTGCACTGCATTAGCCTGGAAACCGAAGAAAGACAACAGCCATCCGGTTACAGCTGTACCAATGGCCCAGCCAAACTTCTGACTCATTGATGACGCACTGAATATCAAACCTGTCGCACGATTACCTGTTTTCAGTTCCGAGAAATCGGCACAGTCGGCATACATTGACCAAAGCAAAGGGAAAATACTTCCGGCACATATGCTTATCAGACATTGGAATACAAAAATCAGAACCAGATCATCCTTATCGAACCAGAAAAATACCACACTTAAGGCTGAAGCTACCAGCATAGACAATGCGAAAGTTCTTTTCTTTCCAATCTTATTACTCATGGGAGCAGCCAGAATAACTCCTACAATATTGGCAATCTGACCGATAGAAAGATACAATCCACTCAACACAAACGATACGCCCATCAGCGAAATAGTACGGTACTCGTCTTCTATAATAAAATATTTGAAGTAATATACCGCAGCTCCGTCACGGATAGAGTTAAATACCAAAGTGGCTACTCCGGCACCAAACAATATCCACCACGGTTTATTATGGAAGAGATCTTTGATATCATCTTTCAGAGAAGTCTTTTTATCATTGATAGGCTTCACCCGTTCTTTTGTCCATGCAAAACAACCAAAGAACAAGACTGCACACATGATTGCAATTACAACCACAGCCATGAACCATCCGAACTGCTGGTCAGCAACTTCCTTGCTATGCCCACTAAAGGCATTGACCATAGGCATGAACAACAGAAGTGCAATAAAACTGCCCAGATAAGCAAACATCATACGATAAGTAGACAGTGTATTACGTTCTGACGGATCGGGACTCATCACTCCTAACAAGGATGCGTAAGGAACATTAATGGCCGAATAAACCATCATCATCAGCGAATAGGTTATATAGGCATAAACCAATTTACCCATATCGCCGAAAGGTGGCGTATAAAAAGTAAGTACTCCTATCAAAGCAAACGGAATAGCCAGATATAACAAGTACGGGCGGAACTTACCCCATCGGCTGGAAGTACGGTCGGCTACAACTCCAACAATCGGATCGAATACAGAATCCCATATACGAGTAACCAAGAACATTGTTCCCACCATAGCAGCAGGCAAGCCAAATACATCCGTATAGAATATCATCAAATAAGCCCCGAACAACTTCCAAAACATAGAGGAAGCCATATCTCCGAAACCATAACCTATTTTTTCCGTGAGTTTTATCATAGCAGTACTTACTTTCTTATTTTTATTATTTTATCAATTTCAGGTTCTTATCAATCAGTTTTTTCAACGTTTCTACTGATGCAGTAGTTGTCAGGCCGTCTTGCGGAGTATTCATACAGTAATCTACCAGTTTGTCGATAGTAGAAACAGCTACATGCATACGTGTGTCTGAAGAAGCATAATAAATAAATACTTTTCCATCTTCGTCGGCAATCCAACCGTTTGTAAACAACACGTTTGAAACGTCACCGATACGCTCTTCTCCTTCAGGAGCCATAAAATAGCCTCCAGGAGCAGCAATCAGCTTGCTAGGATCTTCGAGTGAAGTCATATACATATAAAGTACATAACGTAAACCAGCAGCACAACCACGTACTCCATGAGCCAGATGCAACCATCCCTTCGGAGTCTTGATAGGATGTGGACCTTCACCGTTCTTCACTTCTTTTATTGTATGATAATAACGGCAGTCAATAATCTTTTCTTCTTTTACTTCGGCATGAGTTATATCGTCAACCAGCGCCCATCCGATACCACCGCCACTTCCGGCATCGATAAATCCATCTTGCGGACGAGTATAGAACGCATATTTTCCATCCACAAATTCCGGGTGAAGAACAACATTACGTTGCTGGCTCTTTGATTTCAAATCCGGCAAACGTTCCCATGTCTTCAGGTCTTTAGTACGAGCAATTGCTGCTGTAGCTGTTGCAGAAGACAGATCACCGGCAGGTGCATTATCATCGTGACGTTCAGCACAGAAAACACCGTAGATCCAACCATCTTCGTGAGCTGTCAGACGCATATCATAAATATTGGTAGCCGGTATTACATCGTCGGGCATGGTAATAGGATAATCCCAGAAACGGAAATTATCTACTCCATTCGGGCTTTCAGCAACAGCAAAGAAGGACTTGCGGTCAGCTCCTTCGACACGCACTACCAGCAAATATTTTCCGTTCCATTTAATAGCTCCGGAATTCATTGCAGCATTCATTCCAATGCGTTCCATCAGATAAGGATTTGTCTTTTCATCCAAATCGTAACGCCAGAACACAGGAGTATGAGCAGCCGTTACAACTGGATACTTATAACGGGTATATACTCCGTTGGTTGTTTCAACAGGCTCATTCTTACGAGTAATCAACTCTTCATGCTGAGCAAACAATCTTTTTACTTTGTCTTCAAATGTAGTATTCATTATAATAAGTTTTATATCAATTTACTTTATTGTTTTCATATCTCCGGCAAACAATGTCCGTGGATCATTATAGAAGTTCACAAAATCGGCAGCCGACGGATGTCCTGGATAAGGAGCATAGTAGTGATTTTCTTTTTCACGAGCATTTCTCCATACCAGCACATAACTGATCGGATATTTTTCAATTACAGGCATCAATGTTTGTGTCCACCAAAGCGAATCTGGTATTGTTTCATAGCCTGTTTCGGTTACGGCCATCAGCTTTTTATGCGCCTTGCTAACCTGTGACATAATGGTAAGTGCATTATCCAGGCTCTTCACATAAGCATCTTTATCAAACTGATATGCATCTACTCCTATCAGGTCAACAATATCATCTCCCGGATAGCGTTCCAGATATTCGGTAGAGTCTTTGGGTTCCGTACCCGGAGAATATGCATACAGCAACTGAGTAGCCCCTTTTTCTTGCAAACGGTCATAAGTCATTCTCCAAAGCGCTTTATAATCTTCAGTTGAGCACAAATTCTTTCCCCACCAGAACCAGCTTCCCGTATGTTCATGCCAAGGACGGAACAGCACAGGAACCTTTACTCCTTCTGAAGTCTGAATTGAATTAAGATAATCTGCTACTTTATCCAGCCAACCTATAAACTTATCATGATTAACTCCTCCCGGCAAAACCGACTTTACCACAGTAGAGTCACTCACATCCCATGAGTCCTTTCCTGTCAAAGGATTATCTACGTGCCAGCTAAAAGATGACATACCCCCACGCTCATACTGAGCAATAACTTCCTTTCTGATACGGTCGAGTGATACATTATCTAGTGTTTTATCACCGTAGATCTCCATTCTTCCCAAATCAAAAGACATCATTGCCGGATAGTTCCCGCAAACACTTTTCACATCGCTTCGGTTCTCATCTCCGTCCCAGCCGATACCATAAACCGGATCATCATGATGTCCAAACATGAACATTTTATGCTGAGGAAGCTTCTCAAGCACATTTAGCATAGAGTATGCTTCAGGTGTTTTATCCATTTCTGATTGTTTTTTTTGCTGATTGCCGCAAGCAGTCAGACAAGTACCGATAATCATAGTTGAAACAATAGCTTTCGAGATTTTCATAATAATTAGTTTTACTATTTAACATCAGCAAAGATAGAGAAATTTTATACCACAGAATGATACAATCTTAACATATACATATACGTTTTTTCTTTTAAAAAAACATCACACCATCACATTTATAAACAAAGGAGTGACTATGTTTATTACTTGTCACACAGTCACTCCTAATAACTAATTATGTGATAAATTTTTATTTAAATGAAGGAAGTTGATCGCGGGTTATCACATACGACTGCGACATAGCATCCTGCCACCATTCTTTATCAGCATGAGAAAGCGCAGCACCATCATTATCATACCATGGCATAAACCATAACCAGCGTGCTCCAGCATTCCACTGTTCAGAAAGTAACCCCAGCTCACTGTTGGTATCAATATAAGCTCCGCATTCACTCAACGCTACCATTTTACTACCATACTCAGAAACTACAGTCTGATATTGACTAGCACAGTCTGCTGCATCATTTCCATACAAATCTCGTCCTACAATATCTACATATTCATCACCTGGATACCAATTTGCATCACCCGTTTCAGTTGTCCATACCCAAATCAGATTATCAAGTCCCTGAGCCTTGAAGTAATCGAACATCTGGATCCATAAACGCTTAAAGCTATCAGCATTTTTGCCCCACCAGAACCATCCACCGGCAGCTTCATGAAGTGGACGCCAAATGACAGGTATATTTGCATCTTTCAACAGTTTCAAATAGCCTGCAATCTTTTCCAAATCCGCATTGACAGTCTGGTACTCCCATGTCCCTTTGGTAAAAGCATTGTCGATATCAAAAGATGTCTGATCTTTGTAAGTAGTAAGATTTCCGCTTCCGTTTGAGGTCGGAACATTCCAATGCCACATAGCAGCAACCAAACCTCCATTATTCCACCACTGAGAAACTGGAGTTATATCTCCATAGTTGATCCAACTACCTTCGGCCGAAGACTGTAGATGAATATAATCAAAGCAGTTCAATGCCGGATATTTCCCTGTCCATTGATAAACCTGCTCAGACTCTTCAACATTCCACGCAACATTAGCCATCATTCCTGAAATAGTTTTCTGCTCATAGGTTTCCTGCAAGAAATCATATACTCTCTGAGCTTCAGCTGTCAATGTATTCACCGGGGTATTATCCAATCCCTGAGTCGTAAAGCTAATCTCTACAGCAGGAGCCGGCATCGAATTAGGTCCTGTAACCAGTCCCTCTGGAACTGAGAAAGTATAAGTTGTATTCCTAGAAGGACAGTTTGCAACTACTACCAGTGTAGGACTTGAACCTATAACATCGGCACTGACAATACTTCCATCATTAGAAATCGACAGTAAATCTTTATTTTTGGATGCAAAAAACACATTCTTGTCGTATGTAAGACTGATTGTTACATTACCCGACTGAATTCCCGATGTACCGGTAACAGGAGTTGTTGAAACCAAAGTGGGAGAAGCAACCTGTGCTATTTCATGCTCAACTTCTGTTGAACATGAAATAGTAGTAAATAATGTTGCTATAAACAAAAAACATATATAAACTTTATTCATACTTTCACTTATTTAATGTAGACTGATTCTATTGTATAATTCTGTCCGCTGATAATCAAGCCTCCAGACTGCAACTGAGTCAGTATATCCTGAGTTATAGTCAATGAGAAGTTACCATCAATATTAAAATACTCAGTGCCCGGAGCAATAGCAGCCCAGCTACTATTCTTGAACGAACCTTGAGCACCAGCCTGTAAATCGGATACAACAACAGTAATAACCTGTCCTACTTGAGCCGTTGCAAACATATTAGAAGAGATTTGTGCTGAGTTCGCCCATGAGCCAGTAGCCAATGGACCTTCATAAATAAGAGTTCCCATAGAACCTACAATTTCAATCTGATAAGAAATACTTCCATTCGATGAAACCAATTCCAAGGTTGCCTCTCCTACTGTTTCAGCTGGTAAGGAAATCATCAATTTAGAATCACGTAATATAAACTGTACCTGACTTCCGTTAACATTAACCTGTGTCAGTTTATCTCCATTAGCAACCTCTAATTCCAAAAGAGCTCCAGCATCTACCTTCTCTGGCAGATTCATAACATAACAGCATTGAGGTTTTGTTATTGTAAGTGAAGGGGCCTCAACTGTTTCTCCATTATACATATTCAAAACAATGTTTCCAGTTTCTGCTTCCATCGGAACAGACACAGACAACTGACTAGCAGATGAAGAAGAAACCGCAACTGTTTGTCCGCCTCCAAAAGTAACCGAAGCAACCAAATCCAGATTCTGTCCGTTTATCAGCAAACTTTCTCCAGCTGGTATAGAAGATGGATTATAACTTCCAACCAGAGGTTTTAATGTTTCGATAACAATACTTACCTGTTTGCCACTTTTCGTATTCAATATAAGACTGCCACTTTGTGCAGCTTCCGGCATAACCACGGTGAGTTCTTTTTCAGATAGAGAAGCTGGCTGAACATTTTCTGCTACACCAGGGAAAGACAGACTGGTTACAAGATCCAAATTTAAACCTGTCAAAACGATCTCATCACCTCCACGAAGGCCGGAAGTTGGAGTAGCAACAAGGTTAGTCGGTACAGCCATTGTCAAATGAGCAACAGTAACCTTTACTCCCGAAGCAGGTATGACAACAACATCTCCATCGGAAGCATTTTCCGGCAATATAAATTCAATAGCAGTCGGACTTGTTACTGTAAATTCTACTTCAGTTCCATCAGGCATCAGCATCTGTCGAACCAAATCAAGATTTTCTCCATTTATTTCGACAACATCACCAGGTTTAGCATTTTCCTTATTCACAACAGTTTCTACAGACGGTAAGGTAACTACCAGATCTTCTTCCGAATAAATCAGATTTGGCAACTCTTCACCATCAGATAAAATAATCTGTCCGGTCTGTGCTTCTTCAGGAACAAGCAATTTTATCATATTCCGTTCATGCGTAATGAAATCCTCCTCAGTAACAGTTACATCATCTGCAAAAATGACCTCATGAATCAGATTTAAATATTCACCTTCGATGGTCAACTCATCACCAGGCAATACTGTAGCCGGTGTAAAGTTTTCTATAGAAATAGGTTCTGTAAAAGTCAGTTCCGTTTTCGTAGTTATATCCCCATTAGGTGTTCTCAGTGTTACCAGTCCAGGTTGTGCTTCCTGAGGAACAGTGATACGGATTTCTCTGTCACTGATTACATTGATATCTGTAATATCTGCACATCCTGGAATAACCACTGCCGTAACCTGATTCATTCCACTTCCCAAAAATCTTAACTCACCTCCACGAGCAACCGGAGATGGACCAAACACATTCAAACTGATACCTCCTACATACTGATTAGTATCTACATCATCACCTTTCAGACAAGAGGTAAACGAAACACCTGTCAATAAAAGTGCTCCAGCCAAACAAAGGACCGATAATCTATTTGTTTTCATCGTACATTCATTTTTTTAATTAATAGATAGGCACTACGCGAATATTATCGATACAGATAGTTGGCGAGCAGGCAGTTCCTGTAACACCACCATTCCATACAAACAAGGTCAGACCAGTAATATCTGTTGAGGACAACGGAGAAAGAGAAATACCCGAAGCACCATAACGGAATTCAGATAGCGGCACTGTAACAGTAGTCCAACCTGTAGTAGTATAACTTCCGCTAGACTGCCAAGGAATCCACAACGCACGAGGGAATGTATCTCCCTGGAAGAACGAATTGTTCATATTATCACCACTAACCTCATTATTAGTTGTCAGTAAGATTTGCATAGCACATGCACTCCATGCATCAGGTACATTCACTTCAAATTTAAGTTGCAGGTTACTCAAATCCTCAAAATCGACCAATGTATTCAAATAAGGAGTTGCTTCATCTCCATAAGGCCAATACTCAAAAGCAAAATCAGAATCATTCCATGAACCATTATCCAAATCTCCTTGGAATATCAGATAGTTGCCATCTAAAGAAGAAACATTCTCCAATGTTCCTATTGTAGCGGCATGCCAACCATTGTCTTTTGCAATGGCATCATCACCATCATCATCAAAGTCGAATAAGATACCATCGTTCTCCATGTAGCGGAACGTAGACTGTCCTATTCCATAGATAGACTCTACATTAACATATCCTGTTTCCGCACCTTCAGGAACAACAAAGCTAATAGCATTTCGGGTCAGACTAGTAATTTCAGTAACAGGGACATTAGCTATTTCTACAGTTAATGGAATATTTGGATCATCAATGAAATAATCTCCATAAATCGTAGCAACAGTTCCTGGCTGAGCATATTCGTTAGACATAGATGTAATCTCCGGAGCTGGAACCAATACATTAAAATCGTATGTTACAGTTTCGTGATTCTTATTAATTAAATAAATTTTATTTGTAACGACACTCGGTATTGTAGACGGAATATCTACAATCAATGTATTATCCGTTATCAAACTTGTATTTAAGATGGCCTTCTGATCATTGAAATAAAGTTCGTATACACTCCGCAAATTTTCTCCGACCAGACAAATCGTATTCGACATATAAGCTCCTGTTATCAACGAATCAGCAACTTCCGGATCTGTCATTCGTATATAGTTTACTGTAGGAAGCCCATCTGCAATTTCATACTTATCAGGTTCGTCTTCACACGAAGTCATCATAACTCCAGAAAGGACGGCTCCCACTATAACTAAGCCTTTTATATATTTCATTAGTTTCATCATAACTCTTATTTTTATTAATAACTAAATTCACTTCGTACATCTACATGAATCGGATCTTCCATCAAATGAGGATTAAATACCACATCTTCTGTCGGGAAAGGCAATGTAAAGCTCGAAATAGTAACATTAGGTTTTACAGCATTCGGATTATATCGATGCTCGTCCGGATTTACTGTAAAAGAACCTGTCTGATAATAAGTTTTATACAAATCATCCAATCCATAATAGACATCACGACGCTGATTTGTCAGCTCATTGATGGCTCTTTGTGGATCATAGTAAGATAAACGTACATAATCATACCAACGGTCACCTTCACAAGCCAGTTCCAGACGACGTTCTTTCCAAACATCTTCCCATGTAATTACAGAAGGACGTTCGTATGTACTGATAGCTCTATGACGTACCTGATAGAATGCATCAATAGCTGATTCATCAGAAGTAGATCCATTATTTCCGATCATTGCTTCTGCATAAATCAAATAAACATCCGACAAACGCAACAAATGTGTACTCAACTGACTGTGTTGAGAAGAAGCCGAAACACCTGTAGCTGTCAAATGGTCATTGGCATTGCCATACAACTGCTTTACTTCATTAGCTCCAGTTGCGCTCTGGTAAGTACCAGGACCTCCTAAGTTATCAGTATCATAGATAAAATTAATATAATTGAATCCACCTTTATCTTGCCAGAAATATTCATAAACATCACCACACATCATCATGGTTGCCTTGCGACGGGTATCTCCATTATAGCGAGTCGGACTCAAAGCATTTTCACCAAAGGCATCCTGCAAATCAACAGACGGACCATTATAACCACCCCAACAATCACCAAATTCATCAAATCCTGCTATTGCTAAATCTGATTGCAAAGCATTTTGGCAAGTCCATGCATCAGAAGAAGCAGACCAGTGCCATGAGAGCAGACATTCTTCATTGAAGTTATTTGCCAAACGGAATACATCAGAATAGTTCGCCAACAAATGTCTGCCTGAATTGTCAATTACATCTTTAGCATAAGCCGCTGCCTGACGTAAATCATCTTCATTTCTTGATCCACTCATTCCGTAGCCCGATTTGGTAAGATACACCTTAGCTAACAAACCTTTAGCTGTATACTGATCGATACGCCCTTCAGAGTTTGACTCTGGAAGTAATCTTATAGCCTCTTCCAACGTCATTACTATATATTCATACACATCAGGAATCTGTACTTTATATTTTTCATTGTAATTACCTGCTGCAATATCATCTGAATTACTATGAACAATAGGCACTGCCCCGAAAGTACGTACCAGATAGAAATAAGCCATAGCCTTCCATACAAGACACTCACCCATACATGTATTTCTTGTCTGTTCACTTCCTCCAGCAGTCTGCAACCTTTCCCGAATCGTATTAGCATATGCATTAACCGACCACAACGAATAAGACATATTTATCAAATCTTCATCCGTCCCATTCACTGTAAAGGTCAGATAGGGAGAAGATCCCCAATAATAATTGCCTGCAAGAACTTCACCTACTTTAAAAAATCCGCGCTGAAAGTCAAACCAAGGAGAGTTATACAGAGGATTTACTCCTTGGAAACACTGTTCATCATTCTGATAAAAATTATCTACATTATATGAATCTTCTGCCGGACGATCCAAAAAATCATCACACGAAACTAAATTAGCTCCCAATATGGCTGCTAAAGTCCAGTATTTTATATTATTCAATTTCATAATCACATTTATTTAGAAAGAAACATTCAATCCGAAAGAATAAACTGTAGGAGAAGGATAACGTCCATTATCCAATCCATAAACATTCGCACTGGCAGTGCTGGCTCCGATTTCTGGATCATAACCACTATAACCTGTAATTGTCAGCAAATTCTGGATATTAGCATATACACGCAAATTATCGAGTCCCCATTTCTTAATAATCTTTCCTGGGAAAGTATATCCTAAAGTGATATTCTTCAAACGAATATATGATCCATCTTCAATATAACGATCACTGATACGGTCATTATCATTAGGGTCTTGTATAGAAGCACGAGGTATAGTTGCACCAGCATTTGCTACTCGCACATTAGTAATATCATCATACCAGTTATATATTGTCACACCATTCACAACAACTCCTGCAGAATAATCCTTATTAGGATCTATTGGTACAATCTGCGCACGGTCAAGCACTGTATTCAACTGGTTGCTCCAAGGAGAATTCATATGAGTCAGTTTCATTCCTAGATAATTGAATACCTTATTGCCATACGAGCCGTTGATAAATAATGATAAGTCAAAATTTTTATATCTAAATGTGTTTGTCCATCCAAAAGTAAATTTGGGTAGTGGTGAACCGATGTTTGTTCTATCGTTTTCATCAATAACACCATCACCATTCAAATCTTTATATTTTATATCACCTACCCATACTGTATTCGTTCTGTTAAACACTCCATCTGCCGGATATTTGGCAGGTTTGGCAGATGTCTGCAAATCTTCCAAGTCTTCATATACACCGTCACATACATAACCGTAGAAATTGTAAAGTGATTCACCCACGTTAGTTACACTCACCACATCACTCCACTGTCCATATCCTACAATCTGCGCATTTGCAGTACCATCGAGTGCACGCAATTTATTTCTATTAAATGAAATCTGGAAATCAGAATCCCACTCAAAAGCTCCAATCAGCGGATGAGTATTCAAAGAAATTTCCCAACCTTTATTTTCGATATCACCATAGTTTCCCATCGGTGCAGCCAAAGCTGAAGAAGCATTACCGGAAGTACCCATATACGAAGGAAGCTGTAAAGACATCAACATATCTTTAGAAACCTTTTTATACCAGTCAACAATCAAATTTACTCTTTCATGGAAGAAACCTAAGTCAATACCGACATTGACTTGTTCCTGAGTTTCCCATTTTACTCCCAGATTAGCGATATTAGACTGACGATAACCTAAGCCTAATCCAGTCGGCATTCTTGACATACTAGCTCCCCAGCGATATCCACCTATATTTGAGTTACCAGTTTGTCCCCATCCTAAACGCAGCTTACCATTGCTGATCACATTTGTCAGAGGTTCAAAGAATTTTTCATTTGAAAAACGCCATGATCCAGCTACAGCATGGAAACCAGCCCATCGGTTATCAGGTCCAAAGTTAGACGAACCATCATAACGATACGTATAGGTTGCCAAATAACGATCTGCATAATTATATGTCAAACGAGTAAAGAAAGAAGCCATTGCAGAACTACCGAATCCGGAATTAATAGAAGGAGTACCCGTACCCAATGCCGGATTATGAACAGCATCCGAAGGTAAGTTTGTATTGGCTACCGAAGTATAATCATAGTTAGACTCCCAACACTCTTGTCCTAACATTGCTGTGAAGCTATGCTTATCTATCTGTCCATTGTAAGTTACATAGTTTTTCAATTGCCAGAATGTACTGTTATTCTTCTGAATAGAACTTGAGTTACTGTCTCGTTTCCAGTTTCCTAAGTCAACTTTGGGCTGATAACGTTCACCTTTATTATAGCTGATGTCATAGCCAAATTCTGTATGCCAGGTCAGATTTTTCATCAAAGTAACATCTGCAAAAATACTACCAGTCAGTTTCTGACGATCCAATAAAATCTGATCCATCATAGCCATTGCAATCGGGTTCGGACTAGTATACCCTTCACGTACAATAGATGAATAATTTCCATCAATATCATAAATAGGTATATCCGGCACAGTTTGCAATGAATAACTGATAATACCCTGATCACTATCTGCCAGTTTCAAATCATCCTGCGTAGCAGAATAAGTAGCATTCAAACCGATTTTCAGCCACGGTTTCAACTGAGCATCCAAGTTAGTTCGGAAAGAATAACGGTTAAAGCTTGAACCAATCAACGTACCATCCTGATCCATATAAGAACCAGAAACATAATACTTCACTTTATCCGTACCTCCTTGAGCCGAAATCTGATGCTGATGCTGCAAAGCAGTACGGAATACAGCATCCTGCCAATTGGTTCCAACACCTAACAATGAAGGATCTGCATAAGTAGAACTCGGCTCCAGCTCACCAGTTTCAACAAAATCATTGTAGAAACTTGCAAATTCGCGCAAGTTCATCATGTCCAAACGCTTAGTCTGACGCTGTACAGCCAGCATACCGTCATAAGTAAATTTGGCTTCACCTGCCTTACCACGCTTGGTTGTAATTAACACAACTCCATTTGCTCCCTGAGCTCCATAAATAGCTGTAGCCGAAGCATCCTTCAAAATCTCCATAGAAACAATATCTGACGGATTGATAGTAGACAGCGGAGAAATAGTAGAAACCGAGCCATTACCCAATGCATCACCAAGTCCAAAATCAGAACCAGAAGAACCTCCACCCTGCACAATAACGCCATCAATTACATACAAAGGTTCTGCGTTTGAGTTAATAGTAGCCTGACCACGAACACGGATAGAAGATGAAGACCCCGGCGCACCTGAAGTTGTTACAGCCGAAACACCTGCTGCACGTCCCTGCAAGGACTGATCAAGGTTTGTTATGACAGATCCTTTAATAGCATCTTCACCTACAGAAACAGAAGCACCAGACAAGTCGCTTTTTTTCATTGTACCGTATCCAACAACCACAACCTCATCCAATGTTTCAGAATCTTCTTTCAATACAATATTTAAAGAAGTCTGGTTAGTTATTTTAATCGTCTGAGTAACATATCCAATATAAGAAATTTCCAGCGTTGCACCTTCCGAAACATTCAGTACAAAATTTCCATCAAAATCGGTAATTACTCCATTAGTTGTTCCTTTTTCAAGAACATTGGCTCCAATAACAGTTTCACCGGTAGCATCAACTACCTTACCTTTTATTTGCTTCTTAGCTTGCTGAGCAACCTCCAACATACTTGTTTCAGAAGCCCATGCCGGGTGCACATTTCCGATCGAGATTGTAGCAAATGCACCAGCTATCAGCACGCATTTTCTTACATTTTTATCCATAATATATTTTTAGTATGGTTAATAATTTCTTCTTAAAATTCAGATATATGTGAGAAGT
>OMBX01000621.1_pt1 | contig 17943 bp, 17 predicted proteins | sample 1644931 | NCBI WGS metagenome assembly OMBX01 (sample SAMEA103958165, study PRJEB25191) | human gut metagenome | biome: human-associated habitat [ENVO:00009003]; feature: intestine environment [ENVO:2100002]; material: feces | place: Germany | collected 2013/2015
AGGCAAAGCCCGAGACCAAGGCAGAGTAAACTGTAAACCAAAGCCCGCCGTGCAGAAATGCCCGGCGGGCTTTTTGTATAAAAATGATTGGGAATGCCCTCCGCTTTGCTCTGGGCAAAAATTAAGGAAAGATTATTTCAGATTTCGGCAAAACGGAACGCCTGCGGGCGTTCCGTTTTGCCATTTTCACGAGAAGGGTCGCAAAGATGAGATGCATTTTTCCATTACAGCCCCTCCTGTGAAAAAAGCGTTTGGAGCGCTCCGCAGAGCGCGACAAACGCAAAATTAAAAATAATTATTCCTCTGAGGATGCCCAGAGCAACGCGGAGGGCATTATAAATGGTCCTCTTTCCCAGTTATTCCGTCTTAGTGGGACGAATGGTCACCTCGCCGCAGCGCAGCGCCTCGGTGCGCCCGCCCTCCCGCTGCACCACCAGCCGACCGGCGTCGTCGATGGAAAGCGCCTGCGCGGCGTAGGTCTCGGTGCCGGTGCACACGGTCACCCAATGGCCGGGCACAAAGCAGCGGGCGCGGTACTCGTCCAGACAGGCAAAGCCCGGGCAGAGCGCCAACAGCTCCCGCCCGATAGCACCCGCCAGCGCCGCCCGGCTTACCGGGGCAGGGCCGCCGGGGTATAAGCTGCCTGCTTTGGCGGTCAGCTCCGGGGGAAAGTCCTCTGCCGTGGCGGTCAGGTTCAGCCCGATGCCCACCACCAGCCATTCCAGCTGGCCGCTTTCAAGGTCGGTGCCGGCCTCGGTCAAAATGCCGCACACCTTTTTGCCCTTGTAATACAGGTCGTTCACCCACTTGATGGCAAGTTCCAGCCCACACAGCGTCTGCACCGCCCGGCACACCGCCACTGCCGCACCGATGGTGGCGGTCTGGGCGTTGGCGGCAGGCAGCGGCGGGCGCAGCACTACCGAGCAGTACACCCCCTTGCCCGCCGGGCTGGCAAAGCTGCGTCCCAGCCGCCCGCGCCCGGCGGTCTGCCCGCCCGCCAGCACCAGCGTGCCGTGGGCAGCACCTTCCAGCGCCAGCAGCTTTGCGGTGCGGTTGGTGCTTTCCAGCGTGTCGTACAGCTGCACCGGGGCAGGGTAGGGGCCTACCGCCTCGGTGCAGAAGGGGTCGCCGCCCAGCAGGCGGTACCCCCGGCGGGAGACGGCTTCCAGCGCATAGCCCTGCGCGGTAAGCGCCGCCGCCGCCTTGTGCACGGCAGCGCGGCTGACCCCCAGCTGCTGCGCCAGCTGCTGGCCGGAAATATATGCGCCCTCGGCGGCGCTCAGCGCCTGTAAAAGTGCCTGACGGGTGGTAGAAGCCATGGCGAAAATCCTCCCTGTGTGCTATACTGCTATTGTACCATATCTGTGGAAGAAGAAAAAGTTTGAAAATATTTCAGGTTTTTGCAGGAACTGCCGCCGCTCCCTCGTATTAAAGACAGAAGGGCGGCGCAGAGTACCGCATCCAAGACCGGAAAGGAGGCCGTGCAGCGCGTTGACAACACAGGAATTCAGCACGATGGTGCAGAAATATCAGGCGCTCGTGTACACGGTCTGCCATCAGCTGGTACCGGATGTACAGGAAGCGCAGGACCTGACGCAGGAGACCTTTCTGGCGGCGTGGCGGGCCATCGACCGCTGCCCGCCCGGCTATGAAAAGCAGTGGCTGGCGCGGATCGCCGCCAACAAAGCCAAGGACTATCTGCGCAGCGCATGGGTGCGCAAGATGAACACCCCCGGCGACGAGGTGCTGGCGCTGGAGGGCGCGCCGCCCGGTATGCAGCCGGAGCAGCAGGTGCTGGAGGCGCTGGGCGAGGAGGAGCTTACCGGGATGATCTTAAACCTGCGCGAGCCCTACTGCACGCCCTGCCGTCTGGTGCTGCTGGAGCAGCACACCATGGCCGAGGCTGCAAGGCTGTGCGGACGTCCGCCTAAAACGGTGGAAGCGCAGGTCTACCGCGCCAAAAAGATGCTGGCGCAGCAGATTTTGCAAAACGACCGCATACCCTATGAAAGGAGGAGCGTACATGGAACTGTTTGACGTAAAAGGCTGTCTGAGCGAGGAAGGCTTACAGGCACTGGTCGGTGGACAATTGGACGAAACGCAGCGGCTGGAAGCCGCCGAGCACCTTGCCTACTGCGACCGCTGCATGGACCGCTACACCGCTCTGCTGACCGACGATGTGCTGGAGCAGCCGCCGCGCTCTGCCCGGGGCGCGGTGATGGGCACCATCTGGATACGGCTGATGCAGAACACATGGGGACGCGCCGCTGTGGCGACCGTGGCCGCCGTGCTGGCGCTGACCATGTGGCGTACCGGTACGCTGGAACAGATTTTGCACACTGGGCAGCAGCTGAACACATGGCTACCGCAGACCACCCAGCAGACCGAACCGGAGCTGCTGGGCAAGCCGGTGAACGACAAAGCGCCGCAGCAATCCACCGCCCCGCTGGGCAAGCCCATAGAGGACAAAAAGCAGCTGACCGAAAAACTATCCGATGCACTGGACGCGCTTTTGCACCGCAGTGCAGACACCACTGAGAAATGAGGGAACTGATTATGAAGAAAAACGGGATCCTGACCCTGCTGTTTGCCTGCATCCCCGGTGCGGGGCAGATGTATCAGGGCTATATGAAGCGGGGGCTCTCGCTCATCACCATGTTCTGCCTGTTCATTATCCTAGGCAGCACCACGGGGCTGGACGCACTGGTAGTCGGCTGCATCGTTGTGTATATGTACAGCTTTTTCGATACCTTAAACCTCCGCGCACAGCTGGCGGCAGAAAAAGCCCCGGAGGACGATTATCTGGTGCACTTTGACTGGCACGATGCCCGCATGACCCAGTTCATGGGCGAAAGCCACAAGCTGGTGGGCTGGGGGCTGATCGCACTGGGCGCCATCGTGTTCTACAACAACATCATCATGCGGGTGCTGGGCGATGTGATGTGGCGCTGGGGACAGGATAACCCGGTTTTCCGCGCCATCTACCTGATGCTGGACGCTCTGCCGCAGATCGTGGTCTGCGTGGCGCTGATCGTGTGCGGTATGTGGCTGGTGCGCGGCCCGAAAAACAAAAAGACCAAGCAGCCCGCCGAGGAGGAACCCGAGGACTTCCATGCCTACACGGCTGCGCCGCAGGCAGAGGATGCAGAGGATGCCGAGGGCACCGCGGACACGGACGCCCATTTTGCCATGCCGGAGCTTTCGGCACTGCTGGGGGAGCCGGTGACCGGCGCAGAGCAGGACGAGACCCCTGCGGAGGATGACGATGACCGAGCAGAATAAGACCCCTTTGACGGCACAGCCGGGCAGTGCGCCCGCGCCGGAGTGCAAGCCCTCAGAAAAGCCCTTGCGCCGGGTGGGCAGCCTGACCTTGGGCGCGTGTCTCATTGCGGCGGGCGTGTTCTTTCTGCTGTATTTCTTCGTGCCGGGCTTTGATGTGCAGCTGACCCTGAAAATTGCCCCGGCGGTGGCGCTGGTGCTGCTGGGATGCGAAGTGCTGTTCTTTGCCGCCCGCCCCGGCCGCTGGAAGTACGATTTTGTGTCCGTGCTGGTCTGTCTGGTGCTGATGGCGGGCTGCTTCTGCATGGCGATGCTGCCCATGCTGTGGGATGAGTTGAGCGGCGAGAATCAGCAGACCATGAACCGCCTGAGCACACAGGCCATTGACGAACTGTACACTGCCTATAAGCAGGACGCGCAGGATATTGCCATCCGGGATATCAGCGGCAGAATGTTCCTGAGCGGCCCGCAGGTCGAGACCTTGCAGCAGGCCGCCGCCCTGCCCGCCGGGGATGTCTACCTGACCTTGACCGTGGAGCTGTTCGGCCCGTATGACAGCGCCGCCGCCTTTGCCCGGGACTGCTACACCCTGACCGCACTGGCAAAGCAGTGCACCGTGCCGCCGGAAAGTCTGCACTTTACATGGGATGCCCGCAGTCCGGCAGAAAGCAGCCTGAACACCGGCAGTCTGCTGTATACCGAGGACTACTCGCTGGACCTGAGCGGCGCTGTGCAGCTGGACTGGACAGAGCAGCAGATGGAACAGCAGACCGAGACCGAGTATCTGCTGGACGCAGAGAATATCCCCGACGAGGAAGAATGAAAAATACCGCCGCACGAAACCCTCTCAGTCATCGCTGCGCGATGCCAGCTCCCCCGAAAGGGGGAGCTTTTTAGCATCTGCCGGGCAGCCGTAAGGAAGCTCCCCCCTCGGGGGAGCTGGCGCGCAGCGCCTGAGAGGGCGAGCCCGCTAAAAACAAAAGCATCCGCAACGAGATTCGCTGGTTTTCTAAAGCGAAGGCTGCGGATGCTTTTGTTGTTTATATGCGGCAAACGAAAACCGCCCCGAAGTCCTAAGACTTCGGGGCGGTTAAGCTGGAGCTGCTATCCAGATTCGAACTGGAGACCTCATCCTTACCAAGGATGCGCTCTACCAACTGAGCTATAGCAGCACAATCACAGCTTAATTAGTTTACCATAAAGCAGCTTTCTTGGCAAGAGGTTTTTGCGATTTTTTTGATTTTTTTGCAAAAAAGGGGCCGCCACGGCATGTGGCGGCCCCTTTGTGGATTCTATTACTCGATCAGGCCGTTCAGCAGCGCCAAGCACTTGCGGCTGTGGAGCTTACGGATGGCCTTAGCTTCGATCTGGCGGACACGCTCACGGGTGACGCCGAAATCGCGGCCGACTTCCTCCAGCGTGCGGGGGCGGCCATCGTCCAGACCAAAGCGGAGGCGGATGACCTTTTCCTCACGGGGAGTCAGGCTCTTGAGAGCCTGATTGATCTGCTGGGCCACCATGGCGCGGTCCGCAGCCTTGCCGGGAGCCTCGGCGTTCTCGTCGGCGACGAAATCGCCCAGCGAGGAGTCCTCCTCCTCGCCGACGGGGCTCTCCAAGCTGGCGGGTTCCTGCGCCATCCGCTGAATCTCGCGGACGCGATCGACGCTCATATCCATGGCCTTTGCCAGCTCTTCCGGGGTGGGCTCGTGGCCGTTCTGGTAGACGAGCTGGTTGGTGGCCTGACGCATCCGGTTGATGGTCTCAACCATGTGGACCGGGATGCGAATGGTGCGGGCCTGATCCGCAATGGCGCGGGTGATGGCCTGACGGATCCACCATGTTGCGTAGGTGGAGAAGCGGAAGCCGCGGTCGCAGTCGAACTTCTCGGCGGCCTTGATCAGGCCGATGTTACCCTCCTGAATCAGGTCGAGGAAGGCGAGGTTGTGGCCGACGTGCTTCTTGGCGATGGAGACCACCAGACGGAGGTTTGCTTCGCTCAGGCTGCGGCGGGCGTTCAGGCCGTCGCGGCGGATCTTCAGCAGCTCCTGACGGCGCTCTTCGGTCAGGGGGCCGTTCTCGATTTCTTCCTCTGCCTTTTCCTCCGCAGCCTTCTCCTCGGCGTCCTCGCCGGGCTTCTCATTGCCGTCCTCGTCGAGGTCTTCGGTGTAGCTCCGGCTGTTCTCGTCCTCTTCGAACGAGAAGCGGGCGCTGTTCTTCTTGATGTACTCCGGCGCGCTGTACTTGATGCGGTCCGCCTGAAGGATGTGTGCCGCCTCGGCACCGGCATGGATGCGGCGGCTCAGCTCGACCTCCTGCTCTGCGCTCAGCAACGGGATCTGGCCGATCTGCTTGAGGTAGTTCTTCACGGGGTCGTCCAGCAGCTCATCCATGGCGGCCTTCAGGTCGGCGGGGTTCTCCTCTGCCTGTTCCTCTTCGCCGTCGTCGCCGATGCCCAGCTCGTCGCTGTTGGCCTCGGCGTTCTCCACCTCGGCAATGATGCTGTCCACGTCCAGACTGGCATCCTCTTCCGCTTCGTTGTCCAGAACCTTGATGCCGCGCTCCTCCAACAGGGTGTAGAGGGTCTCCACATCCATCCGGCACTGGGAGGCCAACTCCTTGGCCTCCTGTGCGCTCAGGGTGCCTTCGCCTTTCGTCAACAGTTCCTTCAAAGTCATGCCCATTTCGCTCTCTCCTTTTCACCTTGGGCGGTTTCCCGCTCAAAGTGACGTTGTATCATAGTTTTGCCCGCTGCCCGGCCGTTCAAATCACAAGGCCGCCGTTCACGCCGAACACTTGCCCGGTGATATACCCGGCATCCTCCCCCGCGAGAAACACCAGCAGCTTTGCCACCTCGTCTGCGCTGCCGAGGCGGCCCACGGGGGTCTCCTCCGCCAGCGCCGCCTTATCCTCGGCGGTAAAGGCAGCCATCATATCGGTGTCGATGACACCCGGAGCCACGCAGTTGACGGTGATGCCGCTGGGGCCCTCCTCTTTGGCGAGGGCCTTGGTCAGGCCGATGAGGCCCGCCTTGGCAGCGGAATAGTGGACCTCGCAGCTGCCGCCGGTCTGGCCCCACATGCTGCTGACCGTCAGGATGCGGCCCGCCTTGCGGCGGATCATCCCCGGCAGTGCCAGCTGGCACAGGTGGAACGCACCGGACAGGTTCACGTCCAGCATATGCTGCCATTCGTCGGGGGTGATGTCGGTAAACAGCTTCTGCTGGGCGATGCCCGCGTTGCTCACCAGCACATCCACCCGGCCCAGCGCCTGTTCCGCCGCGCGGAACGCCACCTCACAGCTGGCGCGGGAGGCCACGTCGCACTGGACGGCGATGCAGCCCGGCAGCTCCTGCTCCAGCGCTGCCGCTGCGTCGGCATTGGTGTGGTAGAGCACCGCCACGCGGTATCCGGCCTTATAAAAGGCTCGTGCCGCCGCCGCACCGATGCCCCGGTCGCCGCCGGAGATCAGCACACACCGCACCGCCGCCGGTTCCGGCTGCTGCGGCGCTTCCGGCACAGCGGGCGTTTCGGGGACGTCTGCCGCTTCCGGCGGAACCGGTTCCGCCGCGGGCTTCCGGCCCAGCTCCGGCACCACGATGGTCGGTTCCTCATCGGGTGCAGGGGTCGGCGGCTCCGGCTTTTCCGGCTCGGCCTCCTCGGCGGGTGCCTTGGGCACCTCCACCGGGGCGGGGTCCTCGTCCGACAGATTGAATGTCAGCTCAAATTCGTCATCGTACAAGAGTCAGCCCTCCTGTCGCTTATTCTCTGCCGGTGCCAAGGGGCACTCCGGCAGGAGAAACCGCCGGCCCACGCTCCCCAGAACATCGCTCTGCTCATTTCTTCCGGTCAAGTCCGGTCCTGCGGCGTGCCTGTGGACGATCACGTGTGGTTTCGACAAGTTTCCATTAAATAATATAGCACAATTTCCCGAAAAAAGAAAGTAGGAACCGAATGATTTTTCACGCAGTTCCCACTTTTTTTGATTTTTCACTTCGTGACCGGCGGCTTCCAGCGGGGTTTTGCGGCCCGCTTTTCCCGCAATTGGAGGAAAAAGGCCTGCAAAAGCGCCTGTGCCTCCTCAGCGCGGAGGCCCCGCTCCACCGCCGGGTGGTGGTTGAAGGGCATGGCGAACAGGTCGGCCACCGAGCCACAGCAGCCCGCCTTGGTGTCTGCCGCGCCGTACACCACCCGCTTGATCCGGCTGTTGATGATGGCCCCGCTGCACATGGGGCAGGGTTCCAGCGTCACGAACAGCTCACACTGCCACAGCCGCCAGCCGCCCAGCTTTTTGCACGCCGCGTCGATGGCCAGCAGCTCGGCATGGTGGAGGGCGTTTTTCTCGGTCTCCCGTGTGTTGTGGGCCGCGGCGATGATCTCGCCGTCCCGCGCGACGACGGCTCCCACCGGCACTTCACCCAGTGCGGCGGCCTGTTCGGCCTCGGCCAGCGCTGCGCCCATCAGCTCGTAATCGGTCATGGTATTCCCCTTTCTGCCAGACAGTCGGCCAGCACGATCCCATTGTTCAAGATATGCAGCACAAGGCCGGGCAGAAGGCTCCCCGCCCGATCGGCTGCCCAGCCGAAGATAAGGCCCATCCCCAGCGCATACGCTTTGGCGGTCCAGCTTCCGTGCATCGCCGCAAACAGAACGGCTTGTCCCGCGATGGCCGCGTTCTTCCCCAGCGGCTGCAAAAGCCGGAGCGCGGCCCCGCGGAAGATCAGCTCCTCCGCCACGGGCAGCACGAGGCAGTTGCGCAGAACGCCCGCCAGCCCCGCCGGGACCGCAGCCTCTGCCGGGAACAGCACGCTGAACGCCGCCGCCAGCCCGGCCCAGAGCAGGGCCGCGATGCCAAAGGTCTTCCAGCGGGCCGCTTTTTCCTGTTTTTCCTTCACGCACAGCCCTCCCATCGGCGGACATTGTACCATATCCGCTCCCCTTTGCGCAAGCGGCGGGTCGTTTTTGCGAAAATGCGAGGAAATTTTGTTAAATCAATTGACTTTTCAAGGCGGCATCTGGTATAATTTTCACGACTTTTTTGATGATTTGGTCGTTTTGCGACCGTGAGCCCTTGGAGGTACTACGATATGATCCGCATTCTTACCGATTCCGCGTCCGACATCCTGCCCGCCGAAGCCGAGCAGCTGGGCGTGACCGTCATCCCGCTGAACGTCACTTTGGAGGACAGCACCGTCCTGCGCGACGGCGTGGACATGACCCCCACCGAATATTACGGCATCCTCGCCGGGTGTCACAAGCTCCCCACCACCAGCCAGCCCAGCCCGGAGCTGTTCGAGAACTTCTTCACCGAAGCGGCCGCCGCCGGGGACGAGGTGATCGGCATCTTCCTGTCCCACGAGTTGTCCGGCACCTACCAGTGCGCCAAGCTCGCCGCCGACATGGTCAACGCGGACAACATCCTCTTCGTGGACAGCGAGAACGTCTGCCTCAGCGAGGCGCTGCTGGTCCGTCTGGCCGTCCATCTGCGGGATTCCGGCAAGAACGCCGGGCAGATCGCGGCCATTCTGGAGCACGCCAAGGAGCACCTGCACCTCGTGGCCGTCATCGACGACCTGAAGTACCTGCGCAAGGGCGGCCGTCTGCCCGCCGCTGTGGCCGTCGCGGGCGGGATGCTGGGCATCAAGCCCCTCATCACCATCAAGGAGGGCAAGGTCGCCATGGCGGGCAAGGCCCGCGGTCTGCCCGGTGCCTACGTGGCTCTGTTCAAGAAGATCGAGGAACTGGGCGGCATCAACCCGTCCTTTGCGGCGCTGGCCGGTTACACCCTTTCCACCCGCGAGGTGGCCCCCATCCAGACCTACCTGCGCGACAACCTCCAGCAGGAGGACCCCCTCGTGCGCCAGATCGGCTGCGTCATCGGCACCCACGCCGGCCCCGGCGCCTTCGGTCTCGCCTTTTTTGACAAAGACCTTGTGCTGGACCTGTGATCGCGCCTTTCCAGATGCAAAATAAGGAGCTGTGTTTACCGCACAGCTCCTTATTTTTATGCTCACAACACCGCATCCGACGCGAGTTTGCCCAGCAGGAGCACGAGCACCACGAGCATCATGGGGCGGATGAATTTTGCGCCGTTCTTGAGGGCGAAGTGGGAGCCCAGCAGGTTGCCCACGATGCCGCTGATGGCGCAGGGGATACCCACCGAGAAGACCACCAAGCCGCTGGCCAGATAGGTGGCGAGGCCGGCGTAGTTGCTGGCAAGGTTCAGCACCTTGGCGTTGCCGCCCGCGGTGCGGAGGTCAAAGCCCATCAGGGTGGTGAAGGCGATGATGGCAAACGTCCCGGTGCCGGGGCCGAAGATCCCGTCGTACAGGCCGATGCCAAGGCCGATGGCGAGGGCCAGCGCAGCCTTTTTCGCGTTCATCGTGCCGTCGTCCCGGTTCTCGTCCGGCAGCTTCCGCCGCCAGAGGATGAGCACCGCCGCGATGGGCAGGATGACGAACATCATGGCCTGAAGCGCCTCATCGCTGAGCAGCAGCACGACGTGGGAGCCGAGGGCGCTGCCCGCAAAGCTGCCCACCGCCGCCAAGAGGCCGACCTTGATGTTCATGGCCCCGCTGCGGAAAAAATTCACCGTCGCAAAGGTGGTGCCGCACGCGGCGCTGAACTTGTTGGTGCCGTAGGTGTAGTGGGGCGGCAGCCCCGCAAAAAGGTAAGCGGGCAGACTGATGAGCCCGCCGCCGCCCGCTGCCGAGTCCACAAAGCCCGCAAAGCCGGTCATGCACATCAGGAAGACCAGCATGAGGGGAGAGATCGTGTTTGTCATAGATACAGCTTCCCCTCACATGCAAGGATCTGGTCGAGGATCATCCGGGAGACGCGGGCACCGTAGACCATGGCGGGGTGGTCGTTGTACTCGATGATGTCGTGGAAGTCCTTGTTCATCAGGACGATGACGTACTCGCCATACGGAGTGTGGACGATGCCGCCGTCGTTGCGGCATGCGTTCATGCTGCCGCTCTTGCTGGCCACCCAGATGAGCTCCGGCTCGCCGGTCTCCTCACAGTCCAGATAAAACTGGGGGAAGTCGTGGGTCAGCATGGTGTTGTAATGCTGCTGGCGGAAGATGGCAAGCATCTCCGCGCTGGCCTCCTTGCTGACGAGAGTGCCCTTGGCCACCTGCGCGAACAGTGCGGCGTAATCCCGCGGGGTGGTGGTGCCGAGGTCGTCGTAGCGGTCAAAGTGGAGGGGGTTGTGGAGCACGGTGTCCGCGAACCCCAGTTCCCGGATGCACCCATTGATGGTATCCAGCCCCAGATAATCGATGATTATGTTGGTGGCGATGTTGTCCGAGCAGATGATCATCATGGTAGCGGTATCCTTGACCTTGAGCTTTGCGCCCACGCCCAGCGCCCGCAGCATTCCGGAACCGTCAACGAACTGGCTCTCCTCGTAGGTGATCTCTTCCTCAAGGCTGGCCTTGCCCCGGCTGACTTGGAGGTAGAGCGCCGCCAGAATGAAGGCCTTGATGGTGGAGGCCGTCTCAAATTTTTCGTCCGCACCGATCTCAACGGTGTGCCCCTGTAAGTCGTCCACAAAGACGCTCATCTTCCCCTGATAGGAGTACAGCTCAGCGGCGATCCGCTTTTCCAGTGTCATATTTTTATCCATAACGGAATATTCCCTTCTGTTTTTACAAATTCTCCTCAAAGAAGCGCTGGGCGTTGCGGTAGAAGATCCGCTCCACCTCGTCCTCGGTGAAGCCTTCCTTCCGCAGGGCCTCGGCCAGCAGCGGGAGCTTGGAGCAGTCGTCCATTTCCAGCTTGCCGCCGATGCCGTCAAAATCGCTGCCGAGGCCGATGATCTCGATGCCGCCCACCTGCTTGAAATGGGCCGCATGCTTTGCCATCAGGGCCGTGGTGCTGCGGCAGAGCTGCGGGCGGGGCTGGTCATCGAGGAAGCCGCTGCAATAGTTCAGGCCCACCAGACCACCGCGCTCCGCCATGGCCCGGATCATCTCGTCCGTCAGGTTGCGGCAGTGGGGTGCCAATGCCCGGCAGTTGGAGTGGCTGGCCGCAAAGGGGCGGGTGCTGTGCTCGGCAATGTCCCAGAACCCCTTGTCGGACAGGTGGCTCACGTCCACGATCATATGCAGCTTTTCCATCTCCGCCAAAAACTCGAAGCCGCGCTCCTTCAGGCCGGTCTCGGTGTTGGGCTGACAGGGCCAGATATCCCCGCCCCCGCCGGGCACCACGTTGGGGCTGGCCAGCTCGTTTTCGTGGTTCCACGTCAGAGTCATCATCCGGGCACCCAGCTCGTACATCCGGCGCAGCACGCCGAGGCTGCCCTTGCAGCAGCCGCCCTCTTCGATGGTCAGCATTCCGCTGATCTTGCCCGCCGCCGCATTTTTGCGGATGTCCTCCGGGCGGTAGACCGGCGCGATCTTGTCGGAGTACTTCGCCATGATCCGCTTGAAGACATCCACCTCTTCCAGCGCCGTCACCAGCGGGTCCGCGCCGGGGGTGGGGTCGGCCAGATTCACAAAGGCGGCAAAGCATTGCAGCATGTAGTCGCCCTTCTGCATCTTTTCCAGATCGATGTGCAGGTCATTTTGGGCGAAGCTCTTGTCCTCGCCCCGCCGCTCCGCATAGCGCAGCTCGCTGAGGGTATCACAATGTAGATCGAAAACTTTCATCTCTCGCTACTCCTTCCCGGAAACGCCCGAATCTGTCGTTTCCGAACGATAATTTCTGATTTGTTTTTATTCAGCCTGAACCCGACTGCCAAGGGCTCTCCCTTCGGGAGAGCTGGCGAGCGAAGCGAGACTGAGAGGGCTAAAACAAGCTTCCCACCGCATACAGACTCTTCACCAGATCCTCCCGGTAGAGCGGGTCGGCGGGGTCAAGGCTGTTGAGCACCACACCGCCGCTCCGGGCGGCACCGGTGGAGTGGATGTACCGCCCCTCGCCCAGATAGAGCGCGATGTGGCCGGGGAAATAGAGGGCGTCGCCCCGCTTGGCCTGTTCCAGCGGGATCTTGTGCATCGGCCAGCCCTCCACGAGCTTTGCATCCCGGTAGATGAGGACGCCGCACTGCATATAAGCGCTGCTCACAAGGCCGGAGCAGTCGATGCCGCGGCCCGACTTGCCGCCCCAGCGGTACTCCGTGCCCAGATACTTCTTGGCCTGTTCGGCCAGCGCATTGCGGAACGCCTCCTCGCTGCCGCCGAACCAGCGGTCAATGGCGCGGGGGACCAGCTCTTCCGGCTTGCAGCCCTCGGCCTTGGCAAGGGCCTCGTCAAAGGTCCGCCCCGCTTCCTGCGTGAAGACCGCCGTCATCGAAAAGCGCACCGGTTCCAGCGCCACATCCCGGACATAGCCGCTGCGGCCATCCACCAGCCCCACCTTGGCCCAGCCCGTGTTGGCTTCCGCTTCCGGGTCCGGCAGACGGCGCAGCACCGCGCCGCGTTCCAGCTCTGCCAGCCGGACGCCCTGCACCTTGGGCAGGGTCAGCACGTCGGTGGCCCGGCCCGCCAGCACCAATTCGGCAGAAAGATATCCCCGCAGTTCTTTTTCGTCGCAAAAATACAATTCGGACGTGAATACATACCCGTGGTAGCCGTAAAATGTGACCACTTCGGCCATGGTTTCCGGCAGGGTGATCCCGTCCGCCGTCACGCCGCCGGGCTCGGTGCGCAGCTGACACACCTGCCCATACAGCCCCTCGTCCCCGATGGTGGACACAACGCCCGCATCGCTTTCCTTCGTCGTTTCCGGCAGGTCGTAAATGGTCACGACCGGCCGTGCAAACATTGCAAATTTCATCCTTCCGGCACCTCCAACAGTTCCAGCAGCTCTTCCGGCTTCATGGACAGGATGGCGCCATCCGCGCTGCCTGTCACCGTTTCCGCCAAGGACTGCTTGGCTTGCTGCAATGCAACGATCTTTTCTTCAATGGTATCCTGCGCAATGAGCTTATACACCTGCACCGGGTTCTGCTGGCCGATGCGGTAGGCGCGGTCAGTGGCCTGATTCTGCGCCGCCACGTTCCACCACGGGTCGTAGTGGATGACGATGTCGGCGGCGGTCAGGTTCAGGCCCGTGCCGCCCGCCCGCAGCGAGATGAGGAAGACGCTCACCTCGCCCCCGTTGAACCGCCGCACCAGTTCGGCGCGGACCGGCTTCGGGGTAGAACCCTGCAAGGTGAAGTGGCTGATGCCCTCGGCGTCCAGCCGCTTCGCCAGCAGGTCGAGCATGGAAGTGAACTGGCTGAACAACAGGATGCGGTGGCCGCCCTCGACGGCGGAGCTCACCAGCTCCACACAGGCGTCCAGCTTGGCGCTTCCGCCCTCCCAGTTGTCGGCGATGAGGTGCGGGTCGCAGCAGATCTCCCGCAGCCGCATCAGCACGGCAAAGACGGCCATCTTGTCTTCGGGTTTTGCGGCCCGCAGCTTCTCGCGGGCGTCCACCACCGCCGCCAGATACAGCTTGCGCTGCTCGGTCTCCAGCTCGATGCGGTAGATGTTCTCCGTCTTCGGGGGCAGTTCCTTCAGCACGTCGGCCTTCATCCGGCGGAGGATGAAGGGGCCGGTCAGTTGGTTCAGCCGCCGCACCGCAGTCTGGTCATCCTCCTGCACAATGGGCTTCTCGAACCGGGCGCAGAATGCCTTGTAAGGCGGCAGATACCCCGGCATCAGGAAGGAAAAGATGCTCCACAGCTCCCCCAGCCGGTTTTCCACCGGGGTGCCGGTCAGTGCAAAGCGCACCCGGCTGTTCACCCCGCAGACGGCCTTATATTTCTGGGTTGTGTGGTTCTTGATGGCCTGTGCCTCGTCGAGGATACAGGCGTAGAATTTCTGATTTTCGTAGAGGGCCTCGTCGCGGCGGAGCAGATCATAGCTCGTCACTACGAGGTCGGCAGCCTCCCACTGTTCCGCCAGCGCCGCGCGGTGGGCCGCATCGCCGTCCACCACCACGCAGTGCAGTTCCGGCGTGAACTTTTCGCACTCCTCGGCCCAGTTCAGCACCAGCGACGCCGGGCAGACGATGAGGCTGGGCAGGGGGTTCTCCCCCAGCTCCTTAATGGCCAGCAGGTAGCTCAGCACCTGCACCGTCTTGCCAAGGCCCATATCGTCGGCCAGAATGCCGCCCATGCCGTAGCCATCCAGCGTTCGCAGCCAGCGGTAGCCGTCCCGCTGGTATTTTCGCAATACTTTTTGTAGAGAGGCCGGAGGGGTATACTCGCTGTCCTTCACCGCGTGGAAGCTCCGGCTGATCCGCCGGAAGGCATCGTCCCGGTTGAAGCGGATGCCGCTCTGGCCCGACAGCGCCCAGTCCAGACTGGGGGCGCGGTAAAGCGGCAGCTCAGCGTGGTTCCTGCCCAGCTTCGCGCCCGAAAGCTCCAGCGTCTCGTTCAGTTCGTCCAGCCCTTCAAGGTCATCGTCCAGCTTCAGCAGCCGTCCATCCCGCAAGCGGTGATACCGCTTTTTCTGGTGGAGCGACTTCAGCAGGGCTTTCAGCTCCCCCACCGGGAACTCGCCGGTGTCCACCTCTAAGTCAAGGACACTGCCCTGCACCGACACCCCCACCGAGATCTTCGGCGGCGGGGCCTGCAAGTTCCGGAAGGCGTCAGTCAGGTAGACTTCGCCCTCGTTCATCAGCATCGGGACGCCCTCGTCCAGAAAGCGGTAGACCTCTTCTTCGTCGTAGGTGCTGTACTGCAGCGGCTCACCGGGCTGCAAATACCGCCCCAGCAGCTTGGCCGCCCGGTTTTCGGCGCGGGCATCCCGCAAAAGGCCCTGCGGCGGGGGCGTAAAGGGAGCCACACGGTCCTCGCCGTACAAAAATTCCAGATGTGCGCTCACGGCTCCCATCTGCGGTGCATCCAGATAGAACTGGGTCACCGGCTCCAGCGGGATCTGGTTCAGCAGCAGCCGCTCCGGGTCCTCAATGGTCACATGCCGCCCCAGCTCCGGCAGCACATAGCTGCAAAAGGCCGTGGCGTCCTTGCTGGTGAAAAACAGCCGCTTCCCGCACAGGGTCTTCAGCGCCGGGGCCATCCGGGTCGTGGCAGCACGGTCCAGCCGCCAAAGCGTGTCCTCGCTGAACAGATAGTCGAAATCCAAGCCGCTCACCCAGCCCAGCGACGGTTCCACGGCAATCTCCACACCGCCCCGCCGCCGTTCCACCTGCAGCGTCAGGGCCGGAACGTCTTTTTTTAAGGTATAACCGCCCACTTCGCCCCGGTCCACGTACAGCGTCACCAGCGCGTCGAACAGCTCCCCCGTCAGCGCCATGCCCCCGGCCGGGCCGGTCTCAGCATAGCGGCTGTAGGTGTAGCCCCGCGTTTCCAATTGCTTCCGGCTGATGACCTCCCGCCGGATCAACCCCAGTAGCTGCTGGGCATCCGGCGTAAAGGCATCCCACCGGTGCTGGAACGTCAGCGACTTACCGTAGCTGACGACCCGGCTCTCCTCGATATCTTCCAGCAGGTGTTCGATGCTTTTGACAACATACTGCCGCCCGCCGCCGGAGATGCGGAGCCGCAGCCACGGCGTGCCGTACTGCAGCAGGGTCAGTTCCGGTTCCAGTTCCACAAAACCGGTGCGCTGGGGCAGGATGTTGTCCTCCAGCTCAGCCAGCGCCCCTTCCTGATAGGTGCGCAGCAGTGCACGGGCTGCGTCGTCGGACTCCGGCTCGTCGCTCCGCCATTTTTTGCCGAACAGCATTTCAAGGCCCGAAACATAGCTGTCTTTCCGGGGAGCTTCCGGCTCCTCTGCGGGCTTTTCGGGCAGGTTGGCCACCCCGCGCACCACGCCGGGGATCTCCGCCGGCTCAGTCTGTGTGCGCCGTTGTACCTTCACCGCTTTTTGTTCTTTCAGGTCATACAGCAGCAGCGCACCGATGTGCTCACAAAAAAGCCCATTGCCATTATCGTTATACGGACAGGTACAGCTTGCACTGACGAAACTGCCATTTTGCCGCAGCCACGCCTCCGTGGTATACAGATGATCACCGCTGGCTTCGATTTCTGCGCAGAGATGCCGTACTCCATTTTCCTCCGTCTCGCAGTCAAAGGATTCGATATGCTTCATGTAATTTTTGGCCCGCTCAAAGATCGTGCCACCCAGCAGATAGTGGATGTCTTCCATGTCCATTTCGGGTTCCCTCCCCTGCCTGTGCTCTATTGGTTAAGCATACCGCACCGGTGGGCCAGATGCAAGGCTTTTGCCGAAAAAATCCGCCGCCTCTTTTGCAAGGGCAGCGGAAGGAAGCCTTATTCTTTTTCCAGATAGTAGCACACAAGGTCGGTCGGCCCGCGTTCGGCGTGGTGCATCGCCTTGTGCTCGACGCCTTCGTAGACAAAGCCCAGCTTTTTCAGCAGTTCTCCGGAGGCGGTGTTGTAGGCATAGTGTCCACCCGTGAACAGCACGGTCTCGGTTTGGGCAAAATAGGCTTCGACCACTGCCGCCAGCGCCTCCCGCGCAAAGCCGTTCCGGCGGGCGTCCGGCGCGATCTCAATGCCCAGCTCCCAGCCCGGCACCGCCCGCTCGGCATCCATCATTGAGATCACACCGACGACCCGGCCTGTCTCCTTTTCTACAATGCTGTACCGCATCTGCCCGGCAAATTTCTGCATTAAGCGGCGGTATTCGTCGTCCATAGCGTCAAATGCGTGGTAGCCGCCGCAGTCCAGCGTGGTCTGCTCGTCCGAAAAAATTGCAAATACATCTTCGGCATCCTCTACCGCAAACTGCCGCAGCAATAAGCGCTCTGTTTCAATCGGTAAAGCTTCCATTTATTCTCCATCTGTATATATCTTATAGACATTTTCGATTTGATATGGGTCACTCAGTAATACCCTGCCATCCGACAGCACCGTAAGTTCATCCCCTACCGCAAGGTCTTCCAGCTTTGCTTGCTTTCCGTTTTTTGTTTGCAGCTTTTCCGAAATCTTGTGGAACGCATATAGCTTCCCGTTTTCTTCTTCTGCCATCAGAAAATCATTTTCCTCGTCAATTGCAGTGACGGTAACTGCCGTATGGGTGCTGACTGACGCTAGAATTTCCTCAATTTCCTGATAAACTGCCTTTCCGTTCGGAAAAATGTAGGCCTTTTTCCCATCGACCAAACAGATTCGGCTGTCCGCATAGAACGCAAGCCAGACCTTCGCCTCGTCATCGCTGCCAAATTGAAGGACCACATCCTGCCCGCCTGCGTCGAAGGTATCCTGGTTGATGCAGGGCAGGTAGATTTTCTTGCCCAGATATTCTTCGAGCGCCTGATACAGCTCCGTCGAAGCGTTGGTCTGGAAATCATTCATCTCCACATCGCCCCGGAACGAGTTCAGGTTCATTTCCGCCACGGCAAGCGTATCGCTTTCCCGGATGGGCTTGGCAATCTTCTGCACCCGGTACACCACAAGGGAGCCAAACGCCACGCACAGAAACAGCACCACCCCGGCAGCCGCCAGAACACGCTTGTGATTTCTGCTTATCTTCACCGTCAAAAGAACGCCCACAAAGCACACTGCCATTGGCAGCAGACACACGACCCAGTCCATCGTTTCATCTCCCTCGCGGTAGTTTCTTTCATTATACCGAAAACCATGCAAAGGTGCAACAAAAAACGCCTCAGGAGAAATCCTGAAGCGTTCTGTTCAAGTCGGCGACTACCTATTTTCACGCGCCGTTTCCAGCGAACTATCTTGG
>OMBX01000629.1_pt1 | contig 17663 bp, 15 predicted proteins | sample 1644931 | NCBI WGS metagenome assembly OMBX01 (sample SAMEA103958165, study PRJEB25191) | human gut metagenome | biome: human-associated habitat [ENVO:00009003]; feature: intestine environment [ENVO:2100002]; material: feces | place: Germany | collected 2013/2015
TGGAGATAAGCGGGATCGAACCGCTGACCTCTTGAATGCCATTTGCTCCGTGGCAAGTTTGCCACTCCGCAAATGGCGGATTTACCTTCAGAACCCTCTATTTCTGCAACTTACTGCACATTGTTTTTCGAGTATATTTTAATTTGTTGTCCAAGTTGTTGTCCAAAAGAACTGGACAACAACGATGCAGCAGGACACATCAATCGTTCAAGTATGCAACGCCATGCTTCATCTCCAAAAGAGGAACGATACGCCTTTGCACATCTTTTGAATATCTCTCAAACGAGTTGCGCTGATGTGGCTGCAACTCTATTTTTGCGGCTCTTTGAAGCCGCTTTTCTCTTTTTCTGTACGCCTATATTATAGTACTATTATAACGACCAGTCAAGAGCGAAGATTCGGTATAATATAGTCACAAGGTTGAGAGAGATAAGACCTCAGCCAAAACAAAAACAAAGGGTTGCGACCTGACCGCAAGCGCCAAGAGCGCAGAAAGGAAATTGATATGTGGTACAAGAACAAGTTTTACACCGAGGATGAAATTGGCGTCATAGTCGAGGGGCTTTGTATGACGATTGAAGAACACGGCTGGAAATGTGACGATGGACATTATCTGACTGATGATGAACTTAGCACTTGGAGCAATGAGATGTTCTTTGAAGCCTTTGAAATGGTCTTTGGAAAATTGTAAAGCGAGTGCCAGTATAACGACCAATCCAAGAAAACCGTTTGCTATTATAAGTACATAAAGATCAGAGGAAAACACCTCAAATAAAATATGGGTTGCGACCAATCGCAAGCGCCAAGAGCGCAGAAAGGAAATTACAATGAACGCCATCTTTACTTACAACTTCGTCAACAAAACCATCGTCGGCACCAAGTCCGCAATCAACCGTGCAAACAAGGGACTCTCCCCCGAATATGATATGCTCTGCAAAATGCTTGCCGACCATCCTGATTTTACGGTTGCAGAGAAGCAGATCAATCACAAGGCCGATAAGAAAAAGTACAACGGTCTGACCCTCCCCCGTATGAAGGAGTACATTGAGACGCAGCCCAACAGCAAGGAGCGCCTGATTGAGTTCGCAGCCATCCAGAAGGTTGCAAAGACAAAGGGTGCGTTGTACCCCCTGACCAAGAAGTGGTTCTTAGCGACCTTCCCTGAGTTTAAGGAAAACAATGTGAGCAAAGCCGAGATTTCTGCCGAAGTAGCCGTCGGAGAAGATGATCTTGCAAAGGTAGCTGCCAAGCTCGCCACGCTCGAAAATGCGGACGAAGTTGCGTAATCGAAACAGGAGGAAATGAAAATGGAAACGAAAATTGAAAAGTACAAGATGAATTTTGCCACCAAGACGCTGACCATCACCAAGGCGTTTGCCGAAGAAGCCCTCAATTCTGAATCTTCGGAAGCCCAAATCATTGCAAACTGTCGTGCGGTTTGTCCTGACCTGCGGATTGCATATCGCACGCACAAGTCCTCTAAGACGAGCAATCCCGCAAAGGGCATGACCTATGACCGTATGGAGCGTTACATTTCTGCCTTTGCTGACGGCGCAGAAGCCCTTGCCGAATTTGAGAAAGTCAAGGAGTTTTCCCTCAGTCAGTCCAATAGATACAAGTATGTACATGATTGGTTCGTGAAGCGCTTCCCCAATTACAAGGAGCTGCCGACTATCATCAACGGGAAAGCATATCTGAATCCCCCTGTTGAAGAAAGGAGAGCTGCTTAATCCAAAAAATTCAGTCAACTATTTAACACTAATATTAAGTATATTAGTGTTAAGAACATGACTTAAAACGAGAAAGGACTATAAAATGTTAGAAATTGGGCGCTCGTACTCCAAGACTGAAATGACCCAAATCCTTGCGACCAAAAGCAAGCAGGGCATTGACCGCAAATTGAATCGTTATGAAGTGAAATTTGAAGTTTGTGGACGAGGGTCAGGCCGACGTGCTCCACGCTGTAGCCGGGGCCGCCCGCAGCTCCGGCCATGTCTGCCCGCCGACGCTGGTGCAGCTGGCTCTCCAGCGGTGCGCCGATGCCCGGCCGGACTTGGCGGCCTATGATGCCAACCGCCGCTTGCTCTATCGGGAGCTGACCCAGATGGGCTACGAGTGCATCCCGCCGCAGGGCGCCTTCTATCTCTTCCTCCGGGTCCCTGACGGCGACGATGTGGCCTTCTCCCAGCGGGCCAAGCTGGAGCATGACCTGTTGGTGGTCCCCAGCACCGCCTTCCACTGCCCGGGCTTCCTGCGGCTGAGCTACTGCGTCTCCCACGACATGATCCTGCGCAGTCTCCCCGCCTTCCGGGCCATACGGGAGAAGTACCAATAAGACACGCCCCCGTCGGCAAGCGGGAAAGGTATTAAGAAAATAAGAAGCCCCCTGCCAGCAGATAGGAGTAGTTTCAAAAAAGCAAAAAATCCCGGCAATAAGCGGAAGGTGTATCCATACGACAAGAGACTCCGTCGGCGGAGGACATTTTGCGAATCGTCAGGCGGTGCCATCCCTCGCTCGCCGGTATGCTCCGCTTACCTGTTTTCTCCGCTCCTATGACAAGGCGCAGCTCTGTGCAGCTCACTGCTCAAAGGTACTGCGTATTTCTCGGTATTCTCCTGCCCCAGACCCTTTCAACTATTTCAACTTGCCTTGTTCAACTCTTTCAAATTTTCTTGTGCAGCTATTTCAATTTTTTCTTGTATTTTTCGGCAAATGCTCCTATAATAGCTGTATATTTTTTCAAAAAAGAGAGGTGCTTACGCAATGAGCAAGGTCTGTATCCCACAGGGCTACAAAACCCCGCTGTCTGTCTATGAAATGCAGCGGGCCATTGAGTTTATCAAGAGCAATTTTCAGGTGAATCTCGGCAATGCCCTGAATCTGCGGCGGGTCTCCGCCCCACTGTTTGTGGAAGAAAATTCGGGGTTGAATGACAACCTCAACGGCGTGGAGCGCCCTGTCTCCTTCGATATCCCCGACGTACACGCCACCGGGCAGGTGGTCCACTCTCTGGCCAAGTGGAAGCGGCTGGCGCTGAAGCGCTATCAGTTCCACCCCGGCAAGGGCCTCTTCACCGACATGAACGCCATCCGGCGGGATGAGGTGGTGGACAACCTCCACTCCATCTATGTGGATCAATGGGACTGGGAAAAGGTCATCCTTCGTGAGGATCGGACGGAGAGCTATCTGCGCCAGACGGTGCGGGCCATTATGGGAGCCGTCTGCGAGACCAATGATGCGCTGGACATTGCCTTTCCCAGCCTGCACACCCGCATCGACCGGGACGTGTATTTCATCTCCACCCAAGAGCTGGAGGATCGGTTCCCGGACCTGACTCCCAAGCAGCGGGAGGACGCCATCTGCCGGGAGCACCACACGGTATTTCTCATGCAGATCGGCGGAAACCTGAAGCGCTCCGGCCAGCCTCACGACGGCCGTGCGCCGGACTACGACGACTGGCAGCTCAACGGCGACATCCTGCTGTGGAACCCGGTGCTGGAGCGGAGCTTTGAGATCTCCTCCATGGGCATTCGAGTGGACGAGGCGGCACTGGATCGCCAACTCACCGCCAGCGGCTGCGACGATCGGCGCACTCTCCCATTCCACCGGATGCTACTGGCGGGGGAGTTGCCCCTGACCATCGGCGGCGGCATCGGCCAGAGCCGCCTGTGCATGATGATGATCGGCACCTGTCACATCGGGGAGGTGCAGGCCAGCCTCTGGGACCAGGAGACGGTGCAGACCTGCGAAAGCGCTGGTATCATGCTGCTATAAAGGAAAAATACTGCACAGCGATTTTGGTAGAAAGCGACCCTGTCCGGCTTTGGACAGGGTCGCTTTCTACGCTTACAGAGTTCAGAACTGGATGACGCCCAAATGCTCCAGCAGAATTTTCAGGCCCATGAGGATCAGGATGGCACCGCCCACCATCTCCGCCTTGTTCTTATACTTCAGGCCAAAGACGTTGCCCACCTTCAACGCCCGCATCAGCTCGGCGTCCGACGGCGCGCCCGTCCCCCGCCGCCGCGCGAGCCAGTAGAGGTAGTTGAGTACGAACAATTGCCGGAACTGCCCGAACAGCGCCATGACGGTCAGCAGCAGCGGGTTGTCCTTGGGGTTGCGGGCGAAATGCTCCGCGATCGTCAGTGCCCGCGCCATGTCCCGGGTCGCCACGGCCTTGCACAGCTCGAAGTTGTTGTAGTCCTTCGAGATGCCGATGTTGGCCTCGATGTCGGCGTCGGTGATGCGCTTCGTGCCTTCGGGCAGCGAGACGACCAGTTTGCCCAGCTCGTTCGAGATTTTCGAAATGTCGGTGCCCAGGTGGTCGGTCAGCATCGACAGCGCCTTCGTGTCGATGGCCAACCCTTTCCCGGCGATGAATCGCTGGAGCCACGAGGCGATCTCGTAGTCGCGCGGACGCACCGACTCGAGCACCGCGCCGTTGGCGGCGCAACCCTTGTAGAAGGCCGAACGCCTGTCGGCGTTTTTCTCCTTGTGGCAGATTACGAGGATCGTCGTCGGCGACGGCTTCTGGGTGTAGAGCGAGAGCTTGTCCAGCCCGCGCAGCTGCTGCGCCTCCTTGAGGATGACGACCTGGTAGGATCCCATCATCGGCATCTGGCGGCAGAGGTTGATGACCTGCCCGGCCTCGGAGTCCCTGCCGTAGACGGTGAGCTGGTTGAAAGCCCGTTCGGCTTCGCCCAGCACGGTCGTGGCTATCTGCTCGGCGATGGCGTCGATGAAGTAGCTCTCTTCGCCCATGAGCAGGTAGATGGGGACGAACCGCCGTGCGGCGATCTGGCCGGCGAGTTGTTCGTATGCGGCGACGGAATCCTTGAATTTCAGTACGCTTTTAGCCATGTCAGACGATTTCTTTGGTGATACGCAGCACGTTCTCCGTGTCGGGCGTCAGGCGGTAGCGGTCGTCGATGCGGCGGCCGACGAGCCATACGATCTCGCCGCCCGACAGCAGTACGAACTGCCGCTGTTTTTCGGCCATCGAGACCTTGGCGTCGATCAAAAAATCGCTCACTTTCTTGCGCCCCGTCATGCCGAACGGCACGAAGGAGTCGCCTTCGCGCCAGCGGCGCAGCGTGAGCGGGAATTGCAAGCGGTCGGCATCGACCTGGGCGATATGCTCCGGTACGCCGAAATTCTTGATCGTGTCGATGTCCGTATACTCGAAGTAGAGCACCGAATTGCCGCAGTAGCTCCGCTGTGCGCCCCTTTCCACCTGCGTCATGCAGGCGTCGTCGGGGGTGATCGGCGCCACGACGATGGTGCCGCGGTCGACGTAGGCCACCCGTTCGCGCGAATAAAAGCGTCGCCCCGTCATGTCGTGCCGGAGCGAATGGCAGAGCGAGTCGACGACGTCGCCCTTGAACCCGTAGGCCGAACTCAGCAACTCGTAAATCACGAACTCCTGCGGGAATGCCGGGTCGATGCGGTCGAGGTGGATCGTGTCGAACCCGTCCGCCGAAGTCACCGCCTCGCCGCGGATACGTTCGATGCCGTGGTTGATGAACAGCTGGGCATCGGTCAGGCGTGCCAGGTTGCGGCTCATGAGGCTCGTGAACTTGGGGTTGATCTCCCGGATGCGGGGGATCAGTCCGAGCCGGATCTTATTGCGCAGGTATTTGGTCGAGCGGTTCGACGAATCCTCGCGGAACGGGATGCGGTTGGCTACGGCATATTCGAGGATCTCCTTGCGCGAAGCGAACATCAGCGGCCGGATGATCCTGCCCACCTGCGTCGAGATGCCCGTCAGCCCGCGCAGCCCCGTGCCGCGCAGCAGGTTGATGAAGAACGTCTCGATCGAGTCGTCGGCATGGTGGGCGATCGCCACGGCCGTGTAGCCCTGCCCGCGGCTCAGGGTGTCGAACCACGCATAGCGCAGGCGTCGTGCCGCCATTTCCATCGACTCGCCCGTGCGCTCCATTTCGGCCGTGGTTTCGAACCGCTTGTTGTAAAACTCCACGCCGTACTTCTTCGCTTCCTCTTCCACCAGCACCTCGTCCTCTTCGCTCTCGGCGCCCCGCAGCTGGAAATTGCAGTGCGCCACGCCCACCGAATAGCCGCTGCGGGTGAAAAGCGACAGCATGACCATCGAATCCACGCCCCCCGAAACGGTCAGCAGGATGCGGTCGTCGTGCGTCGCCAGGTCATTCTCGGCGACATACCTCTGGAAAGCCTCTAAAAGTGCCATATTACAATATGTTGACTTCGGTGTCTATCTCTATGCCGAACTTTTCGTGTACGCGGGCCTGTACCATGCGGGCGAAATCGAGTATCTCGCCGCCCGTGGCGCCTCCCAGGTTCACCAATACCAGTGCCTGCCGTTCATGGATGCCTACCCGTCCGCTTCGGCAGCCTTTCAGCCCCGCCTTGTCGATGAGCCACCCGGCGGCGAGTTTGGCCTTGCCCGAAAGGGTGGCGGGGTAGAGCGGCATGTCGGGCCAGCGGGCCCGCAGTTGCTGCGCCACGGATTCATCGACGACCGGGTTTTTGAAGAAGCTCCCCGCATTGCCCGTCACCTTCGGGTCGGGTAGTTTGGCGCGGCGGATGGCGCAGATTGCCTCGCGGATGTTGCGCAGCGTCGTGCCGCCGCGGGATTCGACTTCGCGCTCCACGTCGCCGTACCCCAGCCGGGGTTGCGGCGTACGCGAAAGGCGGATGTCCACCGCCGTGATGACGACACGTCCCCGCAGGTCGTGCTTGAAGATGCTTTCGCGGTAACCGAAACAGCAGTGCGCGGCGTCGAGCGTCATGCATTTGCAGTTTTCCACGCAGAACATGTGTACCTGCTCGATCGCGTCCTTCGCCTCGCAGCCGTAGGCGCCGATGTTCTGCACGGGCGCCGCCCCGGCCTTGCCCGGGATCAGCGAGAGGTTTTCGAGCCCCCACAATCCGCGCTGTACGGCCCACTCCACCAGGTCGTCCCATTCGACCCCGGCGTCGGCGCGCACGTGTACCGTGCCCCCCTCTTCGCCGAGCAGGGCGATCCGCTGCGAAACGGGGGTCAGCAACAGCCCGTCGTAGTCCTGTGTGAAAAGTATGTTGTTGCCGCCGCTCAGGACGCTCCAGCGGTCGGGGATTCCGCCGCCGAAAATCGCGTGCAGATCCTCCTCGGTCTCGAATTCGACGAGCCGGGCGGCGTGCTGCTCGACGCCGAAACTGTTGCGTCCGCGCAGGCTGGTTTGGTGAAATTCTCGGATCATGATGTGCAAAGTTAGAAATTATTTCGTTATCTTTGAAGATAATTCCGATCCGACGAAAAACTAAAGACGATAGAACCATGTTTACCGAAAAAGATTTACAGCAGATCGAAAAACACGGGCTGACTCCCGACGCGGTCGAGCGCCAGCTGGAGAATTTCCGCCGCGGGTTCCCCTTCCTGAAGGTTGTGCGCGCCGCATCGCCCGGCGACGGGGTGATGGTCGTGGGCGACGCGGAGGCTGCCGCCGCCGTGGCGCGTTATGAACGGGAGGCCGACCGCCTGGGCATCGTGAAATTCGTGCCAGCCTCGGGTGCCGCGACCCGTATGTTCAAGGAGTTGTTCGAGTTCGTCAACGAGGGTAAGCGCGGCAAGGGCATCGACACGTTGCTGGACAATATCGGGCGCTTCGCCTTCTGGCCGGAACTCAAGGCCGTGCTGCCGCCCGATGCCGACGACAAGGCAACCGTGCGTGCCATCGTAAAGGACGGGCTCGGCTACGGGCAGAAGCCCAAGGGGCTGGTGACCTTCCATGCCTATCCCGAAGGGGCGCGCAAGGCGGTCGAGGAGCACCTGGTGGAGGGCGCGGTCTATGCCGCGGCCAGAGGCGTGGCCCGGATCCATTTCACCGTGTCGCCCGAGCACATCGCGGGCTTCGAAACCCTCCTGGCGGAAAAGGTACCCGTGTACGAACAGCGTTTCGGCATCCGTTACGACATCTCGTTCTCGGTGCAGAAACCTTCGACCGATACGATTGCCGTCAATCCCGACAACACCCCTTTCCGGCAGGACGACGGCACGCTGCTGTTCCGTCCGGCGGGGCACGGCGCGTTGGTCGAGAACCTGAACGAAATCGACGCCGATCTGGTGTTCATCAAGAACATCGACAACGTGACGACCGATGCGCAGCGCGGCGATACGATCCGCTATAAAAAGGTATTGGCCGGCATCCTGCTGGATTTGCAGGATCGGGCTTTCGAGTACCTCAAAGCGCTCGAGGTGGGCGGTGCCGAGCTGGAGCCGATCGTGGAGTTCATCGAACAGCGTTTGTGCGTCAAACTGCCCGCCGACTACGATTCTGCCCTGTTGCGCGCCGTGCTCGACCGTCCGATCCGTGTCTGCGGCATGGTTCGCAATGAAGGCGAGCCGGGAGGCGGCCCGTTCTGGGCTTCGAACGCCGATGGCACGCAGTCGCTCCAGATCGCCGAGTCGAGCCAGATCGCACCCGCCGACCAGCCGCTGATGAAGGCCGCGACGCATTTCAATCCCGTAGACCTCGTGTGCGGCGTCCGGGATTCCAAGGGGCGCAAGTTCGACCTGCGGCGTTATACCGATCCTGCGACAGGCTTTATCTCGTCCAAGTCGAGCGGTGGCCGCGAATTGCGTGCGCAGGAGTTGCCCGGTTTGTGGAACGGCACGATGTCGCGGTGGAACACCATCTTCGTGGATGTGCCCATCACGACCTTCTCGCCCGTGAAAGTCGTGCAGGATTTGCTGCGTCCCCAGCACCAGTGACCCCTGTGCGAACCCGATAAGGCGGATGCCGCGTGAGCGGCGTCCGTTTTTTGTGGGGCTGCCGCCTTCCCGCGGGGCCGTCCGTTTTTTTTACGGCGCCGGTGGGTTTTTACCGGACAGCCTGCGGCGGGCGGCGGGTTTCCCGGCCGTAAGACACTTCATTTCGCTTCGAAACTTCTTCTTTTTGTTCTTGAATTTTGTCAAAAAAGGACAAATTATTGCAGTGTGCCTCAGTTTTCTGATAATCTTTTATATATTTGTGTGCATATTTTGAAAAACGATAATCAAAACTAAATAACACTATGGAAAACAAACTTCAGGAGCTGACCAAAAAGCTCTACGACGAGGGGCTGGAGAAAGGCCGTGCCGAAGCCGACCGTCTGGTCGGAGAGGCTAAGAACGAGGCGGCGAAGATCGTCGCCGAAGCCCGCGCCCAGGCCGAGGAGATCGTCAAGAAGGCCCGTGACAAGGCCGAAGATGTCGAGAAGAACACGATGACCGAGATCGCACTCGCGGGCAAGCAGGCCGCTGCGAAGATCAAGTCGGAGATCGCTTCGATGATCGTGGCCAAGGCCACTGCGGCCGGGGTGAAGGAGGCTGCGCTCGATCCCGCATTCATCAAGGAGATGCTGCTGGCCGTGGCCGGGAACTGGAACGGTGCCGATGCGGGCAAGGTGGAACTGAAAGCCCTGCTGCCCGAGGCCGAGCGCACCAAGCTCGACGCGGCATTCGGCAAGAGCGCCCGGGAACTGCTCGCCGCCGGTATCGAAGTGGGCTATTCGAAGGAGGTGAAGAGCGGGTTCAAGGTAGGTGCCAAGGACGGCGGTTACTACATCTCGTTCTCCGATGCCGATTTCGACGCCTTGCTGGGCGAATACCTGCGTGAGAAAGTATCGGACATGCTTTTTAAGGCGTGACGCTATGTTCACGACGAATTATTATTGTCTGGTAGCCGGGCTGAAGGAGTATTCGCTCGATGCCGACACCAAGGGTTTCGATGCCAAGGCCATCGTCGGGGAGATCCTCGAAGGGGTGGACGGGGCCGATGCCGACGCGGTGCGGCTGTTGTACGGCTATTACGACTGTGAGAATATCGCTTCGCTGCGTGCGGGGCGCTCGGCGCACAATCCGCTGGGTAACTTCACACGCGAGGAGCTGGAAGAGGAGGTGAAGACTCCCCGGCGCCTGCCGGCGCCCGTAGCCCGCGTGCTGCGCGCCTTTGCCGACCCCGAAGGCGAGGATGCCGAGGAGGTCGATACGGCCGGGCGCTTCGAGACTGCACTCTTCGGGGCCTACTACGATGCCTGCAGCCGCTCCCGGAGCCGCTTCCTGCGCGCATGGTCGGAATTCGACCGCAACCTGCGCAATGTGACGGCCGCCGTGACGGCCCGTGCGGCGGGGCGGCCCGTCGAGGAGGTGACCGTCGGCGGAGGCGACGTGGTCGAGCAGCTGGAGCGCAGCTCGGCTGCCGATTTCGGGCTGCGGGGCGAGTTGCCCTACATCGACGCCGTGATCGCTGCCGTGAACGACGAGGCCAACCTCGTGGAGAAGGAGCACAAGATCGACCTGATCCGCTGGAACGAAGCCGTGGAGCTGGCGACGTTCGACTATTTCGACATTAATTCCATCCTGTCGTACCTGTCGCGTGTCAACATCGTGGCGCGCTGGACGCAGCTCGATGCGGTGCGCGGACGCGAGATGTTCGAGCGCCTGATGGCCGAGCTGGATGGCAAAGGGCTGATAGAAAATAAACAATAGGATAATTCATGAAAACTACAGGACGTGTAAATGGTATCATCTCCAATATCGTGATCGTCAAGGCCGACGGAGCCGTGGGCCAAAACGAAATCTGCTACGTGTATACGGGGGATACCAAAATGATGGCCGAGGTCATCAAGGTCGTAGGCGACAGCGCCTATGTCCAGGTTTTTGACAGCACCCGGGGGCTGAAGATCGGCGACAGGGTCGAGTTCGAGGGGCATATGCTCGAAGTGACGCTCGCTCCGGGCCTCTTGTCGCGCAACTACGACGGTCTGCAGAACGACCTCGAAAAGATGGACGGCCTGTTCATCGCGCGCGGTTCGATCACCGACCCGGTCGATTTCTCGGCCGAATGGGAGTTCGCCCCGCTGGCGAAGGCGGGCGACAAGGTCTCGGCCGCATCGTGGCTGGGCGAGGTCAAGGAGCAGTGGGTGAGCCACAAGATCATGGTGCCTTTCACGATGACCGGCAATTATACGGTCAAGAGCATCGTTGCGGCCGGGAAATACAAGGTTACGGACACGGTTGCCGTGGTGACGGACGACGAAGGCCGGGAGCACGGGATCACGATGGTGCAGAAATGGCCGGTGAAGCAGGCCGTGCGCTGCTACGTCGAGAAGCCGCGCCCCTCGCGTGTGATGGAGACGGGCGTTCGTGCCATCGACACCTTCAATCCGATGGCCGAGGGCGGTACGGGTTTTATTCCCGGGCCTTTCGGTGCCGGCAAGACGGTGCTCCAGCACGCTATTTCGAAGCAGGCCGATGCTGATATCATCATCATGGTGGCATGCGGCGAGCGTGCCAACGAGGTGGTGGAGATCTTCAAGGAGTTCCCCGAGCTGATCGACCCCCGTACGGGGCACAACCTGATGGAGCGTACGATCATCGTCTGCAATACGTCGAACATGCCCGTTGCGGCGCGTGAGGCGTCGGTATATACGGGCATGACGATCGGCGAATACTACCGTGCCATGGGTCTCAAGGTGCTCGTGATGGCCGACTCGACGTCGCGCTGGGCACAGGCGCTGCGCGAGATGTCGAACCGCCTGGAGGAGCTTCCCGGACAGGACGCTTTCCCGATGGACCTTTCGGCGATCATCTCGAACTTCTACTCGCGGGCCGGCCTGGTGAAACTCACCAACGGGGAGACCGGTTCGGTGACCTTCCTCGGAACGGTGTCGCCCGCGGGCGGTAACCTCAAGGAGCCGGTGACCGAATCCACGAAGAAGGCGGCGCGTTGTTTCTACGCCCTTTCGCAGGGGCGCGCCGACTCGAAGCGCTACCCGTCCATCGACCCGCTGGATTCCTACTCGAAATATCTGGAATACCCCGAGATCCGCGAATACCTCGACGATCATATCGAGAAGGATTGGGTAGACCTCGTGTATGCCGGCAAGACCATCGTGCAGCGCGGCAAGGAGGCCAACGACCAGATCAACATCCTGGGTGACGACGGCGTGCCTGTGGAGTACCACGAACGTTTCTGGAAGTCGGAGCTGATCGACTTCGTGATCCTCCAGCAGGACGCTTTCGACGACATCGATGCCAACTGTCCGATCGAGCGCCAGAAGATGATGTATAAAATGGTGCTCGACATCTGCCGGAAGGATTTCGCCTTCGCCGATTTCGAAGAGTGCTCGCAGTTCTTCAAGGGTCTTATCAACCTCTTCCGCCAGATGAACTATTCGCAGTGGCAGTCGGAGAAGTTCAACGGCTACCTGAAGCAGATCGAGGAGTATGTGAGTGAAAAAACAAAATAAGCTTTAGACCATGACAACACGAGCTTTTCAGAAAATATATACCAAAATCGACAACATCACCAAGGCGACCGTGACCCTGCGGGCGCAGGGCGTCGGCAACGACGAGCTGGCCACCGTGGGCGGCAAGCTGGCGCAGGTGGTGAAAATCATGGGCGAGAACGTGACGTTGCAGGTTTTCGCAGGTACCGAGGGGCTGGCTACCGACTCGGAAGTGGTCTTCCACGGCGAACCTCCCAAGCTGCGCGTGTCGGACAACCTCGCGGGACGCTTCTTCAACGCCTACGGCGAACCGCTCGAAGGCGGTGAGATCGTCGAGGGCGAAGCCCGCGAGATCGGCGGCCCGACGGTAAACCCGTTCCGCCGTATCCAGCCTTCGGAGCTGATCGCCACGGGTATTGCCGGTATCGACCTGAACAACACGATCGTGACGGGGCAGAAGATCCCTTTCTTCGCCGACCCCGACCAGCCCTATAACGCCGTAATGGCCAACGTGGCGCTGCGTGCCAAAGCCGACAAGATCATCCTGGGCGGCATGGGACTCACCAACGACGACTTCCTCTATTTCAAGTCGGTGTTCGAGAATGCCGGTGCGCTCGACCGTATCGTGTCGTTCGTCAACACGACCGAGAACCCGCCCGTGGAGCGGCTGCTCGTCCCCGACATGGCGCTGACCGCCGCCGAGTACTTCGCGGTGGACAAGGGCGAGAAGGTACTCGTCCTGCTGACCGACATGACGCTCTATGCCGATGCGCTGGCCATCGTGTCGAACCGTATGGATCAGATCCCGTCGAAGGACTCGATGCCCGGTTCTCTCTACTCCGACCTGGCCAAGATCTACGAGAAGGCCGTGCAGCTGCCCAACGGCGGCTCGATCACGATCATTGCCGTGACGACCCTGTCGGGCGGCGACATCACGCACGCCATCCCCGACAACACGGGTTACATCACCGAGGGCCAGCTGTTCCTGAGGAACGATTCCGATACGGGCAAGGTCATCGTCGACCCGTTCCGTTCGCTGTCGCGTCTGAAGCAGCTCGTGATCGGCAAGAAGACCCGCGAAGACCATCCGCAGGTGATGAACGCCTGTGTGCGTCTGTACGCCGATGCCGCCAATGCCAAGACCAAGCTCGAGAACGGTTTCGACCTCTCGGACTACGATGAGCGTACGCTGAAGTTCGCATACGACTATTCGGAGAAACTCCTTTCGATCGACGTCAACATCGGCATCACCGAGATGCTCGACACGGCATGGGGGCTCTTTGCCAAATATTTCTCCAAGGAGGAAGTTGCGATCAAGGAGGAACTCATCAAAAAGTACTGGAAAGAAGCGTAAGGCACGATGGCAATCAAATTTCAATATAACAAGACCTCGCTCGGCGACCTCGGCAAACAGCTGAAAATGCGACAGAAGGCGCTCCCTACGATCAAAAGTAAGGAGTCGGCCCTGCGCTCCGAGGTGAAGAAGGCGAAGGACTCCGCGGGCGATTACCGCCGTCGGCTCGATGCCCTGAAGGCCGAGTACGACTACATGGTATCGCTCTGGGGAGAGTTTGATTGTGACCTCTTGCGCATCGCTGATGTCGAACTTTCGGTACAGAAGATCGCGGGTGTGCGTACACCCGTCTTGCAGGACGTGAAATTCGAGGAGAAGCCCTACGACCTCTTCTCGTCGCCCGTATGGTTCGCCGACGGAATCGATATCCTCAAGCGCATGGCGCAGCTGGGAATCGAATTCGAGGTGTATAACCGCAAGATGGAGTTGCTGGATCACGCACGCCGTAAAACCACTCAGAAGGTGAACTTGTACGAAAAGGTGCAGATACCCGGGTACGAGGACGCCATACGTAAGATCAAACGCTTCATGGAAGACGAGGAGAACCTTTCCAAGTCGGCCCAGAAGATCGTGAAAACCAAACAGCAACAGGCCGGGGAGGGCGCGATGTTATGATAGCGAAAATGGCAAAATACGACTTTGTGCTCTATGCGGCCCAAAGTGAGGATTTTATCGAGAAGCTGCGCGAACTGGGCCTTGTCGACATCACGACCACGGGCTGGGAGCCTTCGGAAGAAGACCGGCAACTGTTGCTCGATATCGAGGGGCATGCGAAGGCCGCCGACTTCCTGCGGAATTTCCGTGCCGGGGAAGGTCGTTTCAAGGCCGGTGCGAAACCCTTCGCCTCGGGTGCCGAGGCCTATGAGCACTATGTCGCCGCACACCAGAAGGCCACGGCGCTCGCCGCCGAGATCGGACGCCTGGAGAAATCGGCCGACGAGCTGCGTCCGTGGGGCGAGTTCTCGCCCGAGCGTACGAAGGCGCTGGCTTCGCAGGGCATCGTGCTGCGCTATTTCTTCACCCCGAAGAGCAACTACGACAAGTTCGGGCCCGAGTGGTCGGAACGCTATACGCTTTCGCTGATCAACCGTACCGATTCTACGGCCTATTTCGTTGCCGTGACGGCCCCGGGCGAGGATGTGACGCTCGATGCGCAGGAGATGAAGGCTCCTTCGATGGACTTCCGCGAAGCGGAACGCCGTATCGCCGAGGCGGGGCAGGAATTGCGGGCACTCGACGCTGAATTCTCGCGCGTGGCGGCGTCGGAGAAGTTGCTTGCGGCGCACGCTGCGCAACTGAAGGAGCGCTTGCAGGGCGTGCGCGTGAAAGCCACGGCGCAGCAGGCCGCCGACGGTACGCTGGTCGTCATGGAGGGCTGGGCCGAGAAGGAGACCTCCGACAAGGTCGACGCCCTGCTGGAAGCGTATCCCAACGTCGTTTATCTCAAGGGAGACCCTACGCCTGAGGACAATACGCCCGTGAAGCTCAAGAATAACCGGTTCGCGCGCGTTTTCGAACTGGTGGGCGACATGTATGCCCGGCCGAAATACGGCACGATGGATCTCACGCCGTTCTTCGCCCCGTTCTACATGCTTTTCTTCGGCATTTGCCTGAACGACGCCGGCTACGGTGCCATCCTGGCACTGCTGGGAGCCTGGATGCTCTCCAGGAACCGCAAGCCCGGCATGATGCGCCAGGCTGCGTGGTTCGCCACGCTGTGCGGCGTGATGACGATCCTCTTCGGGCTGCTGTGCGGTTCGTTCTTCGGCATCAACATGTCGGAATGGTTCCCGTCGATCCATTTCTTCGATTTCCAGGGCCAGTTCTTCTCGATCGCGCTGGCCATCGGCCTGGTGCAGATCATGTTCGGCATGGTGCTAAAGGTCGTCATGATCTCCTCCACCGTCGGGTTCCGCTATTCGCTCGGTTCGCTGGGGTGGCTGCTGGTCATTTTGGGCGGGAGCCTTGCCGCCGGACTGCCGATGCTCAACCCCGGGTGGGTGATCCCGTTCTACACCACCTCCTCGCCCGCGTTCTATGCGACGCTCGGCGTGGGTGCGGTGCTGATGCTGTTCTTCAATTCGCCGGGCAAGAACCCGCTGCTGAATTTCGGGCTGGGATTGTGGGATACCTATAATAACCTTACGGGCATCCTCTCCGACGTGCTGTCGTATATCCGTCTGTTCGCCATCGGCCTCTCGGGCGGTATCCTCGCCACGGTGTTCAATGCGCTTGCCGCCGGGTTCGTGCCCGAAGGTTCGGGCATCGTCGTGCGGCTGCTGATCATGATCCCGATCCTGCTGATCGGCCACGGCATCAACCTCTTCATGTCGACCATTTCGTCGTTCGTGCACCCGATGCGTCTGACGTTCGTCGAGTTCTACAAAAACGCGGGCTTCGAAATGTCGATGCGTTCGTTCGAGCCCTTGCAGAAAATAGATAATTCGGAAAACAAATAACAACTAAAACAAATTAAAATTATGGAATCAACAACTGCAATTATTTTGGGCTATCTCGGCGTAGCGCTGATGGTAGGCCTTTCGGGCGTAGCGAGCTGTATCGGTACTTCGATCGCCGGTATGGCATCGGTAGGCGCCATGAAGAAAAACGGCGGGGCTTTCGGTAGCTACATGATCCTGTCGGCTATCCCCGGTTCGCAGGGCCTTTACGGTTTCGTGGGCTACTTCATCATCAAAGGGTTCCTTACGGATTCGATGACGTTGTTGCAGGGGGCCGCCATCTTCGGCGCCGGTCTGCTGACGGGTCTGGTCTGCCTCGCTTCGTCATACTACCAGTCGAAGGTGTGTGCCAACGGTATCGCCGCAATCGGCAACGGCCACGATGTAATGGGTAAGACGCTTATCCTCGCGGCATTCCCCGAGTTGTACGCCATCCTTACGGTGGCTGCCGTGTTCCTGATCGCGGGCGCGATCTAAACGGCCGCAGCGGCAAATCGCTCCGCAGGGCGGGACATTCCGGTGTCCCGCCCTGCTTTTTTCAGGGGTGTGGCTTGAATTGTACTTTTATTGCATGAATTGATACTTGGCGAAACCTCGGGAATGTGTAATTTTGCATTGACTCGAAAGTTCCGGGCGATTGTTTTTCCGTCGGGATGGGACAGTTACAAGTTTTTAAGTGGTATAATTAGGGATTCAGGCCCGGCTGCATTTGCAGCCGGGCCTGGGTTTTTAGACTGGTTGGCGGGAACCGCCGTCTCCGGTCGGGCGGACAGGGATTCCTGTATTGCCGGGAACCCCCGCCTTATGCTTTTTCCTGTGGCCCTTCGGGCAGTTCGTCGACCTCCTGTTTGATCTGGGAGAGCTTCTCCTTGCGGTATACCTTGGGGGTGCAGCCGTATTTGGCGGCAAAGCACTTGAAGAACGTGCCCCGGTTGACGAAACCCGCCTTGTAGATGATCTCGTCGATGGAGAGCTTGGTCGAGGTGAGCAGCTGCTCGGCCTTGGCCAGCCGGTACTCCTTGATGATGTTGGTCGGGGTCTGGTTCAGGATGCCTTCCAGACGGCGGTAGAGGTTGCGGATGCTTACGCCCATCTCGTCGGCGATGAATTTCGTCGAGATCTCCGTGTTGGAAATGTTGTCGTTGATGATCTTCAGCATCTTGTCGATGAACTCCTTGTCGTCCTGGTGGAGCATCTTGCCGTCGGAGAGTTCGAAGGCGCTGATCGACGATTTGTAATAGTCCTTGAGCGAGCGGTTGCGTTTGAGCAGCTGCTCGGTCACGGCCTTCAGGTATTCGACGTTGAAGGGCAGCGTCAGGCAGATGTCGGCACCGGATTCTACGCCCTTGATGCGTTCGTCGACCTGCTGTGCCGTCGAGAGCAGGATCACCGGGATATGCGAGGTCAGCTTGCCCTCCTTGATGAACTTGATGAGCGACAGGCAGTCCGATTTCTCCGAGAGCGCATCGCAGATGATGATGTCGGGGTGCATCTGTTTGAGCAGTTCGATCATCGCGTTCAGGCCGTCGGGCATTTTGATATTGTAGTCCGGGGCAAACAGCTCGGCCACGAAATTCATGATCTCCGAATCGTCGTTGACCACGAACATCGTCCGGCGGTT
>OMBX01000634.1_pt1 | contig 17610 bp, 13 predicted proteins | sample 1644931 | NCBI WGS metagenome assembly OMBX01 (sample SAMEA103958165, study PRJEB25191) | human gut metagenome | biome: human-associated habitat [ENVO:00009003]; feature: intestine environment [ENVO:2100002]; material: feces | place: Germany | collected 2013/2015
GGGTGTTTTTATTGCACGATACCCTTCCGGGACTATACCTCGGTCAGCGTCCGGAGTTTTTCGATATAGGCGTCCCAATCGGCGATGGGCTGCCGTGCGACGCCCGATTCGATCGCGGCGCGTGCCACGGCAGGCGCTACGGTACATAGCAGCCTCGGGTCGAACGGCTTGGGAATCAGGTAGTCGCGGCCAAATTCGAGTTTTTCGAGCGCATAGGCCCGCAGCACCATTGTCGGTACCGGTTCCTGGGCCAGCTCGGCGAGCGCATGTGCCGCGGCGAGTTTCATCGCTTCGTTGATCTTCGTGGCCCGGACATCGAGCGCCCCGCGGAAGATGTAGGGGAACCCCAGCACGTTGTTGACCTGGTTGGGGTAGTCCGAGCGCCCCGTGGCGAAGATGATGTCCGGGCGCGATACAACGGCTTTGTCGTAGGCGATCTCGGGGTCGGGGTTGGCGAGCGCCATGACGATCGGGTCGGTCGACATCGTGCGTAGCATTTCGGGCGTCAGCACGTCGGCTGTCGAGACCCCGAGAAAGAGGTCGGCGTCGTGCAGCGCCTCGGCCAGCGTGGTGATGCGGCGCGTGGTCGCGAATTCGCGTTTTATCTCGTTGATGTCCGTACGGTAAGTCGTGACCACGCCGCGGCTGTCGCAGAAGACCATGTTCTCGCGGCGGACGCCAACGGCGATGAACAGCCGTGCGCAGGCGATGGCAGCCGCCCCGGCGCCGTTGACCACCACGCGGAGTTTGTCGAGCGTCTTGCCGGCGATCTTTACGGCATTGAGCATTGCGGCGGTCGAGATGACGGCCGTGCCGTGCTGGTCGTCGTGCATCACCGGGATGTCCAGTTCCTCGCTCAGCCGGCGGTCGATCTCGAAGCATTCGGGTGCCTTGATGTCCTCGAGGTTGATGCCCCCGAACGTCGGGGCTATCGCCTTCACCGTGCGGATGAATGCCTCGGGATCGGTTTCGTCGACTTCGATGTCGAAGGCGTCGATGTCGGCGAAAGTCTTGAAGAGCATGCTTTTACCTTCCATGACGGGCTTGCCTGCCAGAGCTCCGATATTGCCCAGTCCCAAAACGGCCGTGCCGTTCGAAATGACTGCTACCAGATTGCCTTTGTTCGTGTAACGGTAAACCTCTTCGGGGTTAGCTTCGATTTCGCGGCACGGTGCTGCGACGCCGGGCGAATAGGCCAGCGACAGGTCGTGCTGCGTGTGATAGGGCTTCGTCGGTACGACCGCGATTTTCCCTGGGCGGCCTTCGCTGTGATAGCGCAGAGCCTCCTGATCCATTTTACCTTTTCTCATTATCCTAACTGTTTTGCTTGTGTCTAAGAGACACAACGTGAAAAATCCTGCAATTATTGCGCCCTTCCGTCCCGGAGCGGGCATCGTACGGGGCGGAGTTAAAAATAAACCCTCAGCCCTCCCCCGAACTGGAAGCGGAAGATGCCGCCGAGCAGGTTCAGCTCCGCCCCATCGTCGACATCCGGCGAGTCGACGATCAGCCATTGCCCGCTGATCCCCGCGCCCAGGCCGATGTGGCGTCCCAGCATGAACTCCACGGAGGCCGATTCATGGATGCCGACGCCGCCCCTGCTGCCCGACGTATCGCCGTAGCTGCGGATGTAGCGGCCGTAGCCGATGCCCGCGCTTTCCCGGAAGAGCCATCTGCGCCCGGCCCGCTGCCGGGCGACGAACTCCGGTGCGATGTAGTGGATGCGGCTCGTACGCCGGATCCCGTTGCGTTCGGCCGAGATGAATCCGCCCGAGTAGACGATTCCGGCGCCGAAGCCCCGGCGCGACGTCCAGTTGTACCCGGCACTGATGTCGTAGCCTTCGTTCAGCGAGCCGGAGGAGCTTTCGGCCAGGTAAAGCGTCGAGATGACGGCCGTATACGCCGCGTTGGCAAAGAACGTGTGCTGCGGACGGTCGCGCGGGGCGAGGTGCTGTGCCCGGAGGGACTGCGCCCTGCCCGGCTGCGCGGTTTGCTTCCCGGCCGATGTTGCCTTTTCCCCGGGGACGGCGGCGAGCGGACCGCCCAATGCAGCGCAAGTCGCTTCCTGTGCCGCGGATTCCGCCCCGGGCGTGTCCGCCCTGAGTTGCATGGCTCTGCCAGAAGCCAGTAACAGCAATGCGGTGCAACAGCACGTGAGCAGGTATGGACGAATGCGGGTCATATTTTGAATTTTAAAAATGTCGGGTTCGGAATCGGGAAATGCGGCGGTATCGGCCGGCGGCCGGTTCGGGCATATGACTCAGAACAGCAGGGTTTCGGTGCCGCCCGGCGGCGTGAAGCCCAGGTGTTTGTATGCGAGCTCGGTGGCTTCGCGGCCGCGGGGCGTGCGTTTGAGGAACCCTTCCTTGATGAGGAACGGTTCGTAGACCTCCTCGATCGTGCCGGCGTCTTCGCCGACGGCCGTGGCGATGGTATTCAGCCCGACGGGGCCCCCGCTGAACTTCTCGATGATGGTGCCGAGTATCTTGTTGTCCATCTGGTCGAGGCCGCGCGAGTCGATGTTGAGCGCCGAAAGCCCGATTCTGGTGATCTCCAGGTCGATGTGCCCTTCGCCCTTGACCATTGCGAAGTCGCGCACGCGGCGCAGCAGGGCGTTGGCGATGCGGGGCGTGCCGCGCGAGCGCAGGGCCACCTCGTGCGCCGCATCGTCGTCGATCGAGACGTCGAGGATGCGTGCCGAACGCCTGACGATGCCGGCCAGTACCGGGGCGTCGTAATATTCCAGATGGCACTGGATGCCGAAGCGCGCGCGCAGGGGCGATGTGAGCAGCCCGCTGCGGGTCGTGGCGCCGATCAGCGTGAAAGGCGCCAGCTCGATCTGGATCGAACGTGCCGAAGGGCCTTTGTCGAGTACGATGTCGATCTTGTAGTCCTCCATCGCCGAGTAGAGGTACTCCTCGACGATCGGGCTCAGGCGGTGTATCTCGTCGATGAAAAGCACGTCGCCGGGGTTGAGGTTGGTCAGCAGCCCGGCCAGGTCGCCCGGCTTGTCCAGCACGGGGCCCGATGTGACGCGCAACTGCGCGTGCATTTCGTTGGCGATGATGTTGGCAAGGGTCGTCTTGCCCAGTCCCGGGGGGCCGTGCAGCAGTACGTGGTCGAGCGAATCGCCGCGCATGAGCGCCGCCTTGATGAAAATATGGAGGTTGTCGACGATCTTGTCCTGCCCGGAGAAGGTTTCCAACTCCTGCGGACGTATCTTGTTTTCGAATTCGAGATCGCTCTCTGTGTTGCGTACGATTGACATGTTGCAAAGATAACGATTTTGTGCTACTTTGCCGCGGCGGGGCGAAAAAAAATCCGGCCCGCAGGATATGCGGGCCGGGGTCGCTGCCGGAAGCTCCGGCTATTGCTCACGCGGCAGCTCGATCTTTCAGCAAAGCAATTTACTTGGAATTGAAATTATAAACTCCAATTATTTCATTTGTTTTTTCATTTCGTGTCAGGCAATAGAATTCGTTAGTCGTGATACCAGTCCATCGACCTTTTATTCTGAAAGTTTTATTATCGTTTGTGTCTTGTAATGTCGCTATATATGTTAGCGAAGTATCATAGGAATACATATAAGCTTCAACAATTGTCCGGGTGTGGCCCGGAACAGGAATTTGGACAGAATGCTGTATCGTTCTTGTTTTACTTTCACTTTTGCTGTAAGACCAATCTTTTGAGGATGTTTGTGTACTGCTGACTTCAAAGCCCATTGAGCCCTTGTCTTCTATCAGAGGAATGCCTATGCTCATTTTTTCTGTTATTGAAACACTAACCCCTTCTGCTTTTGAAAAACTCGAACTTTCATTATAACTCCCAGAAACAGTGAAATTGTAGATGATTTCTTCATTTTTATCATTGTCAAGAACAGCGCGATTGAGGCTTTGATCACTTCTTTTTATTACGTCAGATTCTTCAGCTATATAAGTTATATCTAGAATTTTATACTCCCCTACAGGATGTATTTCCCATTTTGCATAATCTGTATTTCCACTCGTCGTATATTTTAAAGTTGTACCAGTCTGAGATGAAGATTGCAGGTAATATGGTGAAGTGCGGTAATAACCACCATTCCATATGTTGTAAAGGGTACTATTAATTGCATTAAGACTTACTGGTGCGGCATTCATATACTGACTACGCCCCATAAAAGTCATGAGTCGAGGCGAAGGGGTTGAATTAGGTTTGGTTGAATATGCAGTCACGTAGCTTTTTCCGTAGTCAGTCATATCATTACCTCCTGCGAGATATATATTTGAGTTTAAAATATACCATCGTTGACGAAGGCTTCCATCGTCTTGATCGTAAAGACACACATCATTTCCAGTTGGTTTGGCAGATAGATATTTGTTATTTGTATTCCCGTAACTGATTATGTTTACTGGAATGCCATATAATTCACTAAGTGGATCGAAAGATTGAATAGATCTCGTTGGAGTAGAAACTTTCTGAAAAGAGGATGCAGGGACGAGGGTCTCAAGCGGGGATTCACAGGCTGAAAAAGCCATAATCGCGAATAAATAAAAAATCTTTTTCATACGCAATAAGATTTAAAAAAGGTTAATTATATACCACTTTGGCGTATCCAATTTTTATTTTTCGTTTTACTCTTTTCATTAGAAAATTACATGACCTATTTGTAAAAAAAATAATGGTGTGTGTTTATTCTTCCTTGGGAAGGTCTATTATTTTATATTTCACCCCATTCAAGCGGGTATTGATACGCAAGATAATCCCGCTTTTGCCTTTGAGATCTTCTTTAAATTCATCTAACTTAAATGAGGCATAGAAATTTTTGCAGTTGTACTGCCCTTTGTCGCCGCCATTATCATGGCGGAGTTCGAGGTTTAGATATCCTTCATGTTTATTTTCCGGAGCGATCTCTGTCACGTCATTGCGCACCAGCAGGAAAGTATGCTTCGTGAGGTCTGTGGCGTTGAATCCAATACAGAGGTTCAGGTAATTGCGGTTGGCACGATGGTCTATGTAACTGGTATTCTCGTCCGGCAATTCGTCGAGTTCCTCCTGGGTGGTCACGACTTTCGTGCCGCCCGAGTAGATGTCCTGTATGTAATAGAGCGCCATGTTGTAGTCATAGCCTTCCACCTTATTGTTCAGCAGATTAAATGCGATGATCGCACGCGTGTCCTCTTCCGCTTTGTATGCGCCCAGGCGGCTCTTATCCCCGGGGTAGATCGTCTTCCCGTCGTCGAGCATGAAATAAAAGTCATTGTTTTCGAGTGTTTTTACCGTGGCGAAAGCCGAAAGCCTGGGGTAGTCCCCGTCCGAATCGTTGCAGGAGGTGAAAATGGCCGCAGCCATGGTCACGAGAAGAAATAATCCGAATCTTTTCATATTTATAATTATTTTTGCGTTATCTTCACTGATTAAATGCAGAGCGGGGCGGAATACTGCACGGGCATAAAAATTTTCGGGTGCCGTGCAGTCTTTTGATGGCTACACCGTTTATAAGATGAACGCAAATATGGGAATGGAGGAGCAGATACTGGCCGAGGGGTGCAGAAAAGGGGATAATGCGGCCCGTCGTGAGCTGTATGACCGCTATGCAGGCCGTCTGCTGGCCGTCTGCCTCCGTTATTCGGGCGACCGTTCTACCGCCGAAGACCTGATGCACGATGCGTTCCTGAAGATTTACGGTGCTTTCGACCGTTTTTCCTACCGCGGCCCCGGTTCCCTGCGTGCCTGGATGGAACGGATCACGGTGAACGTGGCGCTCGAATGGCTCCGCAGCCGGAACAAACTGAGCATGACGGCGCTCGACGAAGGGCGGCAGTTGCCCGACATTCCGGAGCCCGACCCGTCGGAGCTGGCACGCCTCCCGCGCGACGTGTTGATGGGGTTCGTCAGCGAATTGCCTGACGGTTACCGTACGGTGTTCAACCTCTACTGCATCGAAGGCTATTCGCACCGCGACATCGCGCAGATGCTGGGGATCAACGAAAAAAGTTCCTCGTCGCAGTTATTCCGCGCGCGGGCACTGCTGGCCCGCAGAATAGGGGCCTATATGGAGACACATTGAATTATGAAACAAAATAAAGACTGGACAGACGTAATGCGGAGTGCGCTCCGGGACGCCGAGGTGACACCCCCGGCCGACGGCTGGGCGCGTCTGGAGCGCGAGCTCGGGCCTGCTCCGCGTATCTCCGTGTTGCGTAGCCAGTGGCCGCGGATTGCTGCCGCTGCCGCCGCTGTGCTGATTTTCCTGGGTGGCGGGGGATACCTGCTGCATGAAAACCGGGATTTAGGGGATAAAGGGTTTGTTATTGCAACAGCGACGGACAGCGGCAGCTCTGCTGCGGACATGACACAGGTCGAAGGGACACCGGCGGGAGCCGGTGACGGGAATCTCGCGGAGATGCTCCGCGCAGCCGTTCCGACCGAAGAGGCCGTGCGGGCTGCGGCGCTGCCGGGCGAGGAGCCCGGTGCGGGGACGGCTCCCGGGATTGCACCGGGACGGGATGCCCTTGCCGCCGCCGATATGCGGGGCTTCGAGGACGGCCGTGCAGCGGCTTTGACCGCCGGAGCTTTGACCTCCGGAACTGCGCCCGCCGGGAATGCGGCTGCTGAAAATGAGGCTGCCGGTAGTGTGGCCGCGGAAAATGCAGTGGCAGGGAACGAGGCCGCCGGAAACGGTTCCGCAGCGGCTGCCGGTGCCGGGGATGCCGCTTCGGCCGGCACACGGTCGGCCGTGCGTGCTGCTGTCGCAGGGCAGGCGTCCGCCACGGACGGAACCCGGGGTAAGGACGGTGCGGGGCAGACCGTACAGTCCCGCAAATACCCGGGCACGTACGATTACCTGGCCGATGACATGCAGGAACACAGGCGGCCCCGGCGCAGGACTTCGGTTTCGCTCTTCGCCGCAGGCGGCGTGACCGGCTCATCGGGGGCGTCGGGCGGCGTCGGTTCCCACCTGGTGATGTCCGACGTATTGGTCGGCGGCACCAACGGTACGATGGCGCAGCTGAAATACAATTACGAGGATTATTCGTTCCGCCACCACCAGCCGCTCAGCTTCGGCCTTTCGGTGCGCAAGGAGTTCGCGTACGGGTTGTCGCTCGAAAGCGGTGTGAACTATACGTTGTTATGGTCGGATGTGAGCATGCAGTCCGGCGGCGAGGATATCAGCCAGAAGCTCCATTTCATCGGGGTTCCCCTGCGCCTGAACTGGCAGTTCCTCGAAACCGGGCGTTTCTCGATGTACGTGGGCGCGGGCGGTATGCTCGAGAAATGCGTGTCCGCCAAGTTCGGCACCAAATCCGTCGACGAACCCAAAGTCCAGTGGTCGGTGGCCGGGGCCGTCGGGGCGCAGTACCGCCTCGGCAATTATGTCGGGCTTTACTTCGAGCCCGAGGTTTCGCACTACTTTACGGAAACCACCCTGCGCACTTCGCGCACCGATTCTTCCTTGTCGCTGACCCTCCGCCTCGGAGTACGCCTTTCATTCTGACGCTCAGCTGATATCCCATACCTACACGTCCCCGGGGGCGTGAAATACGTCTTGGTAAAGTCCGTATCGCTTCGGGTACGGACTTTCCGGTATTATGTCCGAATGTATTATTTTGTGGCTTAATTGTGCTATTTTTTATTGACTAATGAAAATTTGTTCTTATTTTTGTTGAATAAATGATTGTGAATTGACGCTAACAAAAAAGCACAAGCGCAGCAATCTGTGCGCTTGTGCCTTTGTAGTCCCGACGGGAATCGAACCCATATCGTAAGAACCGGAATCTTATATTCTATCCATTGAACTACGGGACCGGGAGTGCAAAGATGCAAATTTTTTTTAATTTTTACTAATAAAATGCGAGAAAAGCAGAATAATTGGCAGAGGATCGAAGCCGTAATCAAATGGGCGAACATGTCGACCAACTACTTCGCCCGTCATATCGGGCTTGCACGCGGCGAAAACCTCTACCAGATTAAACGCGGTAATAACGGCATTTCGCTCGATGTGGCCGACCGCATCGTCTCCAAATTCCCGCAGGTGGATAAATTGTGGCTGCTGACGGGAGAAGGGCAGATGTTTGCGGACGAGAAACTGCGCGGCGCCCAGATACCTTTTTATAATGTGGATGCCGAACAGGCCATCGCGCACGTCGCCCACCTCGAGGCCGAGAGCAGCCTGGTCATCCCTCAGGCGGGCGAGTGCGACCTTGCCATGTGTTACATGGGACGTGCCATGGGGGACGCCCTGCCGCCGGGGGCGGTGGTCTTGCTGAAGGCTGTCGACCGGGATGCAATTATTCCCGGGGGAGAATATGTGATTGTCAGCCGAAAAATTGTAACTTTGCGAATAGTTCGGCTCGCCGACGGGGAGGACAAACTCCGCCTGGTGGCCGGCGACCGGGAAAATTACGATGACATAATTCTGAATGTCAGTGATATAAACTCGGTATATAAAGTTAAAGGCAAATTGATAATAAACAGTTGAGAATATGTTTTCAGGGATCGTGGAACGCATGGCGGAGGTCGTGGACATCCGTACCGACCGTCAGAATAAGGATTTTACGCTGCGCGCGGACTTTTGCCGCGAGTTGAAAATCGACCAGAGCATAGCACATAACGGCGTATGTTTGACAGTTGTGGACATCCGCGATGATACGTATACGGTCACGGCGATGAAGGAGACGCTCGACAGGAGCAACCTCGGCCTGCTGGCTGTGGGCGATCTGGTGAACCTCGAACGCTCGATGAAACCCGATGCGCTGCTCGACGGGCATATCGTCCAGGGGCATGTCGACCAGACGGCCGTATGCACGGCCCGCGAGGACGCCGACGGCAGCTGGTACTATACGTTCGCCTACGAACCGCAGGGCGGTGGGCTCTGTACCGTGGAGAAAGGGTCGGTGACGGTCAACGGCGTGAGCCTGACGGTCTGCGACTCGAAGGAGTCGTCGTTCCGCGTGGCGATCATTCCCTATACGTTCGAGCATACGAATTTCTGCCGCATCGGCGTGGGTTCGGTCGTGAACCTCGAATTCGACATCGTGGGCAAGTACATCGCCCGTCTCATGCAAAATTATACGAAGTAAGCCTTATGGTATACATCAAAACAAAAGAGGGCGCATCGCTGTGGATCGCGCTCCTCGCAACGGCCATTGTGGCCGGGACGATGACGCTGCTCGATGCGGTGTGGTGGGTGACGCTGTGCGTCTGCGGCGCCGTCTTTGTCGTCGTGGCGCTCGTGGCGCTGTTCATCATCCGCAAGTATGTGGCTTACAAGCTCAAACCGATCTATTCCATCGTGCTTTCGCGCGACGTGCATACGCACGAGATTTTCTCCGAGCTGAAGGACAAGCACGTCGAGAATATCGGCGAGGAACTCACGGCGTGGGCGGATACGAACGACAAGGAGATCGCCCGCCTCAAGGAGACCGAGCAGTTCCGCAAACAGTACCTGGGCAACGTGGCGCACGAGCTCAAAACCCCGATCTTCAATATCCAGGGGTATATCTCGACACTGCTCGACGGAGGCCTGGAGGACGAGCTCATCAACCGCAAATACCTCGAGCGGGCCGAGAAGAGCATCGACCGCCTGATCAATATCGTCAACGACCTGGATACCATCTCCAAGCTGGAGAGCAACATGAACCGCCTCGAAATGGAGAAGTTCGACATCGTGGCGCTGACGAAGGAGATCGCCGAGCAGGCCGAGATGGAGGCCGACAAAAAAGGCATCCGGATTTCGATCAAGGGCGCCGACAACCTTCCCTCGCCGTTTTGGGTGCTGGCCGACAAACATTACATCGGTCAGGTCATCGTGAACCTCGTCATCAACTCGATCCGCTACGGGAAGGAGGGCGGTCTGACGCGCGTCCATTTCCGCGACATGCTCGACAAAATACTTGTCGAGGTGGAGGATAACGGATTGGGAATCAGTAAGGAGGATTTGCCCCGCGTCTTCGAGCGATTCTACCGTACCGACAAGGGGCGTTCGCGCGAGCAGGGCGGTACCGGCCTCGGACTGGCGATCGTGAAGCATATCATCGAAGCGCACGGCGAACGCATCAGCGTGCGCAGCGAACCCGGCGTGGGGAGCACCTTCTCGTTCACGCTCAAAAAAGTCAACCTGCAAGAACTGAATAAATGATACGACCGTTAAGCATCGTTTGGAATTTCGACCCGGTGTTCTTCTCCATCGGGTCGCTCGACATCCGCTATTACGGATTGATGTGGGCGCTGGCAATCCTGATCGGCGCCAAGTTTTTCGATAACTTCTGCAAGCGCGAGGGGCTTCCGCCGAAGGTCTCCGAGTCGATTTTTATATATGGTACACTGGCGACGATCATCGGGGCGCGGCTGGGGCACTGCCTCTTCTACGACCCGATGGAATACCTCAGCAAGCCGTGGACGATCATCACGGGTTTCCGGGACGGCGGCATGGCCAGCCACGGCGCCGCCATCGGCCTCTTGATCGGCCTCTGGCTGTTCTCGCGCAAGAACAAGCTGCCCTATATCTGGTCGCTCGACCGCATCATGATCGCGGTGGGCATCGGCGGTGCCGTCGTCCGGCTGGGCAACCTGTTCAATTCGGAGATCTTCGGCATGGCCACGACCCTGCCGTGGGGCTTCGAATTCGTCCGCTCGGCCAAGTGGGTGAACGAATTCGCCCCCGCGGCGGTACACCCGACCCAGATTTACGAGGCGCTTTGCTACCTGATCACCTTCGGCATCCTTTGCTGGCTCTATTATGCGAAGGACATCGCGCGGCGCCGTCCGGGCATCCTGTTCGGCATCGGGCTGCTCGGGATTTTCCTGACGCGCTTCTTCATCGAGTTCATCAAGACCGAGCAGGAGGCGTTCGAACAGGGATGGGTGCTCGATATGGGGCAATGGCTGAGCATTCCGTTTATCGTGCTGGGTATTTACATGATTTACCGGGGGCTGTCCGAGCCCGAAGTTACCCCCGCCCCGGTGCCGAAAGTCCCGGCAGCAACTCCAAAAAAGAAGAAACGATGAGCAATTACCCGATGGTCGATGAAGTGAACCGCCTTGTCGGCAACCTGCTTGCCGCCGGCAGCGGGGTGTTCCTGCCCGGCGTAGGGTCGCTCTTTGTCGAGCGGCGCGGTGCCAGGCGGCTTTCCAAACGCTCTGTCCAGCCTCCTTGCCGCGTGGTATCCTTCTCTTCGCAGCAGCAGGGGGTATCGCTTGCCGATGAACTGGCACGTACGCTGCACTGCGACGCTGCCGGAGCTCAGGATGTTTACGACCGCTGGCTTTCCCGCACGCGCGAGGGCGACGTGCTGACCATAGAGGGCGTCGGCGTGCTCAAATTCAAGAATTTTACGCTTGCACCCGCGTTCGACAGGCTGCTAAACCCGCAGGGGCACGAGCCCGTGCGGATCAAGCCTGCCCGCCGGTTGGACTGGGCGCTGTGGGTCGGCATCGCGGCGATCGTGATTGCGGCGGGTTTCGGCGGCGCCGAATTCCTGCGCATCAATTCTTCCGATATTCCGGAACCCGGTGCGGCCGCCGAAGTTGCGCGCACCTTGCCCGCCGCGGATGCGGGGATTCCTGCCGATTCGTCCGCGACGGCCGGTGTGACGGACGACGGGACTGCGATGGCAGTTGCGGGAACGAAGGCTGCGGAAACCGACGTTGCCGGGAGCAGTGCTGCGGGTGCGGCCGGGACGGCGGACAGCGCCGGTGACCGTGCGGATGCAGCTGTAACCCGTGCGGATGCCAAACCTGCCGGACAGCGTCCCGGGTCGGCGGCACGGGTCTCCACGGAGCCTGCATCGCTCGTTTCGGGACACCGGTATGTCGTGCTGGGGGTTTTCAGTACGCCGGAAAATGCGGCCCGTGCCGCCGCGGATGCCGAAGCCAGGGATGCATCGGTACGCTGCGGGGTCTACCGTTTCGGCAATAAATTCATGGTTTCACCTTTCGAGGCGCCCGATGCGGAGGCATGTACGTTGTTCATCCGTAATTATAGCGACCGTTTCCCCGGGCTGTGGACTTACACTGCCCGTTGATGCGTCTTTCCGAGCTGATAATCCGTTTCATCGACTGGTTCTACCGCCGGCCTGTTTCTGCGTTATTGCCGCGCCAGACGTTCCGTTATGCCGTTTGCGGCGGCGCGAACGTGGTTTTCGGCTGGGGATGCTATTTCCTGCTCTATAATTTCGTGCTCGACAAGGAGCTGCTCGACCTCGGTTTCATCGCGGTTTCCCCGCATGTCGCGGCGATGCTGATCGTTTTTCCGCTGACCTTCTTCACGGGGTTCTGGCTGAACCGCCATGTGGCGTTCCGCCGTTCGCCGCTTGCCACGGGGACGCAGCTTTTCCGCTACCTCCTCTCCGTCGCCGGCTCGGTGGTGGTCAATTATCTCTTCCTGAAATTCTTCGTCGAGTTGTGCGGGTTTTGGGCGACGCCTTCGCAAATGATGGCCTCGCTGGGGACGATGGTGTACAGCTACCTGGCCGCCAAGTATTTCACCTTCCGCAACGCCGTCCGCGAATAACCGCGGGGCCGGGCGTGTCAGCCTTTCCGGTTCTCCTCCTTGAGTTTCTGCAGTTCGTACATCCTGTCGCGGAATTTCGCGGCGGCGAGGAAGTCGAGCGATTTGGCCGCACGTTCCATGTCCTCGCGCGCCTTGTCGATCAGCGTGTCGATGTTCTCGCTTGCGACATAGGTCTTCTGTACGTCCGCGGCGGCCATGTAGTGGTCTTCGGCGAGCGGGTAGGCCGCCGCTATCTCCGGGACGTCGGTGCGCGCGGACAGCAGGGTGCTTTGCCCCGTGCCGCTTTTCTGCGCCCGGCGCGGCAGCATGCCGTGCTCCATGTTGTAGCGCACCTGTTTCTCGCGCCGGCGGTTGCTTTGCTCGATGGCGAAGCGCATGGAGTCGGTGCAGGTGTCGGCATAGAGGATCACGTTGCCCTGCGAATGGCGAGCGGCACGTCCCGCGATCTGCGTCAGCGACCGCACGTTGCGCAGGAATCCCTCCTTGTCGGCGTCGAGGATCGCCACCAGCGCCACTTCGGGCAGGTCGAGGCCTTCGCGCAGCAGGTTCACGCCCACCAGCACGTCGAACATTCCGGCCCGCAGGTCTTCCAGAATCTGGATGCGTTCCAGCGTATCCACGTCCGAGTGGATGTAACGGTTGCGTACGCCCACCCGGTCGAAGTATTTCGAAAGTTCCTCGGCCATGCGTTTGGTGATGGTCGTCACGAGCACCTTGTCGTCGTCTTTCACGCGCTTGTCGATCTCCTCCAGCAGGTCGTCGATCTGGTTGGCCGTAACGCGCACCTCGAGCGGCGGGTCAACCAGCCCCGTGGGGCGGATCAGCTGCTCGACGATCACGCCTTCGCTCTTCATCAGTTCGTAGTCGGCGGGCGTGGCGCTCACGTAGATCGACGTGCCCTGCAACTGCTCGAACTCGGCGAAGGTCACCGGACGGTTGTCCTTGGCCGCCGGGAGACGGAATCCGTATTCCACAAGGTTTTCCTTGCGGGCGCGGTCGCCGCCGTACATGGCATGTACCTGCGGCAGCGTGACGTGGCTTTCGTCTACGACGAGCATGTAATCCTTCGGGAAATAGTCGATCAGGCAGAAGGGGCGCGTGCCCTCGGCGCGGCCGTCGAAATAACGCGAGTAGTTTTCGATGCCGGGGCAGTACCCCAGCTCCTTGATCATCTCGACGTCGTATTCCACGCGCTGTTTGATGCGCTGCGCCTCCGTCGTGCGTCCGGCACGCTCGAAGAATTCGATCTGCCTGCCCAGATCCAGGTATATCTGTTGTACGGCGCAGTTGATGCGCTCCTTGGTGGTTACGAAGAGGCTCGTGGGGTAGAGCGTCAGGTTGTCGAGCGTGTGGATACGCTGCCCCGTCGCGGGGTCGATGGTCTGGATGGCCTCGACCTCGTTGTCGTAGAACATTACGCGGAAGCACTGGCTGCCGAACTCGCCGAAGGCCGCCATGATGTCCACCGTGTCGCCGTTGACGCGGAACGTCGCCGGTTCCAGGTCGCGTTCGGTGCGGGTGTAGAGCGCTTCGACCAGCTTGTAGAGGAAATGCTTGTAACTGACGACCTGCCCGACCCGGATGTTGATGGCCGTGGCATGGAAATCCGCCGGGTTGCCTGCGCCGTAGAGGCACGATACGCTCGATACGACGATCACGTCGCGGCGCCCCGACAGCAGCGTGGCTACGGTGCGCAGGCGCAGTTTCTCGATCTCGGCGTTGATCGAAAGGTCTTTTTCGATGAAGGTGTCCGTCGAGGGAAGGTAGGCCTCCGGCTGGTAATAGTCGTAGTAGGAGACGAAATACTCCACGGCGTTCTCCGGGAAGAAATTGCGGAACTCGCCGTAAAGCTGCGCCGCGAGCGTCTTGTTGTGGCTCAGGACGAGCGTCGGGCGGTTCAGCTGCGCGATGACGTTGGCCACGGTGAAGGTCTTTCCCGAGCCTGTCACCCCCAGCAGGGTGTTATGTTTGGAGCCGTGCCGGATCGAGCCGACGAGCTGTGCGATCGCTTCCGGCTGGTCGCCCATCGGGGCGTAATCCGATACCAACTTGAAATCCATGGTGCAAAAGTAGGTAAAAAAAACGGTATGGTGAAATACCGCCCCGGTTTGGCCGGGGACGGTGCGTCTGTTTCGGAAACGTACCGGGGACAGTTAAAATTGTCCCGCCACGCCATATCTTCGGTAATTCGGTAATATTGTATATCTTTGTGCCGGTAAATCGTCTGTAACGTATGAAGCTATTTAAAAGCGAAGGCTGGAAGTCGTTCTGGCCCAATTTTCTGGCCGTGATCCTGGGTATCGTCATCACGTTCGGGGGCGAGCGGCTTATTACGAACTACCAGAAACGGCAGGATGCCCGGGAGATCGTCGGACTGTTCAAGATCGACGTGGAGCGGCATCTCAAAATTTCGGAGGGGTTGCTCGATGATTATACGGCGGGGATGAGTGCTCTGCGGAAATGTGCCGTCGCATATGCCGGGAAGGAATTGGCGGAAATCCCCGAAGATACGCTTCGTTATGCCCTGGGCATGTTCTTCTCCGTGCGCGGGGATGTTTATTCGCCCGTCGGGATGAAGATACTCGAAGTTTCGGGGGCGCTGAGCGCGGTGCATGAACCCGAAGTCGTCGAATCGGTCACTAAAATCGGCAATGTCATCACGACCTTCTGGCGGCAGCAGGACAAGATGGTAGCCAATGTCATAGGGGCGAAACAGCACCTGTACGAGAGCGGCAGGCTCGACTGGAGTTACCGGGGAACTTCGCCGCACGAAAGGCTGGAATACCGCTTCCGCCGCCTGATGGAGGACACGCTTTGCGCGGGGCTCATAACCCGCGGCTCGATTCCCGCCTACCTGATGATGTTCCGCGATATGAACGATAACATACGTGCCGAACTGGACATCATCCGCAATGCCGGGTACTGACCCTCTCCGCCGGGCAAAATCTTTTTGCACCCCGCCAAGGGTTGGGGAATTATTGCTATCTTTGCAGACATGATCGACAGGGAAACAGTAGACCGCATTTATGCAGCCGCCAATATCGTGGATATTATCGGCGAGTACGTCACGCTCAAGCGCAAGGGCGTGAACTACCAGGCCTGCTGCCCGTTCCACAACGAGAAAACCCCGTCGTTCGTCGTGTCGCCCTCGAAGGGGGTATATAAATGCTTCGGCTGCGGCAAAGGCGGCAATGCCGTCACGTTCCTGATGGAGCACGAGAACATCACCTATCCCGAAGCCCTGAAGATGGTGGCCAAACGCTATGGCATCGAAGTCAAGGAGAAGGAGATGTCCGAGGAAGAGGTACGCCGCAACGACGACCGCGAGTCGATGTTCGCACTCAACGGCTGGGCGGCCGATTATTTTGCCAACTACCTCCATCACGAGACCGAGGGGATGAGCGTGGGCATGGCTTACTTCCGCCAGAAACGCGGCATGACCGACGCCACGATCAAGAAGTTCGGCCTCGGGTTCTGCCCCGCGCGCGGCGACCGGATGTCGAAGGATGCGCTGGCGGCGGGATATAAAAAGGAGTTCCTCGTCTCTACCGGCCTTTCGCTCGAACGCGAGAGCGACGGTTCGCTCTACGACCGGTTCCGCGACCGGGTGATTTTCCCCGTACATAACATTTCGGGGCGCGTCGTCGCTTTCGGCGGCCGTACGCTGCGCACCGACAAGGCCGTTGCCAAATACCAGAATTCGCCCGAGAGCGAGATATACAGCAAGAAACGTGAGCTGTACGGCCTTTATTTTGCCAAGAAGGCGATCCAGCAGCTCGATTTCGCCATCATGGTCGAAGGCTATACCGATGTCATTTCGATGCACCAGGCGGGTGTCGAGAACGTCGTGTCGTCGTCCGGGACATCGCTCACGACCGAGCAGATACGCCTGCTGAACCGTTTTACGAAAAACATCACGGTCATTTACGACGGAGACTCGGCGGGTATCCACGCTTCGCTGCGCGGGATCGACATGATCCTCCGGGAGGGGATGAACGTGCGCGTGGTGCTGCTGCCCGAACCCGAGGATCCCGACTCCTTCGCCCGGGCGCACACTGCGGCCGAGGTGCAGGAATATATCCGGGCCAACGAACAGGATTTCCTGGCCTTCAAAGCAAAATTGCTGTTGGAGGCCGCCCAGGGCGACCCGATCCGGAAGGCGGCGCTGATCGCCGACATGGTGCAGTCGATCGCGCAGATTCCCGATCCGATCCAGCGGTCGGTCTACATCAAGGAGTGCGCGCGGATCATGGACATCGACGAGAACATCCTGATCTCGGAGGTGGCGCGCAAGCGCATGGCGACGACCGGCGACCGCGAGGCCGACGAGTTCGTACGCCGCCAGACGGCATTGCGGCATGCGGAGCCTCCGCAGCCCGAGGTGGAATTCGTAAAGCAGGTCGAGGCCGGGAGCAGCAGCGAGGCGCTCGAACGCGAATTGGTGAAATACCTGCTCAAATACGGCCATTGTTCGTTCGAATTCAAGGAGGGGCGCACGATGGTGCCCTGCAACGTCGCGGAGGTGATCTTCCTGGAGCTGGACAGCGACGGGCTCGCGTTCCGCAATCCGTTATACAACAGTATTTTGGCTACTTACCGTGAGCAGTGGAAGATTCTCGGTACGGGGGTGGAAGTCCCGGCGCACTTTTTCCTGAACCATCCCGACCCGGAGGTGTGCAATGCCTCGGTCGACATCCTTACGTCGGACGACAATTACGTGGCCAGCCAGCTGTGGCGGCGCAAGGACATCCATGTCGAAAGCGATGCCGAGATGCTGGCCGTAGGGGTGCCGAAGGCCGTGACGCTCTACAAGTCGAAGGTGATCGAAAGCTATATCAAGGAGTGGCAGGCCAAGCTCGCGGACGAGAGCCTGACGGACGAGCAGGTTGGCGAGGTGATCCAGCGGCTGGCCGGGTTCAACAAGGTGAAAGTGACGATTGCAAAGAAATTGCAGCGGTTGATATTATGACCCGCGCCCGGCGGAGTGCCGGGCGGGGATATGCCGGGGTTTGAATATTAAAAGAAAAAAGGGGCGGGTCTCGGGTCGTACACGTATCACTACGCATACCGTGTGCAAACAGAAAATAAACAGAAAGATGTGTAAAACATATCAAAGA
>OMBX01000647.1_pt1 | contig 17258 bp, 10 predicted proteins | sample 1644931 | NCBI WGS metagenome assembly OMBX01 (sample SAMEA103958165, study PRJEB25191) | human gut metagenome | biome: human-associated habitat [ENVO:00009003]; feature: intestine environment [ENVO:2100002]; material: feces | place: Germany | collected 2013/2015
TCAGGAGAAATTGACGTATCAAAGATTGATCTCATGCAGCTAAATAGCCATTTAGCTGAGTATTGATTCTTTGCTTCGTATAAATCGAATCAAGTATTGAAACCACTTTTCGCTGTGTCTCGATGTGAGGAAGTTCAATTTCAATTCGAGACACATCAGCAGGATGGACACGAAATACTTTCATACCTCTTACATACCGACGAAGCTCACCGATAAAACAAGGAGAACTCATAAGGTAGTTGAGATAGGCAGGTATAACAAGATCTCTGCGTTTAACACGGACAATAGTCGTCTCAGTACCCGAAACAGCAAGCTTATTTTGTGGATTGTTGAAAAGATAAGCATGTCCCAAATCATCAACAGTTTCCGAAGTAAGCACATACACGATGTCCTGATCTTTAAGGCACTGACTTTCTTTAACCTTTTCACCGCGGAGAATAAACGGAATAGGTTTTGATGGACTTTCAACATCAATGCGCAGGTCAAACCCTTTATAAAGGTCACCATAATGGATATAGAGGTAATCTCCGGTGTCGTGCATACGGGCACGGGGAATGCTCGCTCCACGACTAAAGCTGCAAATATCGCCAAGTACGACTTTACATCCCATACCCAATTGCCTCCAGATTCTTCTTGATTTGCTCTTGCAAGCGGCTGGATTCCTCAAAGCACTTGGAAATCTCACCAGTTAGCCGCTTCATTTTCTCTTCGAATGGTTCACCGTCATCTTCCGGTTCGGCAATGCCTACATAGCGGCCTGGCGTGAGAATGTAGTCTTGCTTGGCAATGTCCTCAGTTGTGGCGATGGCAGAAAAGCCCTTCTCCTCTTCCAGTGTTCCAGCACGGAATGCGTCGAACGCTCCCGATACCTTGGCGATGTCTTCATCGGTGAACTCACGCAGTTTACGAGAAACCATGGTTCCCATGTCCCTCGCATCAATAAACAAGGTCTTGCCCGGCTGGGCCTTCTTGTTTGTGATTATCCACAGACTCACAGGAATACCCGTGCTATAGAAAAGCTTATCGGGCATGGCAATGATGCCTTCGACCAAATCTTTTGCGACAATGTTGGCTCGAATATCGCCTTCACCGCTCGTTTGACTTGATAAAGCGCCATTGGCAAGCACTAGACCAATACGCCCTCCAGCCGGCTGCAGATGATGAATCATATGTTGCATCCATGCAAAGTTGGCGTTGCCTTCTGGCGGAGTGCCGTAATCCCATCTCGGGTCTTCTTTGAGCTTATCCCCTCCCCAATCTTTCAGATTGAATGGCGGATTGGCAAGAATGAAATCGAATCTCTCGTTCTTATGCAGATCATTAAAGAACGTATCCGCATTATGATCGCCAAGATCGGCGTCAATACCACGGATGGCAAGATTCATCGTCGCCATTTTCCATGTAGTCGGGTTGCTTTCCTGCCCGTATACGGACAGATCAGAAATCTTGCCTTGATGCCGTTCAACAAACTTGGCCGACTGCACGAACATGCCGCCAGACCCGCAGCAAGGATCATAGACCCGCCCATGGTAAGGCTCAATAATCTCAACCAAGGTTTTCACAATGCAGGCCGGCGTATAGAACTCTCCAGCATTCTTGCCTTCAGCTTCCGCGAACTTGGCCAAGCAGTATTCATAGGTGCGTCCAAGAATATCTCTGCTGTCACCTTTATCCGCCATCTTTACGTTGGTGAACAGATCCACAACCTCGCCCAAGCGGCGCTTGTCGAGCTCCTGACGGGCAAAGTTCTTGGGGAGAATATTCTTCAGCTTATCGTTCTCCGATTCAATCGAACGCATAGCCTCATCGATTACCTTGCCAACCTCTGGAGTGTGCGCAGCGGCGGCAATCACATTCCAACGTGCATTTTCAGGCACAAAGAAAATATTCTCTGCCATGTACTCGTCGCGATCCTCTTCAAAGCCTTCGCCTTCATCCACAAGCTCCTGATGCTTCTGATCGAACTTGTCGGAGATGTACTTCAGGAAGATCAGGCCGAGAACCACATTCTTGTATTCCGAAGCATCAATGTTGCCCCGTAGCTTGTCCGCGGCTTTCCAAATCTGCTCTTCAAAGCCGATTTCCGCCGTATTATCGTTTTTCTTCTTCGCCATTTCCTGTTCCTACTCTTCAATCTTGGTATCAGCCCAAAGCTCGCACTGCTTCATCACAGTATCCATGGCATCATCGACGCCTTCAGGCGGATACTTGTATTTTCGCAGCAAACGTTTGATCGCACGCCGCATTCCAGCACGGGCACTTTCCTTCTTCTGCCAGTCAATCGTGGCACTTCTTTGCATGGTTTCAGTCAACTCACGCGCTATAGCAACCAACTGGTCGTTGTTATAGAAATCCTTGACCGCTTGAGGTTTGGTAATGGCATCATAGAATGCCATTTCCTCATCATTCAGTCCAAGCTTCTGGGCATCATCACGGTCTTTCATAATGTCACGAGCCATTTGAAGAAGCTCTTCAATGACCTGCGCATTGGTCAGCATGCCATTGAGATAGGAGTTCAATGTGTTTTGCAGCATCTCGCTGAATTTCTGTGCTTTGACCACGCTGGTCCGCTGATAGGCACGAACTTTCTCCTTGATGAGTCGTTTCAGACTCTCGACGGCGATGTTCTTTTCCTTCATGCCAGCGATTTCCTGAAGAAACGCTTCATCGAACAAGGAAATCTCAACACTGTTCTTGTCGAAAAGGTTGATCACGCCATCAGCGTGAACGGTTTGCTCAAGGATGTCGCTTACACGCTTGTTGAATTCGGCGTAGGTCATGCCTCCACCACCGTTACCTTTACGCCCGGTAAGGCGAAGTACCTGAACACGCAAAACCGACAAATAAGCTGCTTCGTGCTGGTCCTCTTCAGAAACCAGGCTCTTGCATAGGCTCAATGCCTGGTTCATCAGTTGGCATTGCTTGAGGAAGTTTTCGGTATCTTCATGACGCTTCGGCTCAAGCAGCCAATCGGTTCCTTCGGCAATGGCATCTGCCAAAGCCTCTCGACTATTCGTAAAAATCAATTTCCTGTAGTCGAAGCCATACATAAGGTCGCGGCATACATCAAGTTTTTCAACAAATTTCGGGTAAGCCGTCGCAGCAATATCCATATTGCTGTAATTATGCTGATCTCGATTCGTATAGTCCTTCATTGCTTGCTTAAGAGCTCCGGCGATGCCTATATAGTCGACTACCAGACCGCCTTCCTTGCCTTTGCAAACACGATTCACTCGGGCAATGGCCTGCATGAGGTTATGACCCTTCATCGGTTTGAAAACGTACATAGTCGACAGACTTGGTACGTCAAAGCCCGTAAGCCACATATCAACGACAATGGCAATCTTCAATGGATCGTCATCATCTTTGAACTTCCGCTCCATCTCCTTCTTATGCGTGCTACCTCCGCACACGTCGAACCATTCCTCGGGATCCTGATTCGACATGGTCATCACCACACCGATTTTTTCTTTCCATTCAGGGCGTAATTCCAAAATCTTGTAGTAGATTTTCATCGCAATCGGGCGACTATACGCAACAATAAGAGCCTTGCCGGCAAGCACATCAGCACGGTTGTTCTCGTAATGGTCAACAATGTCACGGCAGAGCGCATCGATGGTTTCCGGAGTATCAAAAATCGCATCAAGCCCGCCAAGGTCATGCTTGGATTTCTCAATACTTGCTTCATCTGCTTGATCAGCAAATTCCCTATAAGCGGCGTCAATTCGCCCAAGGGCTCCCTCATCCAGATGCAGTGCGACAACTCGACTCTCATAATAAACCGGTTTAGTTGACTCATCTTCAACTGATTGAGTCATGTCGTACACATCGATGTAGTCACCAAAAATCTCACGAGTATTACGGTCATCCGTCGATATGGGGGTACCCGTAAAACCGATATAGGAAGCATTCGGCAAAGCCCTGCGAACCATACGAGCCGCGCCAATACTCACCTTGCCATTCTCATCGATGGTTTCTGTGAGTCCGTATTGGCCTCGGTGGGCCTCATCCACCATGACAATAACGTTGTTCCGGTCGCATAGCGGTTCATCTCCATCAGAGAATTTCTGCATGGTGGTGAAAATAATGCCGTTTGCTTCCCGCCCTTCCAGCAATTCCTTCAAATTCTGCCGACTTTCAGCCTGCACCGCCTGCTGGCGCAGGAACTTCGCACATCTGGTGAACTGACCGAACAACTGGTCATCCAAATCATTGCGATCAGTAATGACCACAATCGTTGGGCTCTCCAAATATTTTTGAATCAAATGTGCGAAGAACACCATCGACAGAGATTTGCCGCTCCCCTGGGTATGCCAGAACACGCCAATTTTGCCATCTCCAGCAACCGCATCCTGAGCGCGGACAACAGCTTTTTTCACGGCAAAATACTGGTGATATGCACCAAGAATTTTGACTATTTTTTCAGAAGTATCGTTAAAGCACACGAAATTCTGAATAATATCCAACAACCTTGCTTTTGGCAGCATTCCATCAAGCATGGTCTTCCACGAAGCGTTCTTCGTTTCGGAATAGTCCCCATCGACAGACTTCCATGCCACGTAACGATCCTCGTCCGCGGTAATGGTACCAACTCTAGTTTCAGTCATATCGCTCATTACGCAGAACACATTCGGCACAAACAAGCTCGGAATCTGCTTCATGTACTGACGAAGCTGCAAATAAGCGTCAGACGCATCAGTTTCCACACGTGACGGCGACTTAAGTTCGAAAATGACCAATGGCATGCCATTGATGAAGATAATTATATCAGGGCGCTTCTCTGAATATTCGACAAAAGTCCATTGATTGACAACTTGGAACACATTGTTTTCAGGATGGTTGAAATCTAGAAGGCGAACGATTTCATTCCGTTCTTCTTTACCATCAAAATAACGGACTTCCACACCAGACTGAAGATAGTCATTAAAAATTTCATTCCGCTGCTCAAGACTTCCACCCTCAATATTCTTAATTTTGAGAATTGCCTCATCAATTGCCTTCGCAGGCAACCCTTGATTGACATTAGACAATGCTTCCGGGAGAACATCAGGAATAAAAACATCTTGATAATTCTCAGAAGAACGACGAACATCCGGACCGAACAAATGCTCATATCCCATTGAATCCACAAGATGGTCAATGATCGTATGCTCATACCAGTCTTCATCGATAATCATGGAGTGATTCTTGCCAAGAACAGATTCAACTAACGAACTGTCCATCATGCGCTTCTTTGCCATATCTACTCTCATTCACCGATATCCGGAAAACCATCCAAACCGATTGTACGCTACCAAGGGGGTTCTACTGCCACTTTGCACACCGGCGTCGGTACAAACAACTTGAAACAAATCACTTCCGCCCCTCCCAATCTGCATATGTATCATTATCTTTGGTCCTCCACTCACGACGTCCATTAGCAGTCGCACGTCCTTGTACAAAAGCAGCAGCGGCAGAAGGCGAAGAGAAAGGCACATCTCTTGTCAAAGTCGCAATCCCCTTATCATCGATAACGATTGCTCCCTCATTGTTTAATCGTTCATGAAGCTGTTTCCGTAATTCAAACTGCCTGCGAGTACTTTCGACAACATTGTCCTTACGCGTTACTTCTGCAGCAATCGCAGACCCTTTAAGCACAGTAAATTCACCATCAATAATTTGCCCATAAGCAGTACCTCCATGTTTCTTTACCGATACTTGGAATATCGGAGAATCATATTGCAATTCTTCCCCTGCCTTCAATGCATCATCCCATTTTGATGAACGACCGCGAAACACTTCTACCCCAAGTACCGGCAGAATCGTCAGAAATTCCTTAATGAAATGATTCATATCCGAAGCATCTGCTTCCGGCAAATCCGCACCCCCTGTAGGCTCATTGCCGTTTTCCAAAGGAATACGTCCAATCTCCTTAGCTCTCTGGATAAGCTGAGCCTCAATGTAGCGAGCATGTGCACTAGTCAGGTTGCCATCTTTTGAAGTGACAAACACTACTTCAGACCAGAATGATTTCTTGGCCGCATGCTGTTTTAAGCGACTTGCAATATTGTCGCTTTCACCAATATAAGCCAATGGACTTCCATCACTTTTGTCACCAAGCAGGATATAAACGCCTGTACGCTGAGCTTCTTCGCGTTGATAGATTCGACCAAGTTCACTGCGGCTGCCTTTAAACACATGGCCAGTCCAGTTCATGATTTCTGCTGTAACTAAACCACTAAAAGTTCCATCAATCAGAAATAACCTGATCTGCTTACCTTCTGCCATAATGACCAGCTTCCTCCCATTTACAGCGATTGTATCGGTCCGAACATCAGAAAACACTCATTGACACAGTGCCATCAGGCAGCGTGAACCCGCTACATGCGGGAACAAAAATATAGTTATTCCGCCGCAACGGACTTGTATACTTACTCGTATACTTCAAGCAAACTATAAGGTGAAACATGTCGGTTACATCGATTCTCGACAATATGATTTCCGTCACCGATCTCAACCGCGGTGGCGCAAGCAAAACACTAAGCCGAGTCGGTAACAACCACCCAGTCATCGTGCTCGACGGCAATCGGCCCAGCGCGGTTATCATTACCCCCGATGACTATTGGCGCCTCACTCAAGCGGAAGAGGATTTCGCACTATACCAAGAAGCCATGGACCGCCTACACAATGGCGACGGAACACAATTGACCGACATAGACGTATTCGGCGAGCATTACCATTCCGTCAACGACGGTTTTGAACCAGAATTTGAATAAGGCTTGCAACAACGCCAGTTTCGACAAGATTTTCAGACAGCATAAGGAGAACACATGCGGTTGGAAATGACGGGAAGCTTTGATGCCGATGGGAGTGCGGCATCATCCAATGACCTGCTGTTCCTTGGATTCCACGGATACAGCAACGATGAATCGGGAATGGTGCGCATCATCAACGCGATCTGTGCAACCGGCAGTCCCGACAACACGCATCACGCCAACGCCAACGGAAACGGCAACGTCAATAGCAATACCAACCGCAATCCCGCTGCCGACCCACCCATCAAGCCCAACTACATCTCATTCCGCGGCGCATATACGCGCCCATACATCGGCAGCCACTACTGGTATCCCGACGGATGCTCCGTCAGCGAGCGCCAACATGAGTGCAGCCAGGTCGGCGCCGAAGTGGTGTGCATGCTGCAATCGCCGGTATTCCAGCGTTTCCGCAAGGTGTTGATCGGTTTTTCACAGGGCGGATACCTGTCGTATCGCATGACTACGGAGTATCCGGACGTGTTCGATATGGCGGTGTTGCTCAGCCCGTCATTCAAGGGGGAAACAGCGGACACGATCCCTGCCGGCCGCACACGATTCGCGCTTTGCTACGGCAGTGATGACCGTACGATTCCAATCGCCGACCAGCAGTGTGCCCGTGAGCAACTTGGCTCGACCGGTCGTTGCACGTATTTCGAATATCCCGGCATGGCGCACAACATATGTGATCAGGAAATTGCCGACGTGCGCGCCTGGCTGGGATTGTGAGCCATGGCGAGTACTCACATACCATGCGTAATTGGAATCTTGCCAAAGAACGCTCACTAGAGCTGATAAGTGTAGCTTATTTTTGCGTTAGCTACATGCAATCGGATAAGTGTAGCTTAATTCCGCATTAGCTACATGTATTTGCCTATAGAAAAAGCCGGACGGTGGATTCCTGGATCCGCCCGTATGGGCGAACCCGTTGAATCCGCCGTCCGGCGGCGCGACTGTTTCTCAAGAATGTGTGCTTGACTCACATGGATGGTACTGAGAACCATTCGCTTAACGATCTGCTTCCATGCGCGCCAACCGTGTACAAAACGCGGCTGCGCGGCACGGACACAAATCAAGTCTTGCGTGGCTCGAGCCGCGGTGGGCAACGCCACGGCGGCTCGAAAGCCAAGGGATTACTCTAGCCGCAGCTTGGAATAATCGCAAGCCGACCAAACTTCGGTTCAGGCTTTGGCGACTTCCACGCTGAGCTCGGTGCCTTCCTTCACGTCGAAGGAGGTGGCGAGCGTCTCGGAGGTGATGAGATCCTTGAACTGCTCGACCTTCGCCACGTCGCCGGCCGGAACGGTCAGCTTCAGCGCGATATGGTCGGAAACCTCGAGACCGGCGGCCTTACGGGCGTCCTGCACGGCGCGGATCGCGTCGCGGGCGTAGCCTTCGGCAACCAGATCGTCGTTCAGCTCGGTGTCGAGGATCACGAAGCCGCCGGTCGGCAGGGCCGCGGACACGGAGTTGGCGGCCTCTTCGGCGTTCTGCTCCTCCACGCTGTTGATCAGCTCGTACTCGCCCTCTTCCAGGGTAATGTCGCCGTTCGGGGTCTCGCACACCGGAGCGCCGGAAGCGTCCACATGCCATGCGCCGGACTTGGAGGCCTTGATGGCGAACTGCACGTCCTTGCGCAGGCGCTTGCCTGCAACGCGGGCGTTCACGCGCAGCTCGTGGATGATCTTCAGGCCCTGGGAGCCCGCATCCTCAAGCGTGCACAGCTCCACGTTCTTGACGTTGAGCTCGGACTTCAGAATCTCGTCGTACGCGGCCACGGCGGCGGTATCCTCCACCACCACGGTGAGCTTGCTCAGCGGCTGGCGCACGCGGATCTGCTTCGCCTTACGCATGGACAGGGTGCTGGAGACGACCTCGCGCACCTTCTCCATCGCATCGACCAGAGCCGGATCGTCGACGAGCACGCGGCCAAGTTCGGTGGCTTCGCCGGTCTTCTCGTCGGCCAGGAACGGCCAGTCGGCCAGATGCACGGATTCGCCTCCGGTCAGGCCGCGCCACACGGATTCGGCCTCCATCGGGGCAAGCGGCGCAAGGACGCGCATGAACACCTCAAGCACGGTGTACAAGGTGTTGAACGCGTTGGCGTCCTCGTTCCAGAAGCGGTCGCGGTTGTTGCGGATGTACCAGTTGGTGATCATGTCGATGAAGTCGGACACGGCGTCGCATGCATCGGAGATCAGGAACTGGTCCAGCGAGGACTGGGTCTTTTCGACCAGTCGGTGGGTACGGGCCAGCAGGTAACGGTCCATTTCCGGCAGCGATGCAACTTCGTCGGCGCGAAGCTTGCGCGCGTCGTACCCGGCCGCGTTCGCGTACAGCGTGAAGAAGTAGTAGGAACTCCACACCGGCAGCATGACCTGGCGGACGGTGTCGCGGATGCCATCGGCGGTGACGATAAGGTTGCCGCCGCGCAGGATCGGCGAGCTCATGAGGAACCAGCGCATGGCGTCGGAGCCGAAGTCGTTGAACACGCCGTTCACGTCCGGATAGTTGCGCAGATGCTTCGACATCTTCTGTCCGTCGGAGCCGAGCACTATGCCGTGGCAGATCACGTTCTTGAACGCCGGCCTGTCGAACAGGGCGGTGGCCATGACGTGCTGCACGTAGAACCAGCCACGGGTCTGGCCGATGTATTCCACGATGTAGTCGCACGGGAAGTGCTGTTCGAAGGTTTCCTTGTTTTCGAACGGATAGTGGTACTGGGCGAAGCTCATCGAACCGGATTCGAACCAGCAGTCCATCACGTCGCTGATGCGGTGCATGTGGCTCTTGCCGGTCGGATCGTCCGGGTTGACGCGGGTCAGCTCGTCGATGTACGGGCGGTGCATGTTGATGTTGCCCTCATGATCGCGCGGATAATCGCCGAAGTCGGCCTTGAGCTCATCGAGTGAACCGTACACGTCCACACGCGGGTACTTCGGATCGTCCGAAACCCATACCGGGATCGGAGAGCCCCAGAAACGGTTGCGGGAGATCGACCAATCGCGTGCGTTCGCCAGCCACTTGCCGAACTGGCCGTCCTTCACGTTGTTCGGAATCCAGTTGATCTGCTGGTTGAGTTCGAGCAGGCGGTCCTTGATCTTGGTGACGGCCACGAACCAGGAGCTCACCGGCTTGTAAATCAGCGGGGTGGCGCAACGCCAGCAGTGCGGGTAGGAGTGCACGTAGCTCTTCTCCTGGAAGAGGATGGCGCGCTGCTCTTCGGGGATGCGGGCCAGCGGGCCGTCACCGGCGCGCAGGTTGCGCAGGATCGGCTTGTTGGCGTCGAACACGTACATGCCCTCGTAATCCGGGCACAGCGACGTGAACTTGCAGCCCGCGTCGAGCACGTCCACGCTCTTGATGCCCTTGGCGTTGAGCGTGTTCATATCGTCCTCGCCGTAGGGGGCCTGATGGACCAGGCCGGTACCTTCAACGGTGTCGACGTAGTCGGCGGTGAAGATCTGGTAGCCTTCCGGCCCCGGCACCTGGCCCTCGGCGGCGTTCTCGTCGCCTGCGAAGTACGGGAAGACCGGGTAGTAACGCCAACCTTCCATTTCGGCGCCCTTAAGCTCGCGCACGATCTCGTAGTTCTCGCCAAGTTCCTTCTCGTAGGAGCCAAGCAGCGGCTTGCCGAGGTAGAACTTCTTGCCAGCGAACTTGCCTTCGGTCGGACGCACCTCGACGTAGTCGATGTCAGCGCCGACCACGATGGCGAAGTTGGTCGGAACGGTCCACGGAGTGGTGGTCCAGAAGACGGCGTAGGCATCCTCCTCGTCGCGCAGCTTCACGGCCACGGACACGGTGGTGTCCTGACGGTCCTGATACACGTCGGCGTCCATGCGCAGCTCGTGCGCGGACAGCGGCGTCTGGTCCTTCGGGCAGTACGGCAGCACGCGGTAGCCCTGGTAGGCCAGACCCTTGTCGTACAGCTGCTTGAAGGCCCACATCACGGACTCCATGTACGTGATGTTCAGGGTCTTGTAGCCGTGCTCGAAATCGACCCAACGGGCCTGACGGTGCACGTAGTCCTTCCACTCGTTCGTGTACTTGAGCACGGACGCGCGGCAGGCGTCGTTGAACTTGTCGATGCCCAGTTCCTTGATCTGGTCGACGGAGTCGATGCCCAGTTCCTTCTGGGCTTCAAGCTCGGCCGGCAGACCGTGCGTGTCCCAGCCGAACACGCGGTTGACGCGGTGGCCCTTCATGGTCTGGTAACGCGGGATGACGTCCTTCGCGTAACCGGTCAGCAGGTGGCCATAGTGCGGCAGGCCGTTGGCGAACGGCGGACCGTCGAAGAAGACGAATTCGTTCTGGCTGTGATCGCCGGAAGGACGGCGTTCGATGGACTTCTGGAAGGTGCCGTCCTTGTCCCAGTAGTCAAGCACGGACTCCTCAAGCTTGGGGAAGCTGGGGTTCGGCGCGACATTGGCGCTCTGCTCACCGGCAGCAGCCTTCGGATACACATGATTGGTGGATTCGCTCACCGTATGCTCCTCGTTTGGCGGTTTCATTACTTACTTTACGAGGACGATGATTTTCGTGCGATTGCGCACGTCCGACACCGCGGTACCACCTCGCTTGCCGCACTCCCCTGTTTTCTTACGCAGGCTTCCCTGCACAGGTTTCATACGACCGCTTGACGTTCGGCTGTTCGGGCCGATCCCGCCGGTTCTACTAGGCCGCACCCAAAAGCGCCGACCGTTCTTCCGGAAGCTCCCCGCTGATAACGGATCATTGCTATACGTTTCAAATCGTCAGCCTAGCACTTACCACGAACGTAGGAAACGCGAAAAGCCGCATGGCGTCCACCATGCGGCTCCTTCAGCGCGACGATTGAAATTCAATCGCAATCAAAAGCGAATCAGCCTTCGTTGAGCTGAGTTTCCAGCTGCTCGACAATGTCAGCATGCATCTTCTCGCTGATCTTCACCTTGAGCAGGAACACAACACCGCTCAGGATGATGACAGCCAGCGGCACATAGAAGGCGCAGACCTTGAAAGTGTGGATGTTCGCGGCAGTCATGTCGGCGGCGGTGGCGTCACCAATCATGCCGGCGGCGATGGCGACAGCACCGACGATACCGTTGGAGCAGGCGCCTGCGATCTTATCGAGCATCGGACGCACGGACAGGGTGACGGCCTCGTTACGTTTGCCGTTCTTCAGCTGGCCGTATTCGATGGAGTCGGTCAGGGAGAGGATGGCAGTCATCTGGATGAAGGTCTGCGGCAGGTAGAAGAACACCAGGCCGACGGTGACGACAGCGAGGTTGTTGGTGCCGACGATGAACAGCAGGTAGCCGAGGACCATGAGCACCATACCGCCGAGGTACAGGTAGCGACGCGGTATGCGCTTGTTCAGAATCGGGTACAGCGGCGCCATGATGATGCCGGCGATGACCGAGACAACGCCGACGATGGAGTAGGCGGCGGAGTTGTTCAGGATGAACTTGAACATGTACATGAGCACGCCGGTGGTGGCCACGTTGGCGATGGCGTACAGCAGGTAGGACAGGGCGACCCACAGCAGCTGGTCGTTCTGGGCGAGAGCCTTGAACGCGGCGAGTGGACCACCGTTATCTTCGGCCTTGGCGCGCAGGGTGCTGGTGCTTTCCTTGGTGCCGAACGCGACGGAGCACACGGTGAGGACGCCGAGAATAGCCACGATGATGGCGAAGCAGGTCCAGCCGCTCTGGCTCTCCTGATGCTTGCCTGTGAAGATGTAGCTGAAGTAAGTGACGATCGGAATGACCACGATGGTCAGGCCGTTGTAGCCGATGGAGCCGCCGAAGGAACCGAGGGCGGTGTAGGTGGAGCGCTCATGGGAGTCGGAGGACAGCGCCGGGATCATGCCCCAATAGGAGATGTCGCGCAGGGAGTAGAACACGTCGAGCACGATGAAGGTGATGACGAACAGCACGATGAACAGCGTGGTGTTGACGTTCACCAAGCCGAACAGGCCGGTGTAGACCAGCACGAGTAGAACGGCGGAAACGGTGCCGCCGATGAGCTGCCATGGCTTGAAACGACCCCACTTGGTCTTGGTGTTATCGATGATGTTGCCCAGCAGCGGATCGATGAAGATCTCCGCGATACGGATGACAACCACAAGGCCGGTGATAACGCCGATGAGCTTGGTAGCGAGCGCCTTGTCGACCCCGGAGAACAGCGAGCTGGTGACGTAGACGATGAAGTAGGTGCTCAGCGCGTTGTAGAAGGCGGATTGGCCGACGTTGCCGAATGAATAGGCCACGCGGGACAGCAGACTGCCTTTCCTGGTTGGCTTCGCAGACTGCTGCGTCTCCTTCGGTGCGGCTGCGACATTGGATTCTGCCATCGTACTTCTCCTTAGAAGTTGTGATTGAAGCTGTAATCGGAAATCATCATTTGATTTCACATGAGTTAAGTATATCCCTTTACCCCTGTTTAGTAAAATTTAACATCTGCGTTGTGCACTGTTGGGCGTGTCGCATTTTGTGCGATTCTGCACATATACATGTCATATTGTGTGCGATTCGCGGTATTTCGCCGACAGTAGACAAACAAAAGGCGATTGATGACGTAGCATCATCAATCGCCTTTCATATTTTTCCGCACATACGTACGCTAGGCAGCCCGTTTCGACCGGGCAGATCGCTTCGATCGGGTCTGCAATTTTGGCCGCGATTCACGTTTCGGCTGCGCCGGCACGAAACTATCTCGCACTTCCAGCCTCGTCGACAGATACACGTGCTGACGGGACGTCCGCTTGCTGGCGATCGCATCAGCCAAGGTGAGAATCGCAACGCGCGCAAGCTCGTTCTGATCGATTGCGAAAGTGCTCAACGGCGGCGACGTCAGCTGGGCAATCGTCTGGTTGTTGATGCTGATGACGCTGATGTCGCGGGGCACAATCACACCAACCGCGTTGAACGCCTGCAGCACGCCGACCGCGATGATGTCCGCCGAAACAATAACTGCGTCAGGCAGTGCGCCGTTGTGGTCACGGATAAACTGCTCCCCCAGCTTGCGACCATTCTCCACGGTGAACAAGCCGTCAGAATACACCAGTCCACGCAGGTCGAGACCATAACGGCCCATTTCACGCCGAAAATATGTGGCACGCCCCTCTTCGTCCACCTCATAAAAATTCGTCAGCCTCCCCTTGCCGCCGATGAATCCGACACGCTTCATGCCAGCCTTCGCACATGCTTCGACCGCGTCATGCATGGTCTGCTGTAGGTCGGGCTGCACGGAATCAAACAGGTTCGGTGCGGGATTCACATCGATGAACACACCGTATGGCATGACCTCATGCAACTTCTCAAGGTCGCTTTCGGCTATGACATTGGCGCCGATAGCCATGAAACCATCGAATTTCCCCTTCTGATTCAACATCTCGTCAAGACTGTGGAAAACAGTGAGCTCCATACGCTGCTGTTTGGCGTTATGTTCCAGCGCCGAACGCAAATCGGCAAAATACGAATCACGCAGCGTTTCGTCGGACTCCTCGTTGTCCAACAAGGCTACTTCGTGCGGAATGACGATACGCTTGGCCTGGGCGCTGTATCCCAAATCCTCGCTGGCGCGGATGATCGCGCGACGCGTCTCCTCACGCACGGACAGCGTCGGATCGCCATTCAACAGACGCGACACCGTGGCCTGCGAGAATCCCGTACGTTTCGCAATCTCCTTGATGGTCGCCATCGCTCCCTCGCCCTCCCATGGATGCCTCATCAGATTTTAGTAAAAGCATTACTAAATCCATCATATTACATTACCGAACGTATTCTTATAGCCATGACACAGCCAGAGCAATCACGGAAACCGCGAATCGCGCATCAGTCCACGGAACGGATGAACGAACTGCGTGCACAACAAAAATCCTTTGCCCTGCAGAACATGCGGAGCAAAGGACTCGGCAACGCCGGTCTGCCTTTCAAAGCGACCGGTCATAAAGGTGGCATCAGTCGGCAGGGTTCCAAACGCGGCTGACACCGTGGAGAAACGCGGTCACCGTCAGCCCCACGGGCCTGCGGCTGGAAGCGCCCGCCCTTCTGCGTGGCCGACTTGCCATGTGAGCCACCCCTCGATGACGCCACGCTCCGCATCGGTTCTACCGGACGCGTATACATCAGGCCTCTCCCCGGTGATGCTGCGGATGGAACCATGCACATATCCACATTTTTCACGGAGACGGTTGCGGGGCTGCCGGCTTTCCATATACCGTCAGCGCATGGAAAGCTTTGGACACAATACATTTTTCACATTAGAGCAGGCACGGGAGGAGGCGGCGAGACGGCATCTTGAATGCAGGCAGGTGTTGTCGCGGATAAGGTCACGCTCCTCGGTTCCACTCTATGTAAGCCACGGCACAGCGCTGGAGCTGCATGGCATGATTGCCACCATGAATTATTTACCCGGATATGGTTCGGAGCTCGTTCACGTTTCGGTGTGCCGGCAACGCGACTTACGGAAAATACAGGGAATGAAATTCCATTACGCAAGACATGGCATAGACGGGGTGCACGCCGACGAATTGGTGTCAAGCGTCTCCGCGATGCAGGCGGTCTGCCAGATTGCGCCCTATGTCGACGAACGGAGTCTGGTGATCGCCATGGATTGGCTTACTTGCGCCAATCCCGATTTACGCGTCTGCACTCACGATGAGCTCTCCGACTACATCCGGAGTGCGCCGCGATTCATTGGGAGCGCCAAATGCAGAAAGGCCTTGCGCCTGTCCAAACCAGGTACCGATTCCCCGCAGGAAACGGTGCTTCGTTTGGAGAGCGATGCCTACGGGCTGCCTGAGGCACATGTCAATTATGAGATCATTGACCACATACGCGGCTCGGGCACGATGAAGGTGGATATCGCCTACCCGGATGACCGCGTCTGTATAGAATACGACGGAAATTACCACTACACCCACGGCCGCTGGATGTATGACCTCGATAAGCGCAACCGGCTGAGGGATCTTGGATTCACGCCTTTTGTCGCCACCCGCGAGCATTTGGCATCCAAACAGAAGCTGAACGAACTGTTCGGCATGGTCGCCCGAGCGATAGCCAGTCACCGTTACGGCTTGGACTAGTTCCGTAGGTGGTTTTTCGCTTCCGTAGGTGGTTGGTCAGAGTATCGGGGTTGGAGAAAGGCTTTATTCTGGCCGTTTTCATGCCGGGTATTCAGACCCAACCACCTACGGAACACCCAAACCGCCTACGGAACCGCATGAGTAGTCCCCGCAATGGATTTTTCGCCATTGATTCGGGGAATCCATGAAAAGCCACAGCGGGCGCACCCTGCGTAAAAGGTCATGCCCGCCGATTCATGGGAGCCATATGCGCAAGGGCCGTGCGGAAGCCACATATGTGGGCTTCCGTACGGCCCTTGCATTCGTTGAACACTACCGTTCAGCCTGTCCAATTCACCAAGAACGGGACAGGAACGAAGCAGAAGGAGCCTTACTCCAGTTCCACGGCGCCCGTGTACAGCTGGTAGTACTCGCCCTTCTGCGCGATGAGCTCGTCGTGCGAGCCGCGTTCGATGATGCGGCCATGGTCGAGCACCATGATCACATCGGAGTTGCGCACGGTGGACAGGCGGTGCGCGATCACGAACACGGTGCGCCCCTTCATGAGGTTGTCCATGCCGGCCTGCACCACTTCCTCGGTGCGGGTGTCGATGGAGGACGTCGCCTCGTCCAGGATCATGGCGGGCGGGTCGGCCACGGCGGCACGGGCGATGGAGATCAGCTGGCGCTGGCCTTGGGACAGGCCGGAGCCATCGCCTTCGAGCACGGTCTGATATCCGTTGGGCAGCATGCGGATGAAGCTGTCCGCGTTGGTGAGCTTGGCGGCCGCGATGCACTCCTCGTCGGTGGCGTCGAGCTTGCCATAGCGGATGTTGTCCATCACGGTGCCGGTGAACAGGTTCACGTCCTGCAGCACGATGCCGAGCGACTTGCGCAGGTCGGGTTTTCTGATGCCCTTGACGGAAATGCCGTCGTACAGGATCATGCCTTCCTGGATGTCGTAGAAACGGTTGATCAGATTGGTCACCGTGGTCTTGCCGGCACCGGTGGCGCCGACCAGCGCGACTTTCTGACCGGGCTTGGCGAACCAGGTGATGTCGTGCAGCACGGGCTTGTCCGGGTTGTAGCCGAAGGTCACGTCGGTGAAACGCACGTCGCCCTGCAGCAGGGTCAGGCGCCCGTCCGGCGAGGTGATCGCGTTCTCGCGCGCCTTCCTCGCCACTTCCGCGGCCTTCGGGCTCAGCGACTGCGCGGCCTTCAAGGAACGGGTGCCGTCGTCGCCCTCCTCACGCTTCCAGGCCCAATGGCCGGTTTCGTGGTCCACTTCGGTCATGGTGCGGCCGTCTTCGCCGAGCTCGACGTTGACGAGTGTGACGGAGCCGCCGTCGTCCTCGGGCTTCTCATCCATCAGCTGGAAGATGCGGGACGCGCCGGCGAGCGCCATCATCACCATG
>OMBX01000658.1_pt1 | contig 17015 bp, 10 predicted proteins | sample 1644931 | NCBI WGS metagenome assembly OMBX01 (sample SAMEA103958165, study PRJEB25191) | human gut metagenome | biome: human-associated habitat [ENVO:00009003]; feature: intestine environment [ENVO:2100002]; material: feces | place: Germany | collected 2013/2015
CCAGGATTTCATGGGCTATCTCCATATTAATGACATTATCTTCAACAAGAAGCACCCGTTTTCCTGACAGATCCATATCCTGTGAGTAGCTGTCCTTCTGTGAATCATTATTTTCAACCAAATAATCTATCTCAAATGGAACCGTAACCGTAAACGTGCTTCCTACATTTTCTTCGCTTTCCAGTTCTATCGTTCCACCCATCCGTTCAACAATATCTTTGACAATCGAAAGTCCCAGACCGGAGCCACTGAATGTTGTAGTTGACTGTTTGCCTTCCTGCGCAAAAGCATCAAACGCATGTTTTTGAAATTCTTCACTCATACCAAGACCGGTATCTGAACATACAAACTGAAAAACAGCTATATTCCCATCATCCGATAATTCTTCGCAATGAACATTCACTGTTCCATGAAAATGATTGTATTTAATCGCATTGGAAGAAAGATTCATTAAAACCCTGCTCAGATGTACCGGACTTCCAATCAAATATCTGTGGCGGATTGTGCTTGCTTCCACGCCGCCTTCAAATCTTACACCATTCTCATAAGCACTCATTGCAACAACCGTCAGATTATTCCTTAACAGTTCTGCCAGATCAAAGGATTTATGTTCCAACACAAGGGAACCGGATTCCAGTTTGCTGATATCCAGGACATTGTTGATCAGATTTTGCAGATAATCGGCGGACTGAAGTACCTTCTTCCTGCATTCCCTTAACTTGGCCACATCATTGTTATATTTTTCAGCGATATGGATCATCCCCACAATTCCGTTTAGCGGTGTACGGATATCGTGGCTCATACGCCGGAGAAAGGCTGTTTTTGAAAGATTCGCGCGATGAGCATCTTCCATGCTTTCCTTAAGCTGTTTCTGATACATGAGTTCCCGTGATTTTTCTTCCGTAATATCTCGTACGACATAAAGCACATCCACAGCGTTTCCATGTGCATCTCTGCTCTTTACAATAAATCTGGCCAGCCGCCATTCTCCGTTTACTCCCATAAATTCAATCGAAACAGAATTCGTATTACGAAGTCTCTCTGTCAATGTATCAAAGTCAAGAAACTCCCGGTATTTTTCTCTCCCTTCCTGGGCGGCAAATGCTGTTGGAAGCCTTTCCATAACATCATCAATTTTCCCCTTTTGTCCAAGGATTTTTTGCACAAGGTCATGGCCTTTCAAAAGCTCATATGTCCGCTCTTTAACATTGGCTTGTACGATTGTTACATACAACGTAGCAATTGCGGCAATAATCTCTGACCTCTTTGTTGCCTCATCAAGAGCCTTTTTCAACAGTACCGTACTTTTCAGATTTTTCCTCACACATCCAAGATGTCCGCCAACATCAGACAGCAGTGTAATGGAAATCTCATTCTGCCTCAAATCAGGATTATCTACCCCGATGAATCCATTCATCTGATGATTGGCATAAATCGGCACCGCAATCAAGGAACATATTTCCTGTGTTTTTAACAATTCATATTCTTCCGGTTCAGAATTTTTTGTCGCTTCCAGATCATGAATCACGATTACTTCCTTGTTTTCAAATCGTTTCACCCAGTTCGGCATCGAACTGACCGGGATTGCCTGAAGGTTATCTATCTCTGGTGCCACTCCATCGGCACACCATTCAAATGCATTGCTCAGACTGTCCTTCTGATCAGTTTCCCAGTCAAAAACATATACCCGGTCTGCCCCTGTATAGTTTCCAATCGCCTGCAACAAAGAGTGAATAATTTCTGACAGCTCCTGCTCATTTTCCACCTGATCCATAAGCGATATCTGATGCAGGATCGTGTCCATACTATGTAATTTTATTTGATAGAGTTCCTGAATCTCTTTTGTTTTCATTTTCTATCCCCCCCTGCAGTAAAACTATTATGGTTACGTCTGTGAAATAACACCGTAAGAAAGGATCCTGCTACGGCAGGATTCTCCGCCTAAACTTATGCAAAAAAACTGGTTTTATTATACTCTAACACTTTACTGCACACAAGAAAAACATTACCTTTTAGCGTTAAAAGGCAAAAAAAGAACAGCAACTGTGCCCGAAGTTCCAGTGATGTGTATCAAAAACGGAAATGGACTTTCGGCAGATATATTTTCTTCTGTTTCTCTGTCTTCAGGATCAGATGGAGGAACTGACAAAACAGACACAGACCCGCAATGATAAGATGCAGCTGATGATGGAACAGATCGCGCTGTCCAATAAGAGCAGCCAAAAAGAAAAAACAGATCGGCAAAAAGAATGAAAACAGCTTCCAGATGCCATATCCAGATGTTACCGCTTTGTGCCTGAAAAGTCGAAGTTGAGGAACATCATATTTTGGAGATCTGAAGATCGCAGGGTGCTGGGTACATTACAGGCGCAAGTTCCATGAGGCACTGGAGGTCATACCGAAAGATCTGAGGAAACAGTCTGTTTTGTACCTCATCATGAACCCGATCCGTGCGATTTACCGGGAGGAAGGAAAGCTTTCCGGTCTTTCATCAGACGAACGGACTGCCCATCGACTTTTACATAATAAATTCCGCTGATCCATTTAGATTCCTGCAGCGCTCCGTTCTTATCCATGTAATACCATTTTCCACCGATCTTCTGCCAGCCAGTCTGCATTTTGCCGTTTTTGTTCAAATAATACTTTGTGTTTTCTATGGCGGCCTTCACATCCACATCCGCAGAGGTATTGCTAGAACAACGGCTGCTACCGCTGAAGTTCCCCGTAATAATTCATTTTTTCTTACACTTTTTATGGGTTGCAAGTAAAATTATCAGTATGTAATATATCATACTATACATTCCTTAAAATTACTATTTTTATTTGCGCAGATGGTAAAAAAGCCGGCAGCGATCCTTTCCATTCAGGATCACTGCCGGCTTTTCAGCTTTCTCTTTAGTTTTTAAACGAATGAATCGGTGCCGGGATTCTTCCTGTTCTGTTGACGAATGCCTCGCAGGAGAAGTTGTTGACCGGCATGATCGGTGCATAGCCGAGGAGGCCGCCGAATTCTACGGTCTCGCCCACGCCTTTTCCGATGACCGGGATCAGGCGGACTGCCGTTGTTTTCTGGTTGACCATACCGATGGCAAGCTCATCTGCGATGATTCCGGAGATGGTCGATGCTTTCGTGTCTCCCGGGATGGCGATCATATCAAGACCTACGGAGCAGACACAGGTCATTGCCTCGAGTTTTTCAATGGTCAGTGCGCCGTCGTTGACTGCGTTGATCATACCCTGGTCCTCAGAAACCGGGATGAATGCGCCGGAGAGGCCGCCGACATAGGAAGATGCCATAACACCGCCCTTTTTCACCTGATCGTTCAGAAGTGCCAGCGCCGCTGTCGTTCCCGGTGCACCTGCGTGCTCGAGGCCGATCTCCTCAAGGATATCCGCAACGGAATCTCCGATCGCCGGAGTCGGTGCCAGGGAAAGGTCAATGATACCAAACGGAATGTTCAGCCGCTTGGAAGCTTCCTGTGCAACGAGCTGGCCGACACGCGTTACCTTAAATGCGGTCTTCTTGATCGTCTCGCAGAGTACCTCAAAGTTCTCGCCGCGTACTTTTTCCAGAGCATGTTTGACAACACCAGGGCCGGAAACGCCGACATTGATGATGGCATCCGCCTCGGTTACGCCGTGGAAAGCGCCTGCCATGAACGGGTTGTCGTCCGGTGCATTGCAGAAAACAACGAGTTTTGCGCATCCAAGGCAGTTGTTCTCTTTGCTTGCCTCCGCCGTCTTCTTGATGATCTCACCCATCAGTTTGACAGCATCCATGTTGATACCGGTTTTGGTGGAGCCAAGGTTGATGGAACTGCAGACAAAATCCGTAACAGCCAGTGCCTGCGGGATAGAACGGATCAGAAGCTCATCTGCTGTCGTCATACCTTTGCTTACCAGAGCGGAATAGCCGCCGAGGAAATTGACGCCGACTTCTTTTGCCGCACGGTCCAGAGTCTGTGCAATCGTCACGAAATCCTCCGACGTTCTGCAGGCTGCTGCGCCGACTAAGGCAATCGGGGTAACGGAAATTCTCTTGTTTACAATCGGAATACCGAACTCGCCCTCGATCTCCTCACCTACGGAAACCAGATTTCTGGCAGTCGTCGTGATTTTGTCGTAGATTTTGCGGTTCAGCTTGTCAAGATTGGAGTCGATACAGTCCATAAGACTGATTCCAAGGGTAATGGTACGAACGTCCAGATTCTCTTTTTCGATCATCTCGTTCGTTTCCTTTACTTCAAACAGATTTATCATGTCGTTTTTCTCCTTCGCTTTAGATACGGTGCATCATATTGAAAATATCTTCATGCTGGCAGCGGATGACAACGCCGATGGAACTTCCAAGCTCCTCCAGATCTTTTGCAAGCTCTGCGTTGGATTTCTCGCTCTTGGAGACGTCCGTTACCATCATCATGTTGAAATATCCCTGCACAATCGTCTGAGAAATGTCTTCGATGTTTACCTGGTTCTCTGCCAGATAATTACATACCTTTGCGATAATGCCCACGGTGTCCTTGCCTACGACAGTGATAATTGTCTTCTTCATGTTTCCATTCTCCTTTTTCTGGTTTTATGTCAAAGCCCCGGAAAAACCGGTAATGGCGGCCTTGCGAAAAACATGGTATGTAGCTCTAAAAATGTATATTTAAACCTCAATTAACGGTGATACTTCGCTTCTTTTAGCGACAGCAAGATGAAAATCACCCGAGTGATACGGATTATCACCCGTTGTGACCTCGCAGGCCACGGTTTCAAAGGCCAGTGCCTCATAATTATTTTCCTTGCTCAGATGGCCGAGCAGCACTTCCTGCAGATTGTCGTGCAGAATCTCGCAGAGGAGATGGCCTGCCGCCAGGTTCGATAAATGGCCTTTCGCCCCGGCGATCCGCTGTTTTAACGGATACGGGTACGGTCCGACCGCAAGCATGTTCTCGTCGTGATTTGCCTCTAACAAAACGGCATCCAGCCCGGTCAGATTCTGAACCGTGTAATCGCTGTAAACGCCAAGATCCGTCGCAATCGCAATCGATTTCCCGCCGGATTCCATGCGGTAGCCGACCGGCTCTGCCGCATCGTGGGAGATCGTAAACGGATGTACGGCGATATCACCCAGCGTAAACGTGTCATCCGCGTGAATCGTGTGGAAAATCCCCTCCGGGAACTTTCCAAGGCTCTTCGTCTGCTGCATCGCCTGAATTGTTCCATCCGTTGCGTAAATCGGAATACCGTACCGGCGCGCCAGCACGCCAAGGCCCTGGATATGATCGGAATGCTCATGTGTCACGAGAATGCCGTCCAGCTCCTTCGCGCTGCGATCGAGAACAGCCAGCCCCGCCTCCACGCGCTTTCCGCTGATGCCCGCATCGATCAGAAGGCTTGTGGTCTCGCTTCCCGCGAAAATGCAGTTTCCGCTCGAACCACTTGCAATACTACAAAGTTTCATATCTTTTCATCCTATGGTCTAACTGTTTTTTTGTTTCCTCAAAATCGCCGCTGTTGTCGATTTCAAAATCGCAGTGGCTGCTGAATTCATCCTCGGAAAGCTGATTTGCCATGATTTCGCGAACTTTCTTCTCGGAATAGCCGCGTCCTTCGATCAATCGCTCCTTCCGGACTTCTTCATCCGCATAAATATACCACAGTTCATCACAAATTTCATCATATTTTTCTTCGATTAAGAGTGCGGCCTCCACAAAGACGTATTCCGTCCCTGCTTTTTCCGCGGCTGCAATGGCTTTTTTGATATACCGTTTTACCGCCGGATGAACGATCGCATTCAGGGCTTTTAACTTTTCTTCGTCCTGAAAAACGATCTCAGCAATCCGTTTCCGGTCAAGTTCGCCGGTCTCTGTGGTGATCTGTCTGCCGAACAGCTTCACAATCTCTCCATAGCATTCGCCGCCCGGCAGCATCACAAGGTAACCTGCCTCGTCCGCCTGGATCACCGTTGCATCATAATTCTGTCCAAGGTACGTGAGCACTTCGCTTTTTCCGGCGCCCACGCCGCCTGTAATTCCAAAAACTTTCATTCTTTTGTATCCTTTCGCTCCTGGTATGAGTGCGCTATTTTGCCTCGTACCAGTTGTTTCCTGTGTGCATATCGATCTCGAGTTTGACAGCCAGATGTGCTGCCCCGGTCATCTCCTCTTCCAGGATCTTTTCTGCCTTTTCGAGCTCGTCTTCCGGCACTTCCAGCAGCAGCTCATCGTGTACCTGAAGAAGAAGTCTGGTCTTTAACTGCTCCTCTTTCAGCCGTTTCGCCACGCGGATCATCGCTATTTTAATAATATCCGCCGCCGTTCCCTGGATCGGCGCATTCATCGCAACGCGCTCGCCGAATGACCGCTGCATAAAGTTGCTCGATTTCAGCTCCGGCATCGGCCGTCTGCGTCCGAACATCGTCACGGAATAGCCTTTCTCTTTGGCATCCTCTACGCAGCGGTTCAAAAACTCATGGATACCCGGATACGTCTCGAAATACTGCTGGATATAGGCCTCTGCCTCTTTCCGGCTGATACCGAGATCCTGGCCCAGACCGAACGAACTGATACCGTATACGATACCGAAGTTGACCGCCTTCGCATTTCTTCTCTGCAGCGGTGTTACCTCTTCAAGCGGCACATGGAACACTTTCGATGCCGTCATGCGGTGGATATCCTCCGCCTCGCGGTACGCCTCGATCAGGTTTTCATCGCCCGACATATGGGCCAGCACGCGGAGTTCAATCTGGGAATAGTCGGCATCCAGAAAGACACAGCCAGGCTTTGGCACGAAGGCTTTCCGGATCAGACGGCCAAGCTCCATCCGCACCGGAATGTTCTGCAGATTCGGATCGGTACTGCTGATGCGGCCGGTCGCGGTGATGGTCTGGTTAAATGTCGAATGGATTCTTCCATCTTTCCCGATCACGGCCTGCAGACCGTCGGCGTACGTCGATTTCAGTTTGGCAAGCTGGCGGTACTCCAGAATATCGGCAACGAGTTTGTGATCCGGTGCAAGCTTTTCGAGCACATCGGCGGCGGTGGAATAACCCGTCTTGGTCTTTTTGCCGCCCGGAAGCTGCAGCTTTTCAAACAGAATCACGCCGAGCTGCTTCGGGGAATTGATGTTGAACTCCTCGCCGGCCTCCTCGTAGATCTGTGCCTCCAGCTCTCCGATCCGCTCCGCCAGCTCAGCTCCGTAAACGGAAAGTGCTTCTTTTTCTGCGGCGATTCCATCCGCTTCCATCTGACGGAGCGTAAACACCAGCGGAATCTCCACATTCCGGTACAGATCCCACATGCCCTGCTCCTTCAGCAGCTTTTCCATGTTTTCCTGTGCGGCAAATACAGCATACGCCTGATGACCTGCATACGACTCCTGCTGTTCCGGCGTCATCTTTCCTGCGGCCGGAATCTTGCTTCCGCCGAAGATCTCTTCCACTGCCGGCACATAGCGGTGTACGTACTCTTTTACGATATCATCGTACGAATACTGTGATTTCAATGGATTTAATAAATACGCGGCAATTCCGGCATCAAACAGATGGGCTTCATCGGCGTCCGGCATATCCTTCAGAAATTCTTTTCCGTCCATGACGCAGAAAACCGGAATCTGCTTCTGCAGCTCAGTCAATTTTTCTTTTAAATAATCTCCGGTCAGGAAACCTTCTGCTGGGAAGTAAACAACATCCGGCTCTCCGCTTCCATACGTAACTGCCATACCGACAAGTGAACGGCTCCGATCTGCCATCGGTCCGTCCTTCGGGGTTTCTTCTGTCAGAAGAGCGGCTCCTGCCTTCTCCTCCTTCGCGATGGTTCCAAAGAGTTCTTCCGCCTCGGAAAAATCCGTTACGGTGCGCAGAAAGACGGCATCCTCTGGTTCTGCATTCGTCTCCTCGAAGCGGCCCAGCAGGTTTTTAAACTCCAGACGTTTGAACATCTCATACGCTTTTGGTGTATAAAAATTCGAGAGTGCCGCTTTTTCACGGTCGAGCTCCACCGGCGCATCGGTATCAATCGTTGCAAGTTTTTTGCTTAATTCCGCCAGATCATAATGATCTCGCATCGCCTCTTTTGCCTTGTTCGGTTTGATCTCCTCGAAATGTGCATGCGCATTTTCCAGTGTCTCGTACTGCAGCAGGATTTTCGTCGCGGTTTTCTCTCCGACACCCGGCAGACCCGGGATATTGTCTGCGGTATCGCCCATCAGCGCTTTCAGATCGATGATCTGTTTCGGGAGAAGACTGTATTTTTCCAGCACCTCTGCCGTGTGGTAATTTTCAATCGTCGTCACACGCTTTACGGTTTTTGGAATCCGGATCAGAATGTGGTCCGTTGCAAGCTGCAGCAGATCGCGGTCTCCAGATACGATCGTAACTTCCATCCCTTCCGCCTCGCATTTGCGGCCGAGCGTTCCTAAGATATCATCCGCCTCATAGCCCTCTTTTGTAACAATCTCAATGTCCATTGCTGCGAGCACTTCCTGGATCACCGGGACCTGTTCGCGCAATTCCTGCGGCATCGGCTTTCTCGTTCCCTTGTACTGGTCATACATTTTGTGGCGGAATGTCGGTGCATGGAGGTCAAACGCCACGGCAAGATACTGCGGCTGCTCCTCATCGAGAATTTTAAACAGAATATTCAGGAATCCATATACGGCGTTCGTGTGCAGTCCTTCTGCATTGGACAGATCCGGTATGCCGTAAAAAGCCCGGTTCAGAATACTGTGTCCGTCCAGTAATACGATTTTATCACTCATAATAATCCTTTCAGCCAGGGTAATTCTATCACTTCAAAATAGTGCAGAGCCAGGAGCACCAGAAACAGAACGAGAATCAGCATCAGCACCCGGAAAAACGTATCTTTGTACCGGCGGTGTCTCGCTTCTTCCTCTTTTTTCTCCAGATCGCGTTCCAGAAGTCCTGTCAGATTGTAGGAATCGGGCGCGTCATCCTCGAAATATGCCATCGCACGGTTCACAATAAAATATGTCTCCAGTTCCTCGTGGCATGTATGGCATTTCCGGATATGGGAAATAAACGGTTCCATCTCTTTCTCCGGCATATTTCCCTGCACGTATGGCTGTATTAATTTTTCTGCTTCTTTACAGTCCATAAAATCCTGCTCTCCTTTTGTATCCGGCCAGTGTTTTTCTCTGGCCGTTTTTTCTGCTATCTACCATCATACACTATTTTCTTATAATTTAAAAGAGACAACCCGCCGAAAATGGGTTGTCTCTTGTTCTCTTATAAGATAACTGTTTTCTAGTGGATTTCCATTATGCACGGACAATGTTCGGGGTCTCTTTTCCTGCCTCGAAATCCAGCGCATTCTGCAGTGTGGTCTCTGCAATCGCACGCAGTGCTTCCTCGGTGAAGAATCCCTGATGTGAAGTGATCATAACGTTCGGGAAGGACAGGAGACGTGCTGTGGTGGAGTGCTCCAGAATCTCATCGGAACGGTCCTCGAATACGTTCGGGGTTTCCTCCTCGTATACGTCAAGGCCGACGCCGAAGAATTTTCTTGCACGGATTCCCTCGATCAGGTCGTCTGTCTTTACCAGACCTCCGCGGGACGTATTGACCAGGATCACGCCGTCTTTCATCTTTTTGATGCTCTCGCGGTTGATCATGTGGTATGTGCTGTCCATCAGCGGGCAGTGCAGGGAGATCAGATCACTCTGTGCCAGCAGTTCATCAAGAGTTACGTACGTAACAAAATCTTTTAAGGATTCATTCTGGTATACATCGTAAGCAATGACTTTCATGCCGAAACCGCGGCAGATTCTTGCCATAGCCGCACCGATTTTTCCGGTTCCGACGATTCCGGCGGTCTTCTGATAGAAGTTAAATCCCATCAGTCCGCCCAGGCTGAAGTCGTTTTCTCTTACTTTCGTATATGCTTTGTGCATGTGGCGGTTGACCGTCATGGCCAGTGTCATCGCATGCTCAGCTACAGCCTCCGGGGAATAACCCGGTACACGGCGTACATCAATGCCGTATTTTGCAGCTGTCTTTAAATCTACGTTGTTGAAGCCTGCGCAGCGCATCAGGATCAGCTTGACGCCTGCCTCATGCAGTGCTTCTACGGTTTTTGTTCCGACATCGGAGTTTACGAAGGCGCACACGGCATCGTAGCCCTTTGCCAGGGAAGCGGTTCTTGCAGCAAGTCCGGTTTTTAAATATTCCACTTCAATTTCCGGAAACTGCTCTTTGGTTCGGTCGAAAGATTCTCTGTCGTAGTTCTGGGTATCGTAAAATAAAATTTTCATAATGTTTTTCCTCCTCGCTTTGCGGTCATCTTATTGTTCCCGCTTACAGGTATTACTATACTTTATTGTTAAAACTTTGTCAATGTATTATTTGTTAAAATTTTATCAATTAGTAAATTTATTTTCAACATCTTTCACAACAGTACAAATTTACTGGATCACCTCGTCCAGGAACCGGGACGGCTCGACTTTCTTTTCAAACCGTTCCTCCACATAACAGAGCGTCAGCTCTTTCCGGGCGCGCGTCATTCCGACGTAGAACATCCGCCGCTCCTCCTCGATCGCCTCCGCAAGGACTGCTTTCTGATACGGCATTACGCCCTCGTTGACGTCAAGAAGATAGACCTTGTCGTACTCGAGTCCCTTGACGCTGTGCAGGGTGGAAACCATAACTCCTTCCGCACTCTCTGCGCGCTGCTTCTGTTTTTCCTTCATCTTCTGCTGGTATTCCTCAATATGTGCAAACCAGCCCTCGATGCTTTTCTGGCTCTTTGCCGCCTCCTGCAGCTCGTCCAAAACGGAAATCAGATCATCCTCTTTCAGATGGCGGTATGCAGCATATTCCTTCACATACTGTTCATAGCCGATCGCATAGCGGATGTAATTGACCGCGCCGAACGGCGATAAATGCGTCAGTGTCGTGATATCCTGCTCCAGTTTGCGGATCCGCTGGCACATCCAGTCTTTTTCTTCGTAATATTCCAGAAGTGCATCGAACGAAACAGTCGCCTCCTCAAAGGCATCCCGCGACAAATAACGGTTCGGGCGGTTGGCAATCTTTAAAAACTCGCCGCGCTTCCGGCTTCCCATCGCAAGATTCAGATACGTCAGCAGATCTTTCGCAATCCAGTGGTCATAGAGATCCGGCAGGGCATCCCGCATCTGGAACGGGATCTGTGCTTCCATCAGTTCCTCTACTGCTGTCCGGCAGCCAAGATTCGTGCGGAACAAAAGCGCCATCTCTTCATATGGACAGCCGTTTTTCTCCGCCTCCCGCAGCTCCTCGGCAACGGCACGCATCTCCTCGCGCGGGTTCTTATATCCCCGGATTGCAACCGGAGCGCCTTTCTCGTTGTCGGTGGAAATCGCCTTTTCATACCGCTTTTTGTTGTGGTGGATCAGGCATTGGGACCGCTTCACAATAAATTCCGTACTACGGTAATTTTTATCGAGCACTACCTGCGCCGCGCCCGGGTAATCTTTCGGAAAATTCAGCATGATCTCCGGCTTGGCCCCGCGGAACTGATAAATCGACTGATCGTCATCCCCGACAATAAAGAGGTTATTTTCCGGCAGCGCCAGCATCCGCACAATCTCATACTGCACGGGGCTGATGTCCTGAAACTCGTCAATCAGGATATACTGAAATTTCTGCTGCCAGGCGCGAAGGACCTCCGGCCGCTCCAGAAAGAGACGTTTGCACTGCACCATCAGATCGTCGAAATCGAGTTTTTTGTTCTCCTTCCGCCATTTCTCATACGCCTCATAGATTTCGCGGAACTTTTCCTGCGGCATACAGGCGGAATAGTAATGTTCCAGCGGGATCTGATTGTTCTTCACAGTGCTGATTTCGCGCGCCAGATTTTCCTCGAGATCCTCTTCCTCCAGGTCTCTGGCATAGTGGTTGACCAGCTCGCGCATCAGCCGCTTTTTCTCTTCCTCGCTTAAAATATTGTTGCCGGACATGCGGTACGTATGGCGCAGAATCGCGTAGAATACCCCGTGGAACGTTCCAAAGGTGACCTGGGTACTCGTCTTTCCCATCGCCTTCAAATACCGCTCCTTCATCTCTTTTGCCGCCGCACGCGTAAATGTTACGACAAGAATACGAGAGGCGGAAATGCCGCTCGTTACAAGCTGGCAGGTCCGCCCCGTAATCACTGCGGTTTTCCCCGACCCCGGTCCGGCAAGGACCATCATGGGGCCGGTGGTATGCATCACCGCTTTTTTCTGTGAATTATTATATATCATTTGGATAATTTCTCAATCGCTTTGTCGATGCGGGCAAGAGACTCCTCTTTTCCCAGAACCTCAAGGATTTCCGTTGCGCCGGCCGGTGTCATCTGTTTTCCGGAAAGAGCGGTACGGATCGGCCACATAATATAACCGGTCTTGTATCCTTTTTCTTTTCCGAATGCGCTGAGCATCTCAAAGAGAGCATCATTGCTGAAATCTTCCTGCGCTGCCAGCAGCGGTTTTACTTCCTGAAGAAGTGCAAGGGAGGTCTCCTCGTTTGTCTTCATCTTTTTGTGAGTGTACATCGAAGCGTCGTACTCCGGAACTTCCTCGAAGAAGTCGATGAGGTCTGCAATATCCGGGAATACTTCGATTCTTGTTTTTACCATGGCTGCAATTTTCTTAAAATCGAGCGGACGGTGGACTGTCTTCTGGATATACGGAAGCGCCATCTCATAGAACTTCTCGTCGTCCATTGCCTTCATGTACTCGCCGTTCATCCAGCGGAGTTTTGTCATATCGAAAACGGCCGGAGATTTGCTGATGTGGTGGTAATCGAAGATTTTTACCAGCTCCTCGAGAGAATAGATCTCGCGGTTTCCTTCCGGGCTCCATCCAAGAAGGGCTACGAAGTTGACAATGGCATCTTTTAAGAAACCCTGATCGATCAGGTCTTCATAAGAAGAATGGCCGCAGCGTTTGGACAGCTTCTGATGCTCCTCGTTGGTGATCAGCGGACAGTGTACGTAAACCGGAACTTCCCAGCCGAATGCCTCGTAAATACGGTTGTATTTCGGGGATGAGGACAGATACTCATTACCGCGTACAACGTGGGTTACACCCATCAGATGGTCGTCGATGACGTTTGCGAAGTTGTAAGTCGGATATCCGTCGGATTTGATCAGGATCAGGTCTTCCAGCTCCTCGTTGTTTACGGTGATGTCTCCGTAGATCTCATCGTGGAAGGTTGTGGTTCCTTCGGTCGGCATATTGAAACGGATGACGTACGGTTTGCCGGCTGCCAGATTGGCCTCTACTTCCTCTTTGGAAAGACCAAGGCAGTGTTTGTCGTAGATCGAGATTTCTTTTCCGCCTACGTTACGCTTGCACTGGCTCAGGCGCTCTGCGTCACAGAAGCAGTAATAAGCGTCACCCTGCTCTACCAGCTGTTTTGCGTATTTCAGGTACAGACCTGCTGCATTACGCTCGCTCTGTACGTACGGGCCGCAGCCGCCGTCTTTGTCCGGTCCCTCGTCGTGTACCAGGCCGGTCTCTTTTAAGGTACGGTAGATGATATCAAGTGCGCCTTCCTGGAAACGCTCCTGGTCGGTATCCTCGATACGGAGCATAAAGGTTCCGTCATCGTGTTTTGCGATCAGATACGCATACAGGGCAGTACGCAGATTTCCTACATGCATCCGGCCTGTCGGGCTCGGTGCAAATCTTGTTTTTACATTGCTCATTTTTCTTTTCTCCTGATTTCTGGTTTTTCTGGAACAATCCTTTTGTCTGTTCCCTTCCACCATTTATTTAGAATGGAAAACAGCCCGGCGTTTCTTCCGAGCTGCACCATCCTTCCACTTTTGCCAGCGGCAATGCTCTTTTTCAGACCTCTACGCCGTGCTGTTTCAAATATTCCATAAAGTCGCCGACGGTAGAAAGGTCTGTCAGTTCGTCGGTGTCGATTTCAATTCCGTACTCGTCTTCCAATGCCATAACCATCTCGTAGAGATCCAGGGAATCTGCACCCAGGTCATCTTTAAAAGAAGTATCTTCGTTGATGCTGTCTGCATCACAGTTGAGCTGTTCTACTAAAATTTCTTTTATCTTTTCTAACATTGTTCTGCTCCTTTCTGCCTCTACCCGGCAGCCAGTATTTCTTTCGAAAAAAGTGTATCTGTTATTCCGGCATTTGTCAATAGATTTTTCTACTTTTACTGTTCTTCCGCCTGTGCCTCTCCTTCTCCGCTCTTTCCATCCTGGAACACAATAAAGCGGGAGACGCACAGGGCAATGCCGATTTCCGTCAGGATAAAGAGCACCGATGTTCCTCCGTAACTGATAAATGGAAGGGTAATTCCCGTTGCCGGCATCAGTTTCAGAACAACGCACAGGTTCAGAATAACCTGAATGGAAATATGTGCAAAAACGCCGCTCACCATCAGCATTCCATACGCGTCCGGCGCATTCTGTGCAACCACAAACAGACGGTACAGCAAGTAGCCAAACAGCAACAATACAAGAAGCGCGCCAAATATTCCAAGCTCCTCGCAGATGATCGAGAAGATCATATCGTTCTGTGCTTCCGGAATTGTTGTAATCTTCTGCGTACTGTTGCCAAGTCCTTTTCCGAGAAATCCACCGGAGCCAATCGCATAAAGTCCCTGCAGAATCTGATAGCTGCCTCCGGAAAGCCATTCATAGATACGGTTCGACCGGAAGTCACCGCCTATTCTTTCAAAGATCTGCAGATTATTTTTTAAAATGATAATCGCAAAAACGCCAATTACCGCCGCGCCCGGAATCACACGCGCATAAAATTTTACCTCCGGGTCCGCCAGAAACAAAATGACGCAGGCGATGAGTCCCAGAATAATGGCGGTACTCAGGTTGTCCGTCAGAATCCACGCAGCCAGCGCCTGCAGCACGCCAAGTCCGAGGACAATCGCTTTTGCGCGGATGGTACGCATATTTTTTCCCATCTTCAGGATAATGTATGGCAAATACAGAATCAGCCCCAGCTTTCCAATCTCCGCAGGCTGAAGACTGACACCGACGATCCGGAGCCATCTTCTCGCCCCATAGGCTTCATAACCAAGCGGCGTAAACCTTACCGCCGCCATCAGAAGGAGACTTCCCCAGTATACCAGTGCTGCAATCCGCTGGAACCATACACTATGATAATCTACAAACTTCGACAATATCACAATCCCCACCAGAACAATAGCAGAAAGCCCCGCCTGATGCGTGAAATAATACATATCATTTCCTTTGAATGTACTGGCCGCCTCGTAGGCGCTCGCGCTGTACAGCATAATCAGTCCGAAGCTGACCAGCAGAATGGTGCAGGCCAGCAGGTTATAATCATAAAAATCCGAAGGAAGTTTTTTCTTCCTCTTTTTCTTCTTTTCTTTCTTCTGGGATGGCATGTTTACTTTCTCTGCCATGAAGTTTCCACCTCCATTGTTTTACTCCATTTATTTCAGTGCATAGCCAAGCAGGCTGACAAAGCCCGGATTTCGGTCGGTCGTTCCGAGGATAACCTTACGCACCAGCTCCGGATCGTCCGTGATAATGTTGTCCACGCCGCAGTTGACCATCCGCTGCATATCTCCCTGATAATTCAGCGTCCAGGCACAGACTTCTTTACCAAGACTGTGCGCATGCTCTACAAAGCTTTCTGTGATGTACGTATATTTTACAGAAAAGAAGTCCGCCGCGTCCATATCCTCCAGGCCTCCGTACGACATTTTCATCGTATACCCGGTCTTGATATCCGGATTGATTTTCTTTGCCTGCCTGAGGAAATTGTAGTTCATGGAGGTCAGCACACACTGATCCACAAAGTCATTGTCCTCGATGATTTTCACCACTTTTTTGACAATATTCTGGTTGTGGCCGTTGTATTTTACTTCGATATTCAGGTTGATTTTTCCTTTCGCGTACGCGATGACTTCTTCCAGCTTCGGAATCTGCTCGCCGCGGAATTTTTTGTTGAATCGTACACCGGCATCGAGCTGGCTGATTTCATCGTAGGTCAGGGTCCAGATGCTGGCATTCAGACCGGTTGTCCGCTTCAGATTTGTGTCGTGCATAAGGACAATCTCACCATCACTCGTCTCCTGTACATCGATCTCCGCGTAATCCGACATGCTGTCCACTGCATATTTGATCGCGCTCATCGTATTTTCCGGTGCTTTTCTGGCTCCGCCCCGGTGCGCTGACACCGAAATATACTGGGAGGAAGCCGTTGCCTCTGCACGTGTTGCGCGCATGGCATATACAAGATAAACCGTTTCTCCCGCCAGCATGGCGATCGTGAGAACCACCGCCGTTACCGGACCGCAGAAGGTGCGTACCAGCTTCGAGCTCGGCTTTTTCGTTGTCCGGCTCTTCTGGTAGCCCTTTCGGGAGGAACGGATAAAAATCAGATACAGATACGTAATGCTTCCGACAAGGCCGAACGCTCCGCCGATCAGGCTCATCGTCGATTTGACCCAGTCACCGTAGACGATGACGGTACTGACAACGGTAGACGGCGTTTTCACCAGCTTTGCATAGGCAACGACAGCCGTTCCGAAAATCAGATACAGAACCCACGTAATCAGAAAAATCATCACCTGGAAAGAGACGTTGATGCCAAGCTCACGCAGCACGCGTTTTTCCAGTGTCTGGCGCACCCGCAGATGGGTATTTTTCTCTTTTTCCGTCATCATGCACCGGAACGGGATGGTGTAGGAAAACACAAACGAGAACGCGACAAGCAGAATCGTCAGCACCACCGGGATCCAGTATGCCGGGAAGGCATTGAAAATCTTCGTCAGGGAAACCTGAAGCAGTTTCATACTGCGGATGGCGCTGTAGCTGCTGTGCAGCCAGGGCGAGCGGGCAAGCTGCGCGGCAAAGCGCAGGTAGTGCTTTTCCGCAATGCACTCCATGCCCGAGGCGTAGGTCTGCAGAGGCGAGCGCACGGCGCTGCGGTATTCGGCGACAACGCTGCGGCGTGCATGCTCGGTCCTTCGAAGAATCTCCTCCGAGGATTGTCGAGCCGAATTCAAGGGCTGCGGGCCGCCGGGCTCTGA
>OMBX01000676.1_pt1 | contig 16754 bp, 16 predicted proteins | sample 1644931 | NCBI WGS metagenome assembly OMBX01 (sample SAMEA103958165, study PRJEB25191) | human gut metagenome | biome: human-associated habitat [ENVO:00009003]; feature: intestine environment [ENVO:2100002]; material: feces | place: Germany | collected 2013/2015
TGCTGGGGCGGCTCAGTGCGCCGCTGTTTCTGTTCTGCACGGTGGAGGGCTTTGCCCACACCCATGACCGCAAACGGTATTTTGTCCGCATCTGGGCTATCGGTGCAGCCATGGCGGCGCTGGAATTCCTTATGATCTACGCCAAAGCCTTCCGGCGCGGGGATGGCTTCTACCCGCTGAATGCTATTTTTCAGGATCTTGCGCTGCTGTGCATCGTCTGGCAGGGCATCGACTGGCTGCGGGAGAAAAAATTCGCAAAGGGCATTGGCGCCATTGCTGCCGTTCTGTGCTGGCCGTATGTGGTGGTAGTATTTCTGCTGCTTTTCCCCGGGGTACAGGAGATGCCCATTGCTTCGACGATCGTGGCGTTTGTTATCACCAGCCCGCTGCCCATGTGGACAGCCATCACGGATGGCAGCTGGAGTTTTCTGCTGGGCGGCGTGCTGCTGTATGCCCTGCGGGGGCGGCGCAAAGTGCAGCTGACGGTATGGGCACTGGTGATTTTCCTGTGTGACTTTGCGCTGACCTTTGGGATGGCTTGCCGACAGGAGGGTTTTGTCTGGACGCAGATGTTCACCGACAACTACGAGTGGTTCGGGGTGGCGGCGGTGCTGCTGATGCTGCTGTACAACGGGCAGCGCGGCAGCGGGCACAAGCAGCTGTTCTACTGGTTCTACCCCGCCCATGTGTATCTGCTGTATGGGGCATCCTGCCTTGTTTATAACGTGTTGAGGTGATCTTGTGGCAAACATTCTGGCAGTGGATGACAATCTGGAACTCTGCAAGCTGATCCGCACCACTTTGGAGCGGGACGGCCACCGGGTAGAAACGCGGCAGGCGGGCGGAGCGCTGACCGAGGCGCTCTGCCGCTGGGCAGACTGCATTCTGCTGGATGTGATGATGCCCGGGGAGGATGGCTTTGCGGTCTGTCGGCGCATCCGCAGCCTGACCGAAGTGCCCATCCTGTTTCTGAGCGCCCGCACCGATGAGGCCGCTGTGCTGGAGGGGCTGGGCATCGGGGCAGACGACTTTTTGTCCAAGCCCTTCCGGGTGGCAGAGCTGCGGGCGCGGGTGGCGGCACATCTGCGGCGGCAGAGCCGCACCCCGGCGCACCGGATGGTGCGCAGCGGCGTAGCCTTTGACCTGACCGCCCGGAGCGCGGCAGTGGAGGGCACGGCGCTGCCCTTGACCCGCTCGGAGTATGCCATCTGCGAGTATCTGGCGCTGCACGCCGGGCAGACCTTTACCAAGGAACAAATTTACGAAGCAGTTTTTGGCATTGACGGCACTGCGGACGACACCGCCGTGACCCAGCACATCAAGAATATCCGGGCAAAGCTGCGGGCGGCGGGCGTGCCGGAGCCGGAAAAGCTGCTTAATACCGTATGGGGCGTGGGGTACCGATGGAAAAGCGAAGACTGATTTCTCTGCGCAGCGTGCTGCTGCAATATCTGGTGCGCACGGCGCTGGCCTGCCTGCTGGTCGCGGTGGGGTGGCTGCTGGTGCTGATGCTGTGGATCCAGAACGGTGGGCTGTTTCTTCCCGCGAATCAAGCTGCACAGGCCTGCCAGAAAGCCGCACAGGACGTTTTGCCGGGCATGACCGCCGCCACCTTTGACGAGACGCAGCTGGACTCCTTGTGCCGGTACGCCCTGTTTGCCGCGCCGGACAGCAGCGAGGTGCTGGCCACCAACATGGATGCCGGGCACTTGCAGCGGGCAATGGAGAACCGACAGGGGAAAACCCGCTGGCATTTTGGCTACACGCAGTATTATATGACGTCAAAATTGCAGGACGGAACGGTCTGTCTGCTGCAATTTGACTATGCCGTGCCCTATGCCAACCCTGCGCTGCGGGGCGTGCTGCCGGATATGCAGACCGTGCACTGCATTCTGGGCATTCTGCTGCTGGTGGGGGCGGTGGTGTGGAGCACCCACAGGACCGGGCGCTTCCTGACCCGGGAGACCGAAAAGCTGACCGCCGCCGCGCAGGCGGTGGCGCGGAAAGATCTGGACAGCGCCGTGTTTTCCGGCGCGAAGGTGCGGGAGTACGAGAGCACTTTGCAGGCGCTGCAAACCATGGGCGACGCCCTGACCGGCAGCCTGCAGAAGCAGTGGGCCATGGAGCAGCGGCAGCGGGAGCAGATCATTCAGCTGTCCCACAAGCTGAAAACGCCGCTGACCATCATCGAGGGCAACGCGGAGCTGCTGGCGGAGGATGACCTGACTGAGGAACAGCGGGCGCAGGTGGAAGCGATTCTGCAGGGCGCAGAGCAGACCCGCGCCTATCTTGGCAAGATCCGCGCCGAAGTGCAGACACCACTGAAATACAAAACGAAAAAGAATGACAAAACATGCCGAATCGTAGAAAACTGAACGGCAAACGGCAGCCCCGCCCGGAGAATGTTCCGGGCGGGGCTGCTTCGGGGTTGCACGATGAGGCAGAATCTGGTATGATGGAAAAAATCGGAAGAACCGCACGAAAAGGACGTCCCAAATCGTATTCCGAGTGAGGTGAGGAAGATGAAACTGCTTTTTAGACAGCGTGCATTCAGCTGGTTTGACAGCTACGACATCTACGACGAAAACGAAAACACCGTGTATGTGGTCAAGGGGCAGCTGTCCTGGGGGCACTGCCTGAAGATCTACGACCCGGAAGAACAGCAGGAGCTGGGCACCGTCAAGGAAGAGATCCTGACCTGGCTGCCCAAGTTTGAGCTGTACGAGGGCGAGACCTGCATCGGTACCCTGAAAAAGGAGCTGACCTTCTTCAAGCCGAAGTACAACATCGACTTCAACGGCTGGCATGTGGAGGGCGATGTATTCGAGTGGGACTATACCATCACCGGCCCGGACGGCGGCACGGTGGCTGCCGTGTCCAAGGAACCGTTCCACTGGACGGACACCTACGTTCTGGACATCACCGACCCGAAGGATGCGCTTTATGTGCTGATGTTCGTGTTGGCCATCGACGCGGAAAAGTGCTCGCGGAACTGACCCGGATCAACGAAAAAAAGAGGAACGACAGCTGTCGTTCCTCTTTTTGTATAGCAGATTCTTTACTGGTTGTCGGCCACCATCATCTTGCTGGCCTTGTAGATGTCGCCGCAGCCGAGGGTGATGACCAGATCGCCCTCCCGGGCGTTCTGCTTGACCCACTCGGCGGCCTCCTCCAGACTGTTCACCAGAACAGAGCCGGGGATCTGAGCGGCCAGTTTTGCACTGGTAATGGTGGGATCGTTGGGCTCACGGCTGCCCATGATGGGAGTGAGCACCGTGATGTCGGGGATCTTGAGCACATCCACAAAGTCGTTGAACAGCATCTTGGTGCGGCTGTATGTAAACGGCTGGTGGACGGCGATCAGGCGCTTGTAGCCCATCTCCTTGGCGGTGTTCAGGGTGGCGCGCAGCTCGGTGGGGTGGTGGGCGTAGTCGTCGATGACCAGCGCACCGTTGCACTCGCCGTACACCTCAAAGCGGCGGCCTGCGCCCTTGAAGTTCAGGGCAGCCTCGGCGCACTGCTCTGCGCTCAGACCCACAAAGCGGCACACGGCGCACATGGCCAGTGCATTATAAATATTGTGGCGGCCGGGCACGGACAGGCGGATGCGGGTGGTGTCGGTCGTATTCCACTCCTTCAGGTCGAACTCGAAGAAGCCGGGCTTATACTCGTTGACGTTGATAGCGCGGTAGTCGGCGTGGTTGTCGATGGCAAAGGTGCGCACCCGGCGGTCCAGCGTGTACATCACGTCCATGGTGTTCTTATCGTCGGCGTTGGCAAAGATCATGAACTGGGTCATCAGGGCAAAGCGCTTGAAGGCAAACTTCAGCTCGCCCATGCTGCCGTAGTAGTCCAGATGGTCGTTGTCGATGTTCAGCACCACGGACAGGTAAGGGGTCAGCTTCAGGAAGGTCTCGGCAAACTCGCAGGCCTCGATAACGATATCATCGCCCTTGCCGGCCTTGCCGTAGCCGTTGATGAGGGGCAGCTTGCCGCCGATGACGGCAGAGGGGTCGCGCCCTGCCAGTTCCAGCGCAGTGGTGATCATGGAGGTGGTGGTGGTCTTGCCGTGGGTGCCGGACACGCAGATGCTCTGCTTGTACAGGCGGCTCACATAGCCCAGCAGCACGCTGCGCTCCACGGTGGGGATGCCATAGGAGGCAGCTGCGTTCAGCTCCACGTTATCCTTGGAGATGGCGGCAGAGTACACCACCATGTCCGCACCGACAACGTTATCCGCATTGTGGCCAAGGCTGACCTTCACGCCCATCTCCCGCTCGTAGCGGATGATGCTGCCGTCCAGCACATCGCTGCCGGACAGCTCGTAGCCCTTGGCGGCCAAGATCTGGATCAGCGGGTACATTCCGCTGCCGCCGCAGCCGATAAAATGGATCTTCTTTACATGGTCCAGCAGATGCTGGCTATAATCCGAGTACATGAACATAGTAAGGCTCTCCTCCAAATATTAACGGCTGCAGCGCAGACCGATTCCTTCCAAATATGGGGACACACTCTTATTATATATTTTTTGCAGCATAAAATAAACAGGTAAGGCCGAATTTTCGGAAAGAACCATAATTTTTTTGTGAATTTTGTGATATGTGTACAACAAAATCCCGGCAGTATTACTTTGCCCGCCGCCGCAGAATCTCGTCCAGAATGGCATCGGCCACGTCTGCCTTGCTCATCAGGGGCAGCTCCCGTGTGCCGTCCGGGGTGATGAAGGTGACCACGTTAGTGTCCACCCCAAAGCCTGCACCGGCCACCTTGAGGTTGTTTGCCACCACCATGTCCAGATTCTTCTTGGCAAGCTTTGCGGAAGAGTTTTCCACAAGGTCCCGGGTCTCCATGGAAAAGCCGCACAGGAACTGGTGGGTCTTGCGGGGGCCGATGGTGCCAAGGATATCCTCGGTGCGCTCCACGGGGATGGAGAGGTCGCCCTCCTTCTTTTTGATCTTGTCGTTGGCCACGGTAGCGGGGCGGTAGTCCGCCACGGCGGCGGCCATGATGAGCACATCGGTGGTGTCAAAGCGGCTTGTCACCGCCTCGTACATCTGCCGGGCGGTGGTCACCGGCACATCGGTGGTGAACTTGACCGGCGGCAGCGCGGTCTGCCCGTGGATCAGGGTCACTTCGGCGCCCCGCATGGCGGCGGCGCGGGCAAGGGCGTAGCCCATCTTGCCGGTGGAGTGGTTGGTCAGGTAGCGCACCGGGTCCAGCGCCTCCTGCGTGGGGCCGGCAGTCACCGCGATGCGCACCCCGGCCAAATCCTTCGGGCGGGCGATGGTGTGCAGAATGTGCTCGATCAGTACTTCCTCCTTGGGCAGGCGTCCGCTGCCCACATCCTTGCAGGCCAGCACGCCGCTTTCCGAGGGGATAACGGTAAAGCCGTACCGCTCCAGCGTGGCAAGGTTATCCTGCGTGATGGGGTTTTCCAGCATGCCGGTGTTCATGGCGGGGGCTACCAGCTTTGGGCACTTAGCGGCCAGCACCACGGTGGTAAGCATATCGTCCGCAATGCCGTGCGCCATTTTGGCAATGACGTTGGCGGTGGCAGGGGCGACTAAGATCACATCCGCCTTTTTTGCCAGCGAGATGTGGGTGACCTCAAACTTGAAATCCCGGTCAAAGGTGTCCACCATGCACTTGTGGCCGGTCAGGGTCTCAAAGGTGAGAGGGGTGATGAACTGGGTGGCGTTTTTGGTCATGATGACCTCCACATCTGCCCCCAGCTTGCGCAGTGCACTGGCCACGTTGGCCATCTTATAGGCGGCAATGCCGCCGCTCACGCCCAGCAGGACGCACTTGCCGTTCAGATCCATGGTTCGTTTACCTCCCGAAAAAACAGTTCTTTTCCACATATCTTACCTTAGTATAATGCAAAACTTCCACCAGCACAACAAAATCTTTGCCGGGAACTTGTATCCTGCGCAAAAATGCGGTAAAATACGCTTGACAAAGAGCAAACCGGTTCTTTTCTTTTACTTTGAAAAGGAAAACAGAATTATGATCTTAGCCATTGATATAGGCAACACCACCGTCGCCCTTGGGGGCATCCGGGACGGACGTGTATGCTTTGTGGCGCGCATGGACACGGTGCGCACCCGCACGGCTGCGGAATATCGTGCCGAGATGGATAAAATTTTTGCGCACCGCCGCCACCCGGAGCGCCCCATGCGCTTTGAGGGTGCGGTGCTCACCAGCGTAGTGCCCCAGATCACCGGGGCACTGGCCGAGTGCGCCCGTCACTATACCGGCAAAAAGCCGGTCATCGTTTCGCCGGACATCCGCACCGGGCTGACCATGGGGGTGGACGAGCCCCGCGCCGTGGGCAAGGATCGGCTGGTGGATGCCGCCTACGCGGCGGCAAACTTTCCGCTGCCGGTCGTCACGGTAGACCTTGGCACCGCCACCACCTTTAATGTGGTGGACAAGGATCGGGTATTCCGGGGCGGCGTGATCTGCCCCGGCCTTTCCACCGGGCTGCGCGCACTGGGCGAGCGCTGTGCCCAGCTGCCGCAGGTGCATCTGGGCTCCCCGAAAAAAGCCATCGGCACCAATACCGAAAGCTGTATGCTGTCCGGCTCGGTGCTGGGCACCGCCGTGCTCATTGACGGCATGGTGCAGCGCATTGAAGAGGAATTGGGCAGCCCGGTCACACTGGTGGTCACCGGCGGGCTGGCAAAATACGTCACCCCGCTGTGCCGCCACCCCCTGGCCTATGACCCGGAGCTGCTGATGAAGGGGCTGGCACTGCTGTACCAGCTGAACGCCCCGCAGGAGCACAGCCGCAGCCATGGCGGCGGCAGACACTACGGTCAACAGGGACGCCCCCGGGCAAAGCATCCGTACCCCAACCGCCGCACCCGCCGCGAGCCGGAGACGCTGGTAGGCTGAGGGAACAAGAGGATAAGGGAGAGCATTATGAAACTGGGCATTCTTGGCACGGGTAAGATCGTGCAGGAATTTTTGCCATGGCTTGTGGAGCACACGCCGTTTACTGTGCAGGCGGTGTGCAGCACCCCGCGCTCGGCGGCAAAAGCCGCAGAGTTGTGCGTACAATATCAGATCCCACAGCACACCACCAATTATTTTGAGCTGCTGCAATGGGTGGACGCGGTCTACATCGCCGTGCCCAATTTGCAGCACGCCCGCTACGCCCGGGTGGCACTGGAGGCGGGCAAGCACGTCATTGTGGAAAAGCCCATGGCGGTGACCGCCGCCGAGACCGAGGAACTGGCTGCGCTGGCACAGCGCAAGCGGCTGTTCCTTTTTGAGGCTATGACCACCCAGTACCAGCCCAACTACGCAAAGCTCCGGGAGCTGCTGCCCCGGGTGGGTACAGTGCGCATGGTACAGTGCAGCTTCAGCCAGTATTCCAGCCGGTACGACGCCTTTTGTGCCGGGCAGACCCCGCCGGTGTTCGACCCGCTGTGCGCGGGCGGCGCACTGATGGACTTGGGCGTGTACAACGTCAGCTACATCGTAGGTCTGTTCGGTGAGCCCAACAAGGCGGTGTATGCCGCCAACATGGAGCGCAACATCGACACCAGCGGTGTGCTGATGATGGATTACAGCGGCTTCAAGGCGGTAAGCCTTGCCGCCAAGGACTGCGCAGCCCCTGCCCGCTGCATCATTCAGGGCACAAAGGGCTACATTCTGCAAAAATCCACCCCGAACTACTGCGGCGGCGTGACCTTCCACCCCAACGAGGGCAAGGAGGAGCACTACAACCTGAACGGGGACCGTCCCCGGCAGGCGGCAGAGTTCGAGGCCTTTTACCGCGCCATGACCGCCGGAGATCAGGAGCTGTGCGCCCGCATGCTGGATACCAGCATCGCGGTGAGCCGGGTACTCACGGTGGCGCGCCGCAGCGCCGGGGTGCGCTTCCCCGGTGACAGATTTTAACGCATTTTTCTCTGGAACACGCCCTGACAACTACGCGCTTCCAAGAGATTTGAATAATCACCTAAAACCCGCACAGAGCGGGCAGGTTTGCGCCGTATCCGACAAAAAGGGCGGAACGGCAGCAGGAGGAAAACTGAATTATGAAGAATACCAATACCAAGACTCTGACTCGTGTGGCCCTGCTGGTGGCCATTGAACTGGTGATGAAGCTTGTCGGTCTGGGCAGTGTGCCCATGGGCCCGCTGTACATGAGCTTCCTCACCCTGCCCATCGCTGTGGGCGCTATCACCATGGGCCCCGCCGTGGGTGCCCTGCTGGGCGGCGTGTTCGGCGCTGTGAGCTTCTACGATGCCATCACCGGTGCCTCTGCCATGACCGGTGCACTGTTTCAGGTCAGCCCGCTGAACACCTTTATCCTGTGCGTGGGTATGCGTGTGCTCATGGGTCTGTGCTGCGGCCTGATCTTCAAGGGCCTGCAGAAGCTGGATAAGTCCCGCACCTGGAGCTACATCCTCAGCGCCATGACCGCACCCGCCCTGAACACCCTGTTCTTCATGGGCTACATCGTGCTGGCTTTCTACGGCTGCGACTATGTGCAGAATCTGGTGTCCGTCAAGGGCGCTGCCAATCCCTTCATGTTCGTGGTGCTGCTGGTTGGCGTGCAGGGCGTAGCCGAATTTCTGGTGTCCGGCATTCTGGGCGGCATCGTCGCCCGCGCCGTGGCAAAGTTCCTGAAGTAAGACCGGCTGCGCACCATGTCAGGGCGGCGCATCCGTGTTTAGAATAGAAAAATGAATACTCCTCCGGCAACTGCCGGGGGAGTTTTTTTTGTTGGGAGACTTAGAAAGCCCCCCCTTCAGGCGCTGCGCGCCAGAGGCTCCCTCTCCGAGGGAGCTGTCAAAACCGTCAGATTTTGACTGAGGGAGTTCGTTCCCAAAATCCTTCCGTGAAAAAGGGGTTCTGAAAAGCCCGCAGGCTTTTCAGAACCCCAAATTTCAAATATTCTTCCGCTAAACATGGCTAGAGCGCAGCGGAAGCCATTCTAAATCGTCCCGTCTGCCCGGCAGCCTTTACTTCTTTTCCCGCAGCTGTTCCAGATAGCCATCGGCCTTGATGGCCTCTGGGGTGAAGGAGTTATTCTTCCACCAGTTCACAAGGGCGGCGGTCACGGTCAGGCCGGTGGTCACCAACTGTTCCACGGTGGCACTCTCGATGGGCAGCACAGGCTTGCCGCAGGCGCTCAGCACCTGATTGGTCAGTGCCAGCGCCAGCGCAGCCGTGCGCGCCAGCGTAGCGGCAGAAATTTTGCAATGGGTCTCGTTCATAGGTTCAGTTCCTCTCTTTCTCTAAATCTGCGATGCGGTGGTTGGCCACCTTCATCTGTTCTTCTAAAATGGGTACGCGGCGGGCAAAGTTGTTATGCTCCCGCACCTCCCGGGTCAGTTCCTCCAGCTTTGTGTCGGTCACCGCTTGGCTTTTTCCGTTGGCGATCAGCACGCCGATCAGGGTCACCGCACCTGCGATGATGGCTGAGATGATGCTTGTCATTGCGTTCACCCCCTCCACCGGGCTTTGTCTGCCCGGGTATCCACGTGCACCCAGCCCTTTGCCCGGCCTGCCTTGACGGGGTAGCGTCCCACGCCGCCCCAGTCCGGCATCAGGCTTTCGGCGTAGGCAGCCACGTCCTCCACGCTTACTCCCTGCACCCGGATGTCCGCCGCCCGGCCCAGCAGGTGCTGGCTGCTCTTGGCGCCGCCCACGGCCGCGTTGTGCGCCGCCGTCCGGTAGCCGCTGGTAATGGTCACCGCCTTGCCAAAGTGCTCCCGGATACACTGGAGCAGCAGCATCAGCGCCTCGTCTACCATAACGGTGTCGCTGCCGTCCCGACAGCGCAGCTCCCGTACCTTAAAGTCCGGTGCAAGGCGGCGTTCTCCGTCCCTTGCAAGGCTATATTGTCGGATCATCTCTTCACTTTCTTTCTGCATCACAGTCCCCGCATCCAGTTCTCAATGATGGTGCTGCGGTACTCATGCGCCCGCAGACCCGGATGGCCGTTGTAGAGGGCAAGTTGAAAGGCATCGTTGCGCAGCTGCTTTGCCGTAGGGCTGGCGTCCGCGCGTCCTGCGCTGTGTGCGGTCAGCAGCAGCGGGTGCTGCGCGTCGTTCAGGTCCAGTACCGGTACACCCCAGTAGGTACAGATCTCCTTTATCGTTGTCCGGTAGGCTGCACTCATCCATCCGTCCGCAAGAATCACGCCCAGCTTCGCGTAGGGGATGTTCTTCATCAGATACTCAAAAACGATATTGTACGCGCCCCACACTGTTGTGTTGGTGGTATCTGTCTTTGTGCCCACAATGGCGGTCGGGTCAAAGCCCTGTGCCGTGTCCGGCTCACACTCGTTCAGGCCGAACATCAGGGTGATGTAGTCCGCATCCTTCGGTACGGCCTTGTACCGCTCCACCGAGAACGGCGAAAGCCGCCCGGTGATATTGGTGAACACAGAGCCGCTCACAGCCTCGTTCACCAGCGTCATGTCGTTGCGCTTTGCGATCCACCACGGGTATGTTTTCCATGCTTTCAGCTTCTGGTCGTAAAAATCCGAGTTCGTGCCGGTGTTGCCGGCAGCATCCGTGTAGCCGGTCGCGTCGCCTGCGGTAAAGCTGTCTCCGCAGGCCACATATTTCTTCCCGTACAGCACGTTGCCGCTTGCTGTACCGAGGGGATCACCATGTACATCATAGATCATACCGTGCCCTCCTGAATGAACTTGTTGATCTTCGTATCGCTCAGCAGTCCTTTGTACACCTTACACTGGTACAGTGTGCCGTCCCAGCAGCGGGTCATCTCGCCGCCATTCGTGCCCGGAGCACCACCGATCAGCAGGCTCTCCGGTACGTCCGTAAGGGTATGTTTGGTTACCTTCCAGCCACTCAGCGTGCAGTGGGTGCTGCCGCCGCGATACTTCTGGCCGTCCAGCTGGATCACGTACCGTGTGCGGGTCTTGAGGTGTGCAACGCTGTCCGATAGCGTCACGTCGCAATAGTCGTAATAAGCAATACTGGTGGTGCCGTTGTTGGGGTTCAGATTGATGTTGATACCCGGCAGATTGAAGTTATCGCCGGTCTCGGTCATGCAGTGCACAAACACGATCCATGCTTTGTCGTTAAAGCTGTTGCTGGCCTTTGCATCCAGCAAAATGGTGTACTGCGGTGTCTCAGTGCCCGCGTGCTCCAGCATCTTTACGCCGGTATCAATGCCCTTTGTCAGTGCCGTTTCACCGGGCAGGTCGTAGAGCAGCTGCGCCGTCTCCACCTCTGCCACCGTCACCGTACAGCTTGCACTCTTGCCGCCTGCGGTGGCAGTCACGGTGCAGCTGCCCGCTTTGATGCCCGTCACCACGCCGTTTGCCACCGCGACAAACCCGGCAGGTGCAACGCGCCACACCACTACATGGCTGGTGGCGTTTGCGGGCAGCACGGTAGCCGTCAGGGTCTTGCTTTCGCCCTCGTTCAGGGTCAGGGTGCTGCTGCTCAGGCTCACGCTCTGCACCGGAATATCCTGTGCACTTCTGCCCCACTCTACACGCAAGGCATTCAGGGTATCTTGTGCATCGCTGGTTTTGTAGGCTGCATTCTCAAACAGGTTCAGCAGCAGCTCTTTCGCAATTTCACTCACTCCCTCGCCCGGGTCGCCCTTATCGCCCTTCGGGCCTGCCGGACCCGCCGGGCCCGGGTCGCCTTTCTCGCCCTTCACCCCCGTGGTTGCCGCAATGCCCGCTTCCATGTGGTTCAGGTGGGCAGCCGTCAGAGTCTGGCCGTCCACAAAATTCTGTTTTACGTAGCTCATATTAACTCCTTCCAAGGATCATTCTGCCCAGCACCGCAAGGCTCAGCCGGGCAGTCATCTTGTTTTCCGGCTTTTCCGGCTGCGTGATGCCCCACAGCGCCGCCAAGCGGTCATAGGCGGCCATGGCTGCATCATTGCCCGCCGCCAGAAGCCGCAGGATCGCCAGCAGTTCCCGCTTTTCCGCGGTGGTAATGCCGCCGGTTCCCAGCAGCCCTACCAGCGCCTCCCACGCCGGGGTGTCCGGTGCAGGCATCGTGCCCTCTGCCGTGCCGCTGTTGGCGCATACCTTGCACCGCACATCGGCGCTTGTCACAGTGCGGCTGCCGTCCGTACCCTCAAAGGTGATGCAGCCCACACCGGATACCTCCGTTACCGCCGCCGGAACGGTCAGCACACCGTTTTCCACCAGCGTGGCCGCGCTTGCGCCGGAGGTGTGCCAGTGGGCGCATACGGTCAGCCCCTTCCACTCGCCCCGCTGCTCAATGCGCAGCCGGTAGTTGCCCCGGTTGCCCGCGTACCCCAGCAGCAGCTGCCCGCCGGGCACTGCTGCCGCACCGTTGCGCTCCAGCCGGATGGTCATCTCATTCATGCTGCACCCCACCCTTACACATACTGGTAACCCTCTACGTTGAAGGGGTACTCAAAGCTGAGGCTCGAGTCCGTTCTCACAACGCCGATGCTCAGCACGCCGCTGGCTGCAAAGCTCATCCGCACAGGCGCTGCACCGCTGCACTTCACGCCGTTGCTGAAGTCATAGCTTACACCGCCCACCATGGCCACCGCCGTGCCGCCCCGCACAATGCGGGTACTGCCGTACTCCGCAGCAGCGGCGACCGGGTTCGTGCTGTTTTCTGCCGTGGGTGCCACCATCCGCACCACAATGTAATCCACCGTCTCCGGCACAGTCAGGCTCGTTGCGGCCTTGCCCGCAGTGCCCGCACCGGTGTATACCAGCTTTCCGTCCATGTCCATCATCCTTTCCAGTCGTTTCAGTTTTTCGGTCAGGCTAAAGCCCAGCACCGTGTCAATGTTTTCCGCTGTCACTTCCAGCGTGCCGTCCGCGCTCACGGTCAGCCCCCGCCCGGGCTTTACGCCGCCCAGCACGGCTGCGGTGGCACACGGCAGTGTGTAACCCGTGCTGAATTTCCGGTCTGCCTCCGCCTTGGAATAAAACCGGTCGTCCGCACCCAGCTGCAACAGTGCTGCCGTCTTTTCCTGCGCCGACCAGCTTGCTGCCCCGGCGGCACTGGTCAGCGCCTTTTTTACACCGTAGGGCAGCAGCGCCGGGGTCAGGGGCGCGTAGGCCTCGGTCATGCGGTCCAGCTGTGCCGCCGTGGCGGGCACGGTGGTCAGGGTGGCATCTGCCCGCACCGCAACACCGTACTGCCCGTCTGCCCGTACTGCGCCGGGCGTTGCCGCCGTGGGCACGGTCTCGCTGCGCACATAGGGGCGCAGGTCCGGCAGCGGGGTGGTGTCGGTCTGTACCGCGCCGGTGGCGGTATCCACACTGAGGATGCGCACCACCTCGCCGGGCAAAGGCTGCGCCGGGAGCGGCACCGCTGCCACATCCTGTGCGTCCAAATGCACCGCGCCGCCCTTGCTGTTCACGCTCAGCACGGTGCCGTCCTTGGGCGCGTAGCTCTCGGCACGCAGCGCGGCAGCCTCCGCCCGCTTTGCGCAGGCATCGGCATCGGTGCGGTCGGCCAGAATTTTGTCCGCCGCCTTTTGCGCCAGCGCCGCCTGTACGGCGGTGTCTGCTGCGCCGTTCTCGGCGCGGCGGGCGCTCTCCGCTGCGGCGCGGGCACTTTCCAGCACGCGGGCCACGAACTGCTCGTACACCGAGGGCGGCAGCTCCTCGCTGCCGCCGTCCGTAGGCAGGGTGGCGTACACATCGTAGCTGCCGGGGCGGGTGTAGGCGGTGTAGCCGCCGCCCATGGCGGCCAGCATCCACTGTCCCCGCACGCTGCCGGTCAGGCGGCGGTCCACCGTCACGCTGCCGTCGGTGTCCAGCGGAATAGCCGCCAGCTGCACCCCATCACTGCGGCGCAGATACAGCGCCATGGTGCACCCCGCCCACGCTGCGGGCAGGATGAACTGCAGCCGGTCCACCCCCTCGGCGTTCTGTGCGCCAAGGTGCAGCCGGTGCGGCTGGGGCACAAATTCGGTGCCGCCGCACTGCTGCTTGAGGATCTCGATCTCCATGCAAAACCTCCTTTTCTGTTTGCTGTCCCGATTGTACCGCCGGAGGTGCAAAACTATCCAGAGTGTACAGAAAATGTGAAATTTTCTGCTCTTCGGCATTTTGCTAAACGGGGTTTTTGCACCGCAAATACAGGCCGTTTTCCCCTGCCGGAAGCGGGTAATTCCCTTGCAGGTTTTCTATGCAAAACCCGCGATGTGGGGCAGCTTGTTTTGGGCGCAGCGGCCGCCGCTGCGGCCTTATTCGCAGAGAAAAAAGCCGATGCAAATGTTAAAAATTCATGAACGAATCACCCGCAGAAAAAAGGAAAAAATCAGATGGAAACTACCTAAAAACCAAAATATCAAAGAAAACACTGTGGAAATTGCACAAAAAATAATGTTACAAATCTAACAAAGTACATGACGCAAATTTGACAGATGCTTTACGGTCTGGTAAAATAACGTTTGTGCAACGAACGTTGCAGCGTTTAAATTCTATCTGGATGAAGTAAAAAGCCGTCCTGCGTACGGCACGGCACGGGCAGATGCGGCCCGTGTCTGGGCAGTTTTGTGGTCTGCCCGAAGCGGATTCCAACCTGTAATACGATGCTCCGCTTTTTACCCAAAGAGAGCATCGTATTTGACTGTGCGGCACTTATATCCCCAGCCGCTGCAGTCCGGGCGGCCGGGGTGCTGATGCACTGCCCGCAGCCGCGCAAAATACGACAAAGAGAGGAGTTGTCTCGTATCGCTTCCGTTAAATTGAAGAAAGCAGTTACTGCCGCAAAGCAGGCAGTATCTCCCCGTGTGCTGGCATTTTGTGTCATGGTGGTATGTCTTGTGGCTACCCTTGGCGTCACCGCTGCAAATCTGCGGCTGACCTACGTCACCGACTCCAATGGTGCACGGCAGGTCCTTGTGACCGATGCCGATGCTTCCCCCGCACAGGTCATGCACCTTTCCGGCATCCGCTCTGAAGAGGGCGATGAGGTCTACTACACCGCGTTCAGCGGCAATCTTGCCTCCCTGAACATCGAGCGCGCATTCTCCGTCAGCATCACTGCCGACGGGCAGGAGTACCCGGTCAAACTGGTGTTCGGCACCGTAGCTGATGCACTGGAGCGCGCCGGTATCACCCTTGAAGGGGACGACTACACCGAGCCGGCGCTGGATCATGTTGTGACCGCCGGCAGCAAGATCGTGGTCCATCGCGTGGACTACGAAGAGCGTGTGGAAACTCAGGCCATCCCCTACGACACCCAGTATGTCTACACCAGCCTGTACTTCCGCAACACCGGCCGCACCACCACCCTGCAGCACGGTGCAGCCGGTCAGCAGACCGTGACCACCCGCGACCGCTATGTGGACGGCGAGCTGGAGAACAGCACCGTTGTGAATACCACCACCACGGTGGAGCCCACCGACCACGTCATCAAGACCTACGGCGCAGGCGCGCCGGTGTCCCCCCTGACCGGTGCGGACGGCACCACCAACGCCCCCACCTCTTATAGCAAGGTGCTTACCGGCAAGGCCACCGGCTACTATTCCCGCACCGGCAAGGGCTCTTCCGGTCTGGGTCTGGGCTACGGCACCGTGGCTGTGGATCCGGATGTGATCCCCTACGGCACCAAGCTCTACATCACCTCCACCGATGGCAAGTTCGTCTACGGCTACGCCGTAGCCACTGACACTGGCATCGCCGTCCAGAAGGGGCAGATCCTTGTAGACCTGTTCTACGAGACCTACGCCGAAAGCGTTATCAACGGCGCCATTCAGGTCAACGTCTACGTTGTGGGCTGAGCCGTAAACAAAACACAAGAACCACGCAAAGAGACCGCTGTACAAACTGTGCAGCGGTCTCTTTTGATGTTAAGCAGAAAACTATTTTTATTTCGGGGTCGGGGAAAGTCTGCGGGCTTTCCCCGACCCCTTTCCTGCTTTCGCAGCGCTTTTGCCGGAACCGTTTGGTAAATGAGCAGTTTACACGATGTCGAGCTGCAAATTTTGGATGGTATGACCACAACATACAGAGAAGTCCAGAAAATTTGTGGTAATTGTATTTGATTTTTGGACAAAAAGTCTTGCAAATCTGGTCAAAACCTTTTAATATAAAAGAGTACAAAGCTGTGGAAGCCGCTTTCGGCTTCCGCACGGGGAGGAGCAGTCTATGAAACCGACCGAAGAAAAGATTCAGAGCAATACATCGGATCTGCCGGTGTACCTGTTCAAGCAGGGCAATAACTGCGAGGCTTATCGCTACTTCGGCGCACATCTGGAAACGCGGGTCGGAGAGTCCGGCGTCGTGTTCCGTGTATGGGCACCGCACGCCGCAGCCATCAGTGTGGTAGGCGACTTCAACAGCTGGAAGCCCGGCAGCCATCCCATGCACAAGGTTGATGGCGATTCCGTGTGGGAATTGTTCATTCCCGGCATGAAGGAATACGATGTTTATAAATATTGCGTGACCACCCGCGCAGGCGACCTTGTCTACAAGGCCGATCCTTACGCCTTCCACGCCGAGACCCGGCCGTCCAACGGCAGCAAGGTCTATGATCTGTCCGGCTTTGCATGGCACGATGCCGCATGGCAGGCCGCACAGAAAAAGGCAGACGTGATCAACGGCCCGATGAATATCTACGAGATGCACGCCGGAAGCTGGAAGCAGAAGGAGGGCGGCAAGCCCTACAACTATTCCGAGCTGGCGGACGAGTTGATCCCGTACATCAAGGATATGGGCTATACCCATGTAGAGCTGCTGCCGGTAATGGAATATCCGTTTGACGGCAGCTGGGGCTATCAGGTCACCGGCTATTTTGCAC
>OMBX01000726.1_pt1 | contig 15823 bp, 14 predicted proteins | sample 1644931 | NCBI WGS metagenome assembly OMBX01 (sample SAMEA103958165, study PRJEB25191) | human gut metagenome | biome: human-associated habitat [ENVO:00009003]; feature: intestine environment [ENVO:2100002]; material: feces | place: Germany | collected 2013/2015
GCGGTGCCATCCGCGACCCGCTGTCCGGCCGCAGCTACGTCTATCAGGCCATGCGCGTGACCGGCGCGGGCGACCCGCTGAAGCCCGTCAGCGAGACGCTGCCCGGCAAGCTGCCCCAGCGCAAGCTGGTGACCACTGCCGCCGCCGGTTACTCCTCCTACGGCAACCAGATCGGCCTTGCCACCGGGCAGGTGGATGAGATCTACCACCCCGGCTATGTGGCCAAGCGGATGGAGATCGGCGCAGTGGTGGGTGCAACGCCCGCTTCCCACGTCCGCCGGGAGTGCCCGGCCCCCGGTGATGTCATCGTCCTGCTGGGCGGCCGCACCGGCCGTGACGGCATCGGCGGCGCTACCGGCTCCTCCAAGGCCCACAACCTTGAGAGCCTCGACCACTGCGGTGCCGAGGTCCAGAAGGGCAACGCCCCCATCGAGCGCAAGCTCCAGCGCCTGTTCCGCCGCGAGGATGCGTGCAAGATGATCAAGCGCTGCAACGACTTCGGCGCGGGCGGCGTGTCCGTCGCCATCGGTGAGCTGGCGGACGGTCTGTACATCGACCTGAACAAGGTCACCAAGAAATACGACGGCCTCGACGGCACCGAGCTGGCCATCAGCGAGAGCCAAGAGCGCATGGCCGTGGCCCTTGCCCCGGAGGACGTGGACAAGTTCATCGCCATCGCCACCGAAGAGAATCTGGAGGCTACCCCTGTGGCGAAAGTCACCGAGGAGAAGCGCCTGAACATGGTGTGGAACGGCGTGTCCATCGTGAACATCAGCCGCGAGTTCCTGAACTCCAACGGTGCCGAGAAGCACCAGAACGTCCACATCGAGAAGGGGACGGTCTGGCAGCCCCAGTGGTCCGGCATCACCTTTGCCCACAAGATGAAGGCGATGGTGGGCGACCTGAACGTGTGCAGCAAGAAGGGCCTTGCGGAGCGGTTCGACTCCACCATCGGCGCGGCCACCGTGCTGATGCCCTTCGGCGGCGCCTACCAGCTGACCCCCCAGAATGCCATGGTGGCAAAGCTGCCTGTGGACGGCGAGACCAGCACCTGCTCCGGCATGGCATGGGGCTACAACCCCTATCTGATGAGCGCCAACCAGTACGTCGGCGCCCGGATGGCTGTGGTGGAGAGCGTGACCAAGCTGGTGGCCACCGGCTTCCGCTATGAGGACGCTTACCTGACCTTCCAAGAGTACTTCGAGCGTTTGGGCTCCAAGCCCGAACGCTGGGGCAAGCCGCTGGCCGCTCTGCTGGGCGCACTGGATGCCCAGATTGGCCTCGGCATCGGCTCCATCGGCGGCAAGGACAGCATGTCCGGCTCCTTTGAGCAGCTGGATGTGCCCCCGACGCTGGTCTCCTTCGCCACTGCCATCGGCAAGGCCAGCCGCGTGGTCTCCACCGAGTTCAAGAAGCCGGAAAGCACCGTCGTGCTCATCCGGCCCATTCTGGACCCGGAGACCGGCTGCCCCAACTTCTTCTCCCTGAAGGCCAACTACAAGATGGTGGAGCAGATGATCGAAGAGGGCATGGTGGCGGCGGCCTGTTCCGTGGGCTACGGCGGCTTGGCCGAGGCCCTGTTCAAGATGGGTCTGGGCAACCGCATCGGCTTCAAGATGATGGCCGACAAGTCCACCGCCGAGATGTTCGCGCCCATGTACGGTTCCATCGTGCTGGAAATGGTCTCCGATTCGCCCGCCGGTGAGCTGCTGGGCGAGACCACCAAGGAGTACACCTTCGAGTGCTGCGGTGAGAAGATGGATATGGCCGAGCTGCAGGAGATCTGGGAAGCCAAGCTGGAGCCGGTGTACCCCTACCGCAAGGCCGGGGCCAACGTAGAACCCATCGACGGCAAGCTGGCGGCTCCCGCAGCCGCGCCCAAGATCGGCATCGCAAAGCCGAAGGTCATCATCCCGGTCTTCCCCGGCACCAACTGCGAGTACGACACCGCCAAGGCCTTTGCACGGGCCGGTGCAGACCCTGAGATTCTGGTCATCCGCAACCTGACCCCGGCGGACGTTACCGCCAGCTGCGAGGCACTGGTGAAGGCCATTGGGAAGAGCCAGATCGTTATGCTGCCCGGCGGCTTCTCCGGCGGCGACGAGCCGGACGGCAGCGCCAAGTTCATCGCCTCCTTCTTCCGCAGCCCCGCCGTCACCGAGGCGGTCCGCGAGCTGCTGCAAAAGCGCGACGGCCTGATGCTGGGCATCTGCAACGGCTTCCAAGCCCTCATCAAGCTGGGTCTGGTGCCCTACGGCGATATCCGCCCCATCACGGCCTATGACCCGACCCTGACCTTCAACACCATCGGCCGCCACCAGAGTATGCTGGTGCGCACCCGCATCGCCTCCACCGGCAGCCCGTGGCTGTCCAAGTGCGCGGTGGGCGACGAGCACACCGTGGCCATCAGCCACGGCGAGGGCCGTTTCGTGGCCCCGCAGAATGTGCTGGACCAGCTGGTGAAGAACGGACAGGTCGCCACCCAGTACGTTGATCTGGACGGCCAGCCCACCATGGACCAGCGCTACAACCCCAACGGCTCGCTGCTGGCCATCGAGGGCATCACCAGCCCCGACGGCCGTGTCTTCGGCAAGATGGGTCACTCCGAGCGCAGCGGGGAGTACCTGTACAAGAACGTCACCGGCGATAAGTATCAGCCGATCTTTGAAGGCGGCGTAGACTATTTCAAGATTTGATGGTATGATATAAGAAAACTCCTTCCGTCACGGCTGACGCCGTGCCACCTCCCTCAGGGAGGGAGGCTTAAGGCCCCCTCTGTGAGGGGGCTGTCGCCGGAGGCGACTGGGGGAGTAATTTCAGGAGGAAACCTTAAATGTCTCAGCATGACCGCTATATCAGCCCGTTTTCGACCCGCTATTCCTCCGACGAGATGCAGTACATCTTCTCGGACGACAACAAGTTCCGCACGTGGCGCCGCCTGTGGGTGGCGCTGGCCCGCGCGGAGATGAAGCAGGGCCTGACCAACATCACCCCCGAAATGGTGGCAGAGCTGGAAGCCCACGTGGAGGACATCAACTACGATGTGGCCATCGCCCGCGAAAAGCTGGTGCGCCACGACGTGATGAGCCACGTCTACGCCTACGGCCAGCAGTGCCCCAAGGCCGCCGGCATCATCCATCTGGGTGCTACCAGCTGCTACGTGGGCGACAACACCGACATCATCGTGATGCGGCAGGGGTTGGAGCTCATCCGCAAAAAGCTGATCGGCGTGCTGGCAAAGCTGGCCCGCTTCGCCGAGGAGTACAAGGATATGCCCTGCATGGCTTACACCCACTGCCAGCCCGCCCAGCCCACCACCGTGGGCAAGCGCGCGACCCTGTGGGCCAACGAGCTGGTGATGGACCTTGCCGAGATCGACCACCGCCTCGCCACGCTGCAGCTCCGCGGCGTCAAGGGCACCACCGGCACACAGGCCTCCTTTATGGAGCTGTTCAAGGGCGATGCGGACAAGATCCGCGCCGTGGATGCGTCCATTGCGTCGGAGATGGGCTTCGACCCCGAAGCCGTCATCCCCGTGTCCGGCCAGACCTACAGCCGCAAGGTGGATTCCTTCATCCTCAACGCGCTGGCGGGCATCGCCCAGAGCTGCATGAAGTTCGCCACCGACCTGCGTCTGCTGGCCAACTTCAAGGAGATGGAAGAGCCCTTTGAGAAAAACCAGATCGGCTCCTCCGCCATGCCCTATAAGCGCAACCCCATGCGGTGCGAGCGCATCTGCGCCCTCGCCCGCTACCTGATGGTGGATGTGCTGAACCCCAGCTTCACCACCGGCACCCAGTGGTTCGAGCGCACGCTGGACGACAGCGCCAACAAGCGCGTCGCCATGGCGGAGGGCTTCCTCGCAGCGGACGCTATCCTGAACATCATGCTCAACGTCACCGACGGCATCGTGGTCTACCCCAAAGTCATCCGCAGCCGCCTGATGGCCGAGCTGCCCTTCATGGCCAGCGAGAACATCATGATGCAGGCCGTGGAGAAGGGCGGCAACCGGCAGGAACTCCACGAGCGTCTGCGCCAGCACGCCATTGCGGCGGGCAAGCAGGTCAAGGAAGAGGGTCTGCCCAACGATATGGTGGACCGCATCGCCGCCGACCCGGCTTTCGGCCTGACCAAGGAAGAGATCGTGGCGGGCCTTGTGCCCGAAAACTTCGTGGGCCGCGCTCCCCAGCAGGTCGAGGAGTTCATCGCCCACATCCTCAAGCCCATCTTTGATGCCAACCCCGATGCCGTGGAGCAGCATGCAAGCTTGAGCGTGTAATTCCCCTATAAAATCGTACAGGTCCCGTCCTCGTTGGCAGCGGTCAGTGGGGGCGGGGCTTCGTCTCTGTACAACCTCTCAGTCACGGCTGCGCCGTGCCAGCTCCCCTAGTAGGGGAGCCTCTGGCGTTCCGCCGTGCTTCGTTCTCGTGGTGTGCCATGCTGCTGCCGTAAGGAGCACAAACTGCACCGCGATGCCAAGGGCTCCCCTACTAGGGGAGCTGTCGAACGAAGTGAGACTGAGAGGTTGTACGAAGGTGAGCGTATCCATAGAAAAAGGAGATCAACCTATGCGCCTAGACAAATACCTATCCGAAACAGCCCAATGCACCCGGAGCGAGGCGAAGACGCTGTTAGCGAAGGGGAAGGTGACGGTGAACGGGGCAGTCTGCAAAAAGGGCGACGTGCAGGTGAAGGAGGGCGACGCGGTGGCCGTGGAGGGCCGGGCGCTGCGCTACCAGAGATTCGTCTACCTGATGCTGAACAAGCCCGAAGGGGTGGTCAGCGCATCCACAGACAAGCGGGATACCACGGTGGTGGACCTTGTGGGGGACGCCTACCCCCGGCGGGAGCTGTTCCCGGCGGGTCGGCTGGACAAGACCAGCACCGGCTTCGTGCTGCTGACGGACGACGGGGGCTTTGCCCACGACATTTTGGCCCCGAAGCGCCATGTCTCCAAGACCTACACGGTGGAGATCGACACGCCGCTGACCGACGAGATGGTGGAAGGCTTTGCCGCGGGTGTGACGCTGGCGGACGGCACCGCCCTCTCCCCGGCGGTGGTGGAGCCGGTGAGCGCGGACAAATGCACCGTGCGGGTGCTGCTCAAGCAGGGGGTCTACCACCAGATCAAGCGGATGTTCGGCGTCTACGGCGCGGGGGTGAACAAGCTCCACCGGGACGCCATCGGCGGCCTTGCCCTCGACCCGGCGCTGGCACCGGGGCAATGGCGGGAGCTTTCGGACGCTGAAGTGGCAAAAATTACCGGATGAAAGGGTCGGCTTTTCACCACGATTTCAAAAAACCGTCACATTTTCCCGGTAGAATACAGGTAAGAACCACGCAAAAAGGTGCTTTTTCGGCCGATTTGAGGCCCCGAAAGATAATTTCAACAAGAAAGATAAAAATTTTTTGGTGAAATATGTTGCAAAAGTAAATTCTTTTGTGTAAAATAGAAAATGTAATGCGGCGAAATTGTGTAAAAATGACAATCTCGCCCCTGCGGCTTGCACAAAAGAGAAAAGGGGTATCCATTTATGGCCAATAGAGTATTCCAGAGCGTGATCTACCAGATGAAAGACGCCATCGACCGTGTGGTGGGCGTGGTGGATGAGACCGGCGCTGTGATCTCCTGCTCGGAGCTGAATCTGATCGGTGAAGTGCGTGAAGGTTTTATGGCCGAGCGCCTGACAGCGGGCGACCGCTTCGTGCGCGATGGCTACACCTACCAGCAGTTCTCCAGCGCAAAGCACAACGACTACGCCGTTTTCGTGGAGGGTGCCGACGAGACCGCCGGCCAGTTCGCGGCGGTGCTGTCCATCAGTTTGCAGAGCATCAAGCAGTACCACGACGAGAAGTTCGACAAATCCAACTTCATCAAGAACGTGGTGCTGGATAACATCCTGCCCGGCGACATCTATGCCAAGGCCCGTGAGCTGCACTTCGCCACCGACGTGTCCCGCGTGGTGTTCATCGTGCGGGTGACCAGCGGCGGCGACATCTCCGCTTACGATATGGTCAGCAGCCTCTTCCCCGACAAGCAGAAGGACTTCGTCTTCAACATCAGCGAGACAGACACCGTGCTGGTCAAGGAGATCCGCAAGGGCATCGACCGCACCGACATGGAGAAGCTGGCTGCCAGCATCGTGGACACCCTCTCCGGCGAGCACTACATCAAGGCAGTGGTGGGCATCGGCACCCCCATCTCCAACGTGAAGGATCTGGCCACTTCCTTTAAGGAAGCCCAGATCGCCATGGAGGTGAGCAAGGTCTTCGATACCGAGAAGCAGATCATCCGCTACGACAACCTCGGCATCGCCCGCCTGATCTACCAGCTGCCCACCACCGTCTGCGAGATGTTCCTGCGGGAAGTGTTCAAGCAGGGCAGCATCGAGAGCCTCGATCAGGAGACGCTCTTCACCATTCAGCGCTTCTTCGAGAACAACCTGAACGTCTCTGAGACCAGCCGCGGCCTGTTCGTCCACCGCAACACGCTGGTGTATCGTCTGGAAAAGATCAAAAAGCTGACCGGTCTGGATCTGCGTGAGTTCGACGATGCGATCGTCTTCAAGGTAGCCTTGATGGTCAAGAAGTACCTGTCCAACAACCCGGCCAAATATTGATGCACACGCTGCGCGGCATCCTCCGCCGGCGTACCCAACCGGCCGCTCGAAACCGATGCTGGCCGGTTTTTTTGTGGGTGGGGGGCCTTCGTACAACCTCTCAAATTGCAAACCGGCAGATGCTGCTTGCAAAGGGAAGGCGTGCCTTCCGTACAACCTCTCAGTCTGCTTCGCAGACAGCTCCCCTAGTAGGGGAGCCCTTGGCATCACGATGCAGTTTGTGCTCCTTACGGCAGCAGCATGGCACACCACGGAAACGAAGCGCAGCGGCACGCCAGAGGCTCCCCTACTAGGGGAGCTGCTGAGCGGAGCGAAGCTGAGAGGTTGTACAGAGACGAGACCTACCTCTTGAAACGCAAGGCTCCATTCAAAGATGAAAAGCTGAAAAAAATATAGTTCGGGAGCAATACTCATGATCGACTTTGAACACGTTACGAAGCAATACAAGCACGGCGAGAAGCCCGCGCTGGAAGACATCAACTTCCATGTGGACGACGGCGAGTTCGTATTTTTGCTGGGCCACAGCGGCGCGGGCAAATCTACGCTGCTCAAGCTGATCCTGCGGGAGGAGCGGGCTACCAGCGGCCAAGTCCTTGTGGACGGCAAGGACGTGGCCAAGCTCCGCCGCCACAAGATCCCCTACCTGCGCCGCCAGATGGGCATTATTTTTCAGGATTTCCGGCTCATCCCCACGATGACCGTTTACGAGAACATCGCGTTTGCGATGCACGTCACCAACATCGGCCGTAAGCAGATCAAGGAGCGTGTGCCCTACATGCTGGAGCTGGTCCACTTGGAGGACAAGGCCAACGTCTACCCGGAGTTCCTCTCCGGCGGCGAGCAGCAGCGCGTGGCCGTGGCCCGTGCGCTGGCCCATGCCCCCAAGCTGGTCATCGCGGACGAGCCCACCGGCAACATCGACCCGGAGCTGAGCCTTGAGATGATGGAGCTGCTGGAGCGGGTGAGCGATATGGGCATCACCGTGCTGGTGGTCACCCACGAACACGAGCTGGTCCACCGGTTCCACCGCCGGGTGGTGACGCTGAAGGGCGGCCAGATCGTTTCCGACATCCCCGCCGACGGCAGGGCCGACCTTGACCTGCCCCTGACCGGGCTGGACACCACCGGCGAGATCACGCTCAAACCCGCCGCAGAGGGAGAGGAGGCGCTGGTATGAAACTTTCCACCTTTGGGTTCCTGACCCGCCGCGGCGTGCGCAACCTTGGCAAACACTGGGCCATGACCATTGCGTGCATCGCCTCCCTGAGCGTCTGCATGACGCTGAACACCTTCGCCACGCTGGCTGAGGTCAACGTGGACAGCATGGTCAACTATCTGGGCCAGCAGAACGAGATGGTCGTCTTCGTGGACCCGGAGGCCGACGACGCCACCACCGCTTCGGTGGGGGAGCGGATCACCGCCACCCCCGGCGTCAGCAGCGTGCAGTACATGTCCAAGGAGGACACCCTGAACGCCTACCGGGGCTTCCTGTCCGACTATGCGTCCCTGCTGGACGAGTTTGAGAACGACAACCCCTTCAAAGCCAACTACCGGGTCTCCCTGAGCGACCTGAGCCAGATGTCCGCCATCAGCCAGCAGTTCCAGACCATCCCCGGCGTATACAGCGTGTCCGCGCCGGTGGAGATGACCAACACCTTCGTGGAGATCCAGAAGGTCGTCACCAAGGGCGGACAGGCCATCATCGCGGTGCTGATGATCGTCAGCATCATCACGGTGGGCAGCACCATCCGCCTCAGTGTCTTTGCGCGGCGGCGGGAGATCGAGATCATGAAGTACGTCGGTGCCACCAACGCCATGGTCACCCTGCCCTTCTTCATGGAGGGCCTGACCATGGGCCTGATCTCCGGTGCCATCACCTCGGCAGCGGGCATCGGCGGCTACTATTATATCGTGGAAGCATCCAGCGCCTTCGGCAGCCTGTGGGAGATGCTCATGGGCGCAGCCCTTGTGCCGGTGGAGAACGTCTGGCTCACCATCCTGACCTACAGTCTGGCGGGCGGCGCACTGGTCGGTGCGCTGGGCAGCACCTTCTCCATCCGCAAGCATCTGAACGTGTAAGGGAGGGGAACAGAGCATGAAAGCACGCCATTCCGCCGGTTTCCGGCTCTACCACCGCCCCGAACACGCCAAGCCCTCCCGGTATCACAACCGGGCCATGCGGGCGGCCAGCCTCTTTCTGGCGGCGGCCTGTCTGCTGCTGAGCGTATCGGTCTACCCGGCCACGGCGGCCACCAGCATGTCCAGCCTCCAAAATAAGCTGAATAAGCTGAGCCAGTCCATTGAACAGCACAAAAAAGAACTGTCCGACGCGAAAAAGAAGGAACAGGCCGCCAAGGCTCTGGAATCCGAGCTGAAGGAGAAGGTCACGGTGGTCCAGAGCCAGATCGGTGTGCTCAAGAGCCAGATCGCCGTGGTGCAGAACAGCATCGGCGTCAAGGAACAGGAGATCGCCGCCAAGGAGCAGGAGATCACCGCCAAGAAGCAGGAGATCACCGCCAAGCAGGGGGAGATCGACACCCAGTGGACGGCCTTCAAGGGCCACATGGCCGCCATGCAGGAGCTGCGGGAGGGCGGCAGCGTCGCCATGCTCTCCTCGGTGACGAACCTGTATGAGCTGCTCACCTTCAACCAAGCCCTGCAGGACATCTCGGTGAAGGATACCGAGATCCTGACCAATATGCGCAACGCCAAAGAGGCGCTGGAAAACGACAAGGCCCAGCTCGAAGAGCAGAAGACCCAGTTGAACAGCCAGCGGGCCGAGCTGCAGAGCAAGAAGAGCGAGCTGGACAGCCAGAACGCCCAGATGACCGCCAAGCAGAGCGAGCTGAACTCCAGCGTGGCTGCGGCCAAGCTGAGCGCCGCCGAGGCCCAGAAGGCCCAGAAGGACGCCCAAGCCGCCATCGAGTCGGACGAGATGAACTATGAGGCCGTCAAGAAAGAGGTCCAGAAGCTCATCGCAGCCGCGGCCTCCTCCAAGCCGCAGCTGAGCTTCACCGGCTTTATCTGCCCCCTCAAGAGCTATACCCGCATCTCCAGCGAGTACGGCTGGCGCAAGAACCCGGTCTCCGGCGTGAACAAGCTCCACGCGGGCACGGACTTCGCCGCTCCGGGGGGCACCCCCATCTACGCAGCCGCCAGCGGCTATGTGCAGGTGGCGGGCTGGTCCAGCGGCGGCTACGGCAACTATGTCATCATCTACCACGGCAAAATGTCCGATGGCCAGCAGTACAGCACCCTGTACGGCCATATGAGGTCGGTGGCTACCTCGGCGGGCAAGTATGTCCAGCAGGGCGAACTCATCGGCTACGTGGGTTCCACCGGCAACTCCACCGGAAACCACCTCCACCTCGAAGTCTGGAAGGGCGGTTCCAAGGCCAATGCCGTGAATCCTAGAGGTTATATCCCCATGAAATAATTCCTGTCTGTATCAAAGGAGGTCGTTCGGACGATGAACGATAAAAAACGCAAGCGCATCCTGCGCGTGGGCTGCCTGATCTTGGCATGCGTGTTCGGCCTGTCCCTGCTGGGCAGCTTGGTCATGATGCTGCTGGTCTGAGCGGGAGGGAAAAGCAACTATGAATCGCAAGATATCCGTTGGCATGGCGGTCAGCATCGTCATCCTTGCCATGACCGTGACCTTCTCCATCACCATGCTGGTGGCGATGCGCCTGTTCGACAGCACCGTTTCCAGCGTGAAGGAAAAGGAGAGCATGTACAATAAGATCGCGGAGGTGGACCGCTACGTCCGCAGCAACGATTATTATACCATCGACGAAACGACCCTGTACGACCGCCTGACGGCGGGCTACCTGCTGGGCACCGGCGATAAATACGCACGGTATTATACCGCCCAAGGTTATACAGACCTGATGAACACCCAGAACGGCACCCTCGTGGGCATCGGCGTGGAGCTGGCCATCGACCAGTCCGGCTATGCCAAGGTGACCAAGGTCTACGATGACTCCCCGGCCCATGAGGCGGGCATCACCGTGGGGGATTACCTCACCGCCGTGGACGGCACCGACATCAAGAACCTGACCGGCGTGGAAGCCGTCCAGACCAAGCTCCGGGGCGAGAGCGGCACCACCGTGAACGTCACGTGGCTGGACAGCGAGGCCACCGAGCACACCGCCGACCTGACCCACTCCGGCTATAATACCACCACCGTGGATTATGAGATGCTCCAAGACAACGTGGGCTACATCCGGGTCCGCCAGTTCGACGGCTCCACCCCCAGTGAGCTGGACTACGCCCTGCGCAGCCTGAATGCGGGCGGCGCGGTCAGCTTCGTGTTTGACCTGCGGGACAACGGCGGCGGCATCCTCGAGGACGCCATCAGCTGCATCGACCTCATCGTGCCCGAAGGCACCGTGGCCTACGCCGAGGACAAGAACGGCAATCGCACCGCGCTGGGTTCCAGCACCGGCGACAGCATCATCACGCAGCCGCTGGTCTGCCTCGTCAACGGCAATACCGCCAGCGCGGCGGAGCTTTTCGCCAGCAGTCTCCGCACCATGAGCGGCGCCCGCCTTGTGGGCACCACCACCATGGGCAAGGGCACCATCCAGAGCAGCCCCCAGCGCCTGTCCGACGGCAGCGCCGTGGTGGTCACCGTGGCAAAGCTGCTCTGCGGCGACGGCTCGTCCTTTGACGGCACCGGCCTGACCGTGGATGTGGATCGTACCCTGACCGCCGACGAGCAGACCGCCTACTACGACTACACCACCTCCACCGACCCCCAGATCCAGCGCGCCGTGGCCACCGCCCAGCAGATGACCGGCACCACCACCGTCTCCGGCGTCAATGAAGCCGACAGCACCGCTGACAGCGCCGCTGACAGCGCCGCTGACAGCGCCGCCGCCGCACCCGCCGTACCCGCCGAAGGTGAGGCAGAGAGCGGAGCGGAAGGGGAAGCCGCCAGTGGGAGCGAACCCGCCGCCAGCAGCGCGGGAGCGGGGGAATAACTGGGAGGTTACCCTCTGCACAACCTCTCAAATTGCAAACCGGCAGATGCTGCTTGCAAAGGGAAGGCGTGCCTTCCGTACAACCTCTCAGTCTGCTTCGCAGACAGCTCCCCTAGTAGGGGAGCCCTTGGCATCGCGGTGCAGTTTGTGCTCCTTGCGGCAGCAGCATGGCACACCACGAGAACGAAGCACAGCGGCACGCCAGAGGCTCCCCTACTAGGGGAGCTGGACGCCGTTAGGCGGCCTGAGAGGTTGTACAAAGACGAAGCTTAAATGACAACAAAGGAGCCCCTATGCCAGAACTCACCGATCTGTCCTATGTCCGTGCGCTGTGCGAAAAGTACGATTTCGCGCTGTCGAAGGGCTTCGGCCAGAACTTCATCATCAACCCCGGTCTGCCCATCAAGATCGTGGACGCCAGCCGGGTGGACAAGCGCTACGGCGTCATCGAGATCGGCCCCGGCATCGGCGTGCTGACCCGCGAGCTGGCCAAGCGCGCGGCCAAGGTGGTCTCCATCGAGGTGGACGAGCGGCTGCCGCCCCTGTTGGCTGAGACGATGGCCGGCGTGGACAACTTCAAGCTGGTCATGAACGACGTGCTCAAGGTGGACCTGAAGGCCCTCATCGCCGAGGAGTTCCCCGGAATGCCGGTGGCCGTCTGCGCGAACCTGCCCTATTACATCACCAGCCCCATCGTCATGAAGCTGCTGGGCGACCGCCTCCCGGTGGAGAGCCTGACCGTCATGGTCCAGAAAGAGGCCGCCGACCGGCTGGCCGCAGCCCCCGGCACCCGCGCTTCCAGCGCCATCAGCTGTGCGGTGAGCTACTACGCCCAGTCGAAGATGATGTTCACCGCCGCGCCGGGCAGCTTCTACCCGGCCCCCAAGGTGACCAGCGCCGTGGTTCGGATGGACATCCGCCCCACCCCCGCCGTGGAGGTGGCCGATGAGGAGGGCTATTTTGCCCTCGTCCGCGCCGCCTTCGGCCAGCGCCGCAAGACCGCCGCCAACGCCATCGCCAGCGGCCTTTCCCGCCCCAAGGAGGGCGTCATCGCCGCCATCGAGGCTGCGGGTTTCGACGCCCGCATCCGCCCCGAAGCCCTCACGCTGGAGGACTTTGCGAAGATTCAAGCGGCACTGGCAGACCAATAACGCCCTGCGCCCTTCGGCCCCTGCCGGAGGGCTTTTGTTTTGCCGCCCGGCCCAAAACCAGAAAATCAGCCTTGCCAAACCCGCCCGCCAGTGGTATACTATTCAGGTAACGTGTGCTAGTGTGGCGCAATGGCAGCGCAACTGATTTGTAATCAGTGGGTTGCAGGTTCAACTCCTGTCACTAGCTCCAAGAAAAATCCTGCGATATACCGTTAAAATGACGGCGTGTATCGTGGGATTTTTGCTTTTGTATGCGTTGCAAAATGCACAATGTTAACGTGCCTTTGCTGTTCAAAATATACACGTTGACGTGCCATTGATCCTGTGGTATAATCATCTTAACGAGGTGATACCATGCCGATCAGTGAAGCGAAGAAGAGATCAAATGCAGCCTATAATCGTAGGCAGGACAATATCATGCTTCGCCCATCCAAAGAGGATGGGGCAAGGATTCGCAAGGCTGCTGCGGACGCTGGAAAGAGCGTTCAGCGGTATTGTCTGGATATTCTGTTGAAGTCTGTACCAGATGAAGTGCCGAATGCTGAAACGCAAGCGGCGATTGATGAAGTGGACAATATGGTTAGAACAAGCAAGGGGGAACATTTCAGCGGGACGACAGAAGAACTTTTCAAAAAGATTCTTTCTGAACCAGATGGAGAGGAAACCGCCTGATGGAATTGACAATAGAGAATCTGCGCACACTAGCCAGCAGCGGAGAAATCTTCTTGACGGCGCATTCACAGGCTCGCTTATATGAGCGCGGTATCCTGCTGGCAGACATTCGGCAAGCCATCCAGAGCGGGAAGATCATAGAATACAGGCCAGAGGACTACCGCTGTCCATCCTGCCTTGTGCTTGGCGTGAATCTGGCTGGACGCTGGCTCCATGTGGTGTGCGGTATCCACGAGGATGCACTGTGGATTATTACAGCGTACTGGCCTGATCTCGACCACTGGAACGCTACCTATACAGAGCGAAAGAAGAAAGGGGAATGAACATGACTTGCTTTTTCTGCAAAGGCGAAATGAAGCCCAGCACCACCATTCACACGGTACAACTGAAAAACTGCGTTGTCATTATCAAAAATGTTCCCTGCATGAAGTGTGAACAATGCGGCGAGGTGGTTCTGTCTGCTGCTACGGTGGAGAAGATAGAACGCATTTTGCAGACCGTTGAAAAGGCTGTGGCAGAGATTACTGTGGTGAACTACCCGGACTGTGCAGCTTGATAGAGTGAAAGGAGCTGTGCTGGAATGTCGTTTCCTGTCACTAGCTCCACGAAAAAAGACCCCAGAGCTTCACCGCTCTGGGGTCTTTTGCATCTCTACTGCAAGCTGGTTTGGTGGCCAACATCGGAAATAATAGCGAAGCATCGCCGTAAATCGAACTTGGCCAGCATGGCCGGGTTCAACAGGGGGGTGACCAAGTTCGAACTTGGCCAGCAACCGAAGTTGGCCAACCAGACCAACATTCAAATTAAAACATAAGAACGTAGTTATTTTTTAAGTTGGTCATCGGATTTACTCCAGTCGGAGAAGGAGTACCACCGGTTGCAGCCATCTCTCTCCCGGATCGCCTTCTTCGTGATGCGGCCGCTCTTTACCAGCTCCGCGTAGGCACGGTTGTAGGTCTTCTCGCTGCACCCGACCTCCTTGGTGACGGCGGCGCGCAGCTCGCTGCTGGCCATGCTGCCAAGGCGGCTCTCGGCCAGCGCATTGAGGATGGCGGCGGTGGTGTCGTCCTTGGTCTGGGCAAGGCGGAGGCGGCGCTCCTCCATGAAGTCCGCGTCCTTCTTGTCGGTGGAGCCGTCGAAGATGGCCCGCGCGGTGGGCACGCCGTCCACGGTCACGTCCTCGATGTGCATCAGCACGGTCTGGGCGGGTTTGGAGTAGCTGCTCTTCTCGTGGCTGAGGTAGATCTGGCCCTCGGTGCTGTTCTTGCAGCGGCCCATCATCAGCACGCTGCGGGCAATGTCCCACAGGTCCGAGCTGTCGGCGAGGCGGCCACGGCCCGAAACGCCCGGCCGCTTGTTGGTGTGCATGGAGATGAGGGTGGCGAGGTGGTACTTGGTGCTCAGGCTCTTCAGGGGAAGCACGGCGCCGCGCATCTGGTTGCGGCTGGCCATCTCCACGTCGGGGGGCAGAAAGCTTTGCAGCGGGTCCAAGATCAACAGGATGGGGTTGATCTTCGCCACAAAGGTGGTGATGTCGTCGTCTCCGATGCAGAGCTGGTGGCCGGTGCGCAGGTAGTAGTCGTCGGCACTGACGACCATCACCTTGGACATGTCGGCTCCGGCGGCGGCGATGCGGCCCTTGAGCACCTTGCCGGGGTCGTCCTCGCCCGCAAGGATGAGCACCCGGCCGGTCTGGGCGGGCGGTTCGGGGAAGAAGCCGCTGGTCTGCCCGGCGGTGACGTAGGCGATGAGCTGGGCTTGCCAGATGCCCTTGCCGGTGCCGCCGTCGGCACCCAGCAGGGAGATCTCGCCCCGCGGCAGGACATCCGGCACCAGCCATTCGGTCTCCTCGCAGGGCACATCGCTCAGGCAGTAGGGCTCCGGGGCCTTGGCGTAGTGGTGGTCGTGCCATGCCATTGCGGATTCCCAAAAGGCGTTGTCGTCCTCACGCTGGCGCTTGGCGCACCCGGCACGCCATGTATCGACCTGAGAAAACTTCGTGCCTACGGTAGAAACGGCATCCACAAGGTACTGATATCGTTCCTGCTCATCGTAGGGGTCGTGATTGATGTATATCAACAAATAGGTGTAGTCGTTCAGCAGTTCCACAGCCGGGGTGGTGGCAAGATACTCCTTGAACGATGCGAGAAATGCTTCGCGGTCAGTCGTCATAAAGAATAGTCTCCTTTCTGTTTTAATTTGTGCGTCTGAACCACAATTATTGGTTGTAGTATACACCGGCTGACAAAAGATGTCAAGATTTTTTTGCAAAAAATGGTTGACAAATTTCAGATTCGATGGTAAGATATACAGGCGGTCAGCGATGGCCGAATAAAAAATGAATCTGGGCGTGTTCCCGAGTGGCCAATGGGGACAGACTGTAAATCTGCTGCTT
>OMBX01000738.1_pt1 | contig 15551 bp, 10 predicted proteins | sample 1644931 | NCBI WGS metagenome assembly OMBX01 (sample SAMEA103958165, study PRJEB25191) | human gut metagenome | biome: human-associated habitat [ENVO:00009003]; feature: intestine environment [ENVO:2100002]; material: feces | place: Germany | collected 2013/2015
GCGAGATACTGCGTAACGGCTACTACCGCATCGCCGCCAATATCACGGGTCTCGTGGGGCAGGAGTGCGCCGTGTCGGTAACGGTCGCCGACTGGGAGACGCCCGTTACGCAGAGTGTCGAGCTGGGGGCATAGCCCTCTTGTTTTGACAGCTCCCGTCCTCCGGGACGGGGCTGTTTTCAATTCCTTTTCAGATTTTTCCGACTATGAAAAAATATCTGTTGATATTTACTGCCGCCCTGTTTCTGTGGGGCTGTATCGCCGAGGATCGGACAGCGTGTGCAAATCCCCGCGGAACCTTCGTCAGCCTGACGGTACGGCCCGAAAGGATGTTTTCCGTAACCCGTTCCGCGGATGAATACGCCATCCGCGACCTGAACTTCTACCTTTACGACGATAACGGCGAAGTCGTCCTGCACCGTTACCAGACCTCGGCGACACTGCGTTTCGAATGTCTGCCGGGCAACTACCGAATGCGCATCGCCGCCAATCTGAACCGTGATTTGGGCGAAAGTCCGATATCGGAAGATTTTACCGTTACGCATAGAGACACATACGACGCTCTGCCGATGGCGTGGGACGGCGACGTTACGATCCCGGCTTCGGGCGGTTCGCTGCCCACGGTCGAGGTACAGCGTGCCGTGGCGAAAATATCCTACGATATTACGGTTAAGCCCTCGGATATCGAGCTGCTTTCCGTGCAGCTGCTCTCCGTCCCGCGCACGGTGTCGATCTTTGATGTCGAGGCTGCACCTTCGGATGATCCCGACGATTATATGGACTGTCCCGAAACCCATCTTTCGGGGCGCTCGGCTGCGGGAACCTCGTATCTGCTGCCCAACATGCAGGGAACGGTACCCTCGATCACCGACCAGCGGGCTAAGAATGCAGACAATGCCCCCGAGAATGCTTCGTACCTCTTGATCCGTGCCGTGCGCGGCGCGAAGGCATTGGCCTACTACGTTTATCTGGGTGAGAACAACACCTCGGATTTCAACGTCCGGGCCAACACGCATTACCGCTTCAATATCTCGATCCTCGGAGACAGCGAGGTGGATACCCGTGTGAGCAGTTATGAGCTTAACGTCTATGACACCTACGGCGACAATATGATCGGCGGGTACTGCACTTACGACATTATGGGCGAATTATTCATCGAAGTGGACGGCGACCTTGCACCGCTGACGCTCCGGGGGCATATCTCCGCCTCGCAGGGCGACACGGACCGCTTTTTGGTGGACGACGCCTCGATAGGTTCGGGTCTCGGTCTGAATCTTCCGAACCAGCCGGGACTGAACGAGTATTTCCTTTACTACGATCAGCCCGTCTACACGGAGGCGAATTCGCAGGTGAACTATACCGTGACGGTCGAGGACGACGGAGGCTATACGCAGTCGTTCGATTTCGAGCGGCGCTTCGCAAACAAGCTCGATGTGATCGTCGACACATTCGACAACGGAAAAGGGAAAGTGACTGTTTCCGATGCTTTGTACTCCGAGCAGGTCTCCGGAACACGCGACCATGTTGTGATGTGTCATCAGATGGGCTGCACGCTGGTGGCACTGCCCGCCGCAGGCTACCGATTTGACGGATGGTACACAACGGATGGTTACACGACCCGGCTGTCGATATCGACGACTTATTTCTATGTGCCGAAATCTACCGACGCTTCGATCTTTCCGAAGTTTACAGCCCAGACCGTCCCGCTGGACGACGACGGCACGGCCAACTGTTACATAGCCCCGCAGCGCGGCACTTCGTACTCGTTCGGTGCGACCGTTCAGGGCAACGGCAGAAGTACGACGAACATCTGGCCGGTGCGTCTGTCCGGAACCTCGGCCCGCGTGCTCTGGGAAACGGGAACCGTGCGCGGCGCAGTCATAGAGGATGCCGAATACCAGTCGGGACGCATCGTTTTCACAACAGGCACCGACCGGGGAAATGCCCTGATCGGGCTGTTCGACAGCCGCGGCAACTGTATCTGGTCGTGGCACATCTGGGCGGTGGATTACGATATCGAGGCATCGGCCCGGACTTACGAATCCGGAGCCGTCTTTATGGATCGGAATCTCGGAGCGCTGACGACAGACTATATGCAGCCTGCATCCCGCGGACTGTACTACCAGTGGGGGCGCAAGGATCCTTTCCTCTACCCGGCGACGTGTCAGGATATAGTTAAACGCGCCGATGCCGTGTATGCCGCAGGGTTCGAATACGCCGTGAGTGAACCGCGGAATGCCGCGACGGAATCTCCCTATGACGTCATGACGGTGGAATGGTCCATCACTCACCCTACGACATTCATGAACAATGCCATGTACGAGGATTGGGAAGAATGGACTTCGGTGGCGGATTGGCTCTACGGCAGCCATCCGAATCTTTGGGGAAATGTCACCACGAGCAATGACAACATCAGCAGGGTCAGCCAAAAATCCATCTATGACCCCTGTCCCGTGGGATGGAAAGTCCCCAGCCCCGAAGATTTCCGGGGCATCACGGGCGTAAGTCAGTCGATGCCGTATTATGTCACGATCAGCTACAACGGGAGCAGCACGACGAATATTCCGTTGGGCGGAACCTATGCCGACAGCCGCTACATGGGGAACGGACAGATCGGACGTCTCTACTCGAACGCTCCTTACCATATGCGCTGGGAAAGCGATACGAGCCTATTTTATGACACTGCCTGCACTTCGATTCTTTTTTCATCGGGCAGCTATCCCCCGTATATCGGCACATCGGACTACTACCGCTATGCCGCGAATCCGGTGCGCTGCATCCGGGAATAGAAATTCGATAGAATCAGAGCCATGAAAAAGATACTTTATACTGCTGTCTGCATGCTGCTTTTTTGCTCCGCCTGCTCGGACTCGGACATCGGGCCTAATCCGTCAAGGCAGGCCAAGCGGCACGTAACCCTGACGTTCAGCCCCGGCCAGGCCCGCACCCGCACGGCCGCAGACGAATTCCGCATCGACGACATCAACTTATACCTCTTTCCCACCGGCGGCGGCCCGGCCCGGCATCTGCACCTCTCATCGCAGCGTAGCGTGGTGCTGGAGCTTCCCGAAGGCGACTACGCACTTTACGCCGTCGCCAACGCGGGGGCCGACATGGGCGGGCAGACGCAGGAGTACGTTCGGTCGCTGCGCTTCGACCGGGATCCCGACGCACTGGCCGACGGGCCGCTTCCCATGTCCGTGGAGCAGACCGTTTCCGTGCGCGGGGATATGCACATCGACGTTACGCTCGTGCGTGCCGTGGCGAAGATCGATTTCAGCTGCACCGTAGCCGCAGAGTTCGCCCCTGAACTGGAAATAAAGTCCGTGCGGATATGCAACGCCCCGTGCAGCGTGTCGTTCTTTGCCCCAAGCCGTGCCACGACATCCGGCGACGTGGCCGACACGACTCCGGATGCAGCTCCCGGGCAGACTTTCAGCGCTTCGTATTACCTGCTGGAGAACCGGCAGGGAACGGTCGCGGGCATCGGATCGCAGGAGGGTAAAAACCAGACCGTCGCACCGGAGAAAGCGACCTATATCTACATCGAGGGCGAGGCCGACGGTGTGAAAGTCGCATACCGCATCTATCCGGGTGAGAACAACACCACGGACTTCAACATCGTCCGCAACCGTGTTTACAACATCGACGCCCGCATCCTCGGCATGAACACCGTGGACTGGCGCGTATCGACGGCCGAAGTCGCCGTTACGCCCTTTGCCGAGCGTTACGCACCCGGCGCATCCGCTTCGGCGACGCTGGAGCTCGTGTCCACGAACGACGCCCACAATGAATTTTATCTTACTTACCTCCTCGACGCGGGACAGGGCACGGTCGCCATCGACGGCGAGCGCCGCACGGCAGGCACGCCTTATCCGCTGCTCTGCGGCAACGGTACGGCAACGGCCGAGATCGCCTATACGCAGGACACACCCGGCGACGTGCGCCTGCGGCTGGTCGTCACCGACCGATACGGATTCGGCATGGAGCGCGAGCTGACGACGGTTTACAAAAATCCGGAACTGAACGTAACCTTTACGCAGGAGGGTTATGAGTTGGCAGCGATGGATCGGGCTTATGTTACTTTCACTGTGACGCAGCCCGGATATACGGGCCGGTATAAGGCCCATTTGAGCGGCGAAGGCCTGACGTTCTTTCAAGGGCATTACAGCGCGGATATTCCGACGACCGAATTGACGCTCTACGAGGGTAACGGCACTTATGAACTTCGGCTCAAACCCGAAGCCGTAGGCGAAATTCCTTTTACCGTCACGATCACCGACGAGCAGGGGAACAGCACCTCTTTCGAATCTTCGGTGAAAGGGATAAAAACCGTCGCGGATTTCACGCTCGATTTCACACGGTCGGCCGGAGCGCTCTATATCACGATGGAATCCTCCTATCCGGTCAGCGAGGACCTGACGCTGACGTTCACCGCCACCGTGAAGATCGTCTATTCGGGCGGTTATACGACCACGCGCGATTATACGTTCGATGTCTCTTTCGAAGCCGAGCGTTCACGAGGTACGGGCTATGTCTATCTCGACCTGCAAGGACTCTACGATATTTCCATCGAGAAATACACGATGACATCCGACACTCCGATCTCGCTGAACGGAATGGTCGAATATAAACTGCAATAACTCTCGAACAGAAAACACGACGATGAAAAAGCAACGGATATTCATCACGACGGTCTTGTTGTTCGTAGCACTGTGGGGCAGCCCCCACGGTGCTGCGGCGCAGATCTTCGCCGTGAGGGTCGATGCCCTCGCGGCTCTTACCGGAACGCTCCACCTCGGAGCGGAAGTCGCGGTCGCGGACAAATGGTCGGTCGAAGCCTCCGGATACTGGAACCCCTTGAAAAGTTCGTCGCTCTCGATGAACTTCCACGCCGTACAGATCGGCGGCCGACACTGGTTTTACGAATCCTTCGTGGGACATTTCGTCGGCGGGCAGCTTTCCTATGTGGGCTACGACCTCGGCAGCCGCACGAGCCGTTACAACGGTCGGGCATACGGCATAGGTTTCAGCTACGGCCATGCGTGGATGCTCTCCAAGCGCTGGTTCGTAACCCTCGAGGCCGGCGTAGGATTGTACCGCACGAAGGATACCCGCCGCGACCCCACGGTCGGGGACTGGGACGACGAGTATATCTACCATTACCGCCGCTGGACGCTGGCGCCCTCGCGGCTGGAGGTGTCGTTCTCTTATCTCTTTTAGCCATGAAGCAATACAAGAAACTATTGCAGGCGGGCGTGCTGTCGATCATGCTCGGGTCGATATTCGGCTGTTCGGTGGCGGGGCGGCTTCAGCGGCAGCAGACCACGGCCTCGCTCGCGCAACTGACCCGTGCCGAGCGGCAGCAGCGGCAGCCGGATTCCCGTCCACAGGTCGTAAAGCTCCAAAGGGACAGCAACACCTTCTATCTTGCCCCGGTCGATACGCTTGCGGACGGCGAGCGCGTGATGTCGCTGCAAATCGAGCAGGTGACCGTTGTATCGCGGATGCGTTCCATTCCCGAACGCAACGGTCGTGTCACGATCGATTTTATCGTAACGCTTCCCAAACAGTTATTAGGCACAAGCCGCAGCGTCGTGATTACTCCCGTTCTGCATAAGCCCGACGAATCGGTACCGCTCGAAGATCTGGTAATCCGCGGCGGGCGTTTCTCGCTCCTGCAACAGCGCGACTACTGGCAGTACGAGACCTATGTCGACCGCTTCCGGCCCGACACCGTAGGGCGCGAGGCGGCCTTCAACCGCTTCGTGAAGTTTCCCTACCCGAAGGATGCACGCCTCGACTCACTCGTCGAAAGCCGCAATGCCGTTACTTACTATTATTCACAAGAGGTGAAGACCGATGAAACCTCGAAAAAGATGCTCATTACGCTTCAGGGGCAGGTCTTGGCCGTGGACGACAGCGCCTACCGTCTGCCGCCGTCCGATACGTTGAGTTACATCGTATCGTCGATGCTCTCCTTCGTCGATACCATGCCGCGCTATCGGATCAAGGTGATCGACAAGTATGTGACGGTACAGGATCGCAACTACATTCAGTTCTTCGTAGGCGATACGCGCGTGGTCGATACGCTGGGCGACAACCGGCAGCAGTTGGACAAGATCACCGGACTGATGCGGCAAATCGTCGAGCAGCAGGAGTTTTATGTAGATACCATCACGCTGACGGCGGCATCGTCGCCGGAGGGCGGCTATGCCTTTAACGACCGGCTGTCGCAAGGCCGTGCACAAGCCTTGAAGCAGTACCTCGTGAAACGCTACGGCCACCGGATCGATACGCTGCTGACCGTGCGATGGATTGCCGAGGACTGGCCGGAGCTGACGCAACGCATCCGAACGGACAAGGAAATTGAAAATCGTGAGGCGATTCTGGCGCTAATTGCATCAGAAAAGAATCCCGACCGGAGGGAACAAGCCATCCGGCAGCGCTTCCCGAAAGACTATGCCTACATCCGTTCGATGATCTATCCGCAACTTCGGGCCGTGAACTTCCGCTACAACCTGCGCCGCAAGGGAATGGTCAAGGACACGATCCATACTACCGAACTCGATACGGCCTATGTCCGTGGGGTGGAGATGTTGCAGAAACGAAAATACGCCAAAGCCTTGTACATTCTCAACGACTACAACGACCGCAACACGGTCGTGGCGCATCTGTCGCTGGATCACAACGAACGGGCATTGGAGCTATTGGCCTCGATGCCCAAGGATGCCATAACGGAGTATCTGAAAGCCATTGCCTGCTCCCGGTTGGGGCGTAAGTCCGAGGGGCGGGAGCATTTTCTCGAAGCCTGTCGATTGGACGAACGTATGGAGTATAGAGGAAATCTCGATCCGGAAATTACAGAACTGCTAAAAAAATAAAAAATGAGAAAATTGAGATTTTGGGCTTCGGCCTTTTATTGTGTCCTTGCGATGATCGGCATATTGGTCATCGCCGTATGGCTCACGGGCTGCAATGTCTACGAACACGAAGAGGTTGAAATCATACGTTGTCCGCAGGTGCAGGATACGATATTGCTCCCCGGGTGGGACGATAAGGAGCGATAAACTGATGAACCGGCAACGACTATACATCGTTGCCGGTTCTGTTAACCCAATGAAATGAATCTTCTTTATTCGCAAAAATGGCCATCCTCTGAATAGCACCAATGAGGTCGTTCTTCAACTACTTCCCCGAGATTGACCTCTGCCGTATGTTGAATGAATTTATCTGCCCGATTCTCCGTCATCTCCCAATCATAATGAACATAGGATTTCGACTCGCTCAAATAAAAATCACCGAAAATAGCATCGCAGTAATAACAGCCGTATGACAGATAGCTGTCCTGAACGGTTTTGCTGAATCTCTGTTTTATCGGTCCGACCTTTATATCCTTACCTTTATCGCTGTCCAGAAATTGTTGTACTGCGATCTGGATTTGCGGGCTTTTGTCGATATCGCCATCGCTCCACATTTCGCCCATCATATCATATTCAAGATCGCAGACAGTGGAAAACTTCGGGTAGACGGTATAGCAGTATTGTGGCTTTTTGCATTCCCAACATTCATACTGGAAGAAAAGGATGATCGCCTCCTGTTTCGGCTTCAACCGGATATGTCGGCAGAACTTCACTTTTCGGTTCAACAATGCGGTGACCAATGCTTTCAATGGCATTTGTCGCTGCCCCACTTGTGCGATTATATCCGAGTGTTCATCTTTGTATATTTTGAACGCGGGAATATCCTTGTTCGCTACGAGGCTTTTATCATAATCCGTCATTTCTTTAGGAGGTATGCGGAAAAACCAGCAACCTCTTACGTTCGATGCCTTATACCGCTCCTGCCTGAAGCAGGTTTCTTCATAAGTCTGCCGACTCCATTGAACCTCGAAAGCGATCCTTTTACCTCCCTGTACAGCCAAAACATCCGCTCTCCAATCCGCTTCGGAAAACTCGGGGATGGCCTTCCATCCTTGCTCCCGACAAGCCTCCATGATAGCGACTTTCGCTTTGAGATGCTCTGCAGACTCGGGTTTCCAATCGCATGGATTTGCAGATTTCAAATGAACGAAATGTTTCAACCCTCTGTTGCTCGTTCTCAAAAAGCCCTCTTGTCCGCAACACGGCAGTGTCACGACGATTTCTTTGGCCTTAAGACGGGCTTTCAAAGCACTCCATTCTTCGTCATTCAGATCGATGGAAACAATTTCTTTGTCTTCAATATAAGCACGTAAAGGCATTGTAAAGGATTGTTAATGGCTTCAAGCATATTATATTGATCAAATATAGTCAAACCGAACGACACGAGCAAGCCTTGCGCAGCGAATCATAGTCTTAAATATTTATCACGCATATTTTTTCTGCCCTTACGTCCAGCAAGATAGCCGTCGTAAGGGCTTATGAAACTGCTCACAAAAGAGATCATCTCGAAATTCGAGAGTCATCCCATCGGCTCGCAAGATGGAAAAGGATTGGATACGGAAGTTCTCGTCAAGTATTTCCATCCTTGCAGTGCAGGAACATGGCTTATCGCCGAAGCCGAACGCGAAGGCGAAGGCGACGACTGACGGTTGTTCGGCTATTGCCATCCCCTCGAATGGGAATGGGGCAGCCTGATACTTTCGGAATTCCAGACCCTTCGTCTGCCGTTCAGCCTTACAATCGAATGCGACATTTATACGAATGGTAATATGTCAAAGATTTCATTTCAACGGAGAAATTCCGTTACGATTTCACAAAGAGGTTCCCGTTTTCTCTTTTTCCGCCACTTTTTTTACGCGAAAAACAAAAAAATCGGAACCAAATTCACCCCAAGAGCTTACAGTTTATAATACCTATATTTTATAAAAGCGAACCACGACAGGCCGTAGGTTCATAAAAATACTGAAAATCAACACTCATAAAAGTTCGAGAGGGGGGGGGAATTCCACCGCTGCCCGAAAACGAGTTCCAATCCGCACCCGACACTCCGCCGAAAAGGGGAACAAAAAACGCCGAAAATTCCCCGGGTACCTCGTCCGAGCAGCCCGGGCGGATTACAATCCGCAATGTTTCGGCGGTTGTTTCTAACGGATGAAATAATTATATTTGCTCCGTAAGCAATTATCCTATGCAAAAAATTCTACTTACCTTTAGTTTGCTTGCATGTGCGGTATTTGCGATTTCCCATAGCTCGGCGGCCATACAGACCGAGGGGGGGGAAATCCGTCACCGTTAGCGGAGTAGTCACCTCCGCTGAAGACAAGCAGCCCCTCGTCGGGGTAAACGTAATCTCCGGTCCGGCCAGCGGCGTCACCAGTACAGCCGACGGAGCCTACTCTATCCAAGTCGCCCCCGGTACCAAACTCACGTTCCAGTACATCGGTTACAAGCCCGTGGAATATGTCGTTCCGCAGGGGAAGACGAGTGTGACCTATAATTTGGAGATGCAGAGCGACGCTCAGGCGCTCGACGACGTGGTGGTCATCGCCTACGGCGTGCGCAAGAAGGGCTCCATCACGGGTTCCGTTTCGACGGTCAAGGCCGAGAAGTTCGCGGACACCCCCACGGCGGCCTTCGACCAAGCGCTGCAAGGCCAGGCCCCGGGTCTGTCGGTCATCTCCAGTTCAGGCGAGCCGAGTAAGGCAGCCGTCTTCCAGATTCGCGGCACGAACTCGATCAATTCGGGAACCTCACCGCTCTTCATCCTCGACGGAGTGCCCATCGAGAGTTCTGATTTCAACACGATCAACCCGGGCGACATTGAGTCTATTTCGGTGCTGAAGGATGCCTCGTCGACCTCCATCTACGGCGCCCGTGCCGCCAACGGCGTGGTGGTCATCACTACCAAGCGGGGCCGCTCCATGGATCAGGCGCAGGTGACCTTCCGCGGACAATGGGGCTTCTCGCAGTTGGCCCGCGCCAAGTGGAGCATGATGAACACGGCCGAACGCATCCGGTTCGAGCGGGAAATCGGGCTGGACGCGGGACAGGACTACGACCTGCTCTCGCGCACCGATGTCAACTGGCTCGATGTGGTGTTCAACGACAGTGCCCCGTTGCAAAGCTATGAAGTGTCGGTCAACCGCGCCACCGAACGGCTCAACTACTACGTCTCGGGCGGCTTCTACGACGCCGAAGGTATCGCCCAGAGCTCCTCGTTCCGGCGCTACACGTTGCGCGCCAACACGGATGCCCGGGTGGCCCGATGGCTCAAGATGGGCACCAATACCATGCTGACCTACGAGAAGACCCGTCAGGCCGACGAGGGGCAGCCGGCTCTTTCGAGCCCGATCTTTGCCTGCCGCCTGATGCTTCCTTACTGGAATCCCTACCGAGAGAACGGTTCGATCGCCTCGCAGGGCGACGGCAGCTGGTCGGGTACGGGCGTCAACCCGCTGGAGTACATGGACAACAACCCCGTAGAGTATAAGAAATACAAACTGCTCTCGACCCTCTACGCCGAGGCGACGCCCGTGGAAAACCTCACCATCCGCGCCCAGTTGGGCATCGACTACTCCCACTCGACGGGATTCGGGCAATCCTTCCCCAGCTACATCATCAACAACGGCCAAGGCGCCGCGGGACGCAATTCGTCCCAAATCCTGAACTTGACGGAAACCACTACGATCAATTACCGACTGAACGTCAGCGGTGACCATGATTTCAACTTCCTGGTGGGTCAGGAGGGCGTGAACTATGCCTCAGAAGGGTTTCAAGTCTGGACAGCAGGCCAGACGAACGACCTGCTGACGAATGTCAGCTCGGGAACGCGCGCTTCGAGCTGGAGCGACGCCACCGCTTCGTATGCCTATTTGTCGTTTTTCGGCCGTGCCGAATACAACTACCGCGGGCGCTATTACGCCGATTTCTCGGTGCGCGCCGACGCTTCGTCTCGCTTCGGGAAGAATAACCGTTGGGCGGGCTTCTGGTCGCTGGGCCTGATGTGGAACGCCCGGCAGGAGCGCTTCCTGCAAAACGCCGAATGGCTGACCAACGCCCAAGTGGCCTTCAGCACCGGTACGTCGGGGAACTCCACGATTCCGAATTTCGACCATCTTGCGCTGGTGAGCGGCGGCCCCAACTACGACGATACGGCGGGCACCTATCCCATGCAGAGCGGCAACGAAGATCTGACGTGGGAGAAGACCTGGTCGACGAACCTGGCCCTGCGTCTGGGCTTCTTCGACCGTGCCAGTCTCGAAGTCGAATTCTACAACAAGAAGACCACCGACATGCTCATGCTGGTTCCCGAATCTTATGCAGTGACCGGCGAGGGGCAGCGCTGGGACAACATCGGTGCCATGGTCAACCGCGGCGTCGAAATCAACGTGAGCGGCGACGTGCTCCGCTCGAAGCACTTCACATGGAATCTCAACGCCAATGTCTCCTACAACCGCAACAAGTTGACGGAACTCTACGGCGGCGTGACCGAATACGTCAATTCGACGACGGGCCTGAAGTACCAGGTCGGGCATGAAGTAGGCGAATACTTCTTCAATCGCTTCGCCGGCGTGAACCCCGCCAACGGCGATGCTCTCTGGTACACGAAGGAGGGTGAAATCACCACTGAATACCGAGAGGAAGACAAGGTGATGACCGGCAAGTCGTTCAACGCTCCGTGGATGGGCGGCTTCGGCACCACCCTGGCGTGGAAGGGCCTCTCGCTCTCGGCGCAGTTCTCATGGATGGCCGACCGCTGGGTCTTCAACAACGACCGTTACTTTGAGGAGAACAACGGCAACTATTCGGGCTACAACCAGTCGAAGCGGCTGTTGTACGACCGCTGGAAGCAGCCGGGCGACGTAACCGACATTCCGCGCTACGGCGTGGTGGCGCAGCAGGACGACCGCTTCCTCGAGAATTCGTCGTTCATGCGTCTGAAGAACCTCACACTCTCTTATTCCTTCCCGAAAGCACTACTGCAAAAGACCCGCTTCCTTTCAGCCGTGCGTATCTACCTGCAGGGGCAGAACCTGCTGACTTTTACCGATTTCACCGGACTGGATCCCGAATACGCGGGCAACGTCTACCTCGGACAGTATCCGGCCACACGTCAATACACGTTGGGTATCGACATCACATTCTAAACTGTCACACAGATGATTCAGAAAATAAAAACCTATGCGGTGCTGACGGCTGCGGCGTTCGCGCTCTCCTCCTGTCTGGACAAATATCCGGAAGATGCCATTCGCGCAGACGAGGCGGTCAAAACGGTCGAGGACGTGAACCAGTTGGTCATCGGCATTTACGACGCCTTCAAGAGTTCGGCACTCTATTCGGGCGCTCTGACCCTGCTGCCCGACATCCAGACCGACCTGGTCTACGGCGTGAACGGCAATACGGGCATTTACGGCGACATTTGGCGCTGGAACGACTTCAACTCCACCAACACCGAAATCGAAGCGGTCTACGGCGCGCTCTACGAAGTCGTCAATCGCTGCAACTTCCTGCTCGACCGGGTCGATGCGGTTCGCGAGACGACGACCGACGACGATGCGCTGGATCTGCTCGACCAGTGCTGCGGCGAAGCTTATTTCGCCCGCGCGCTGGCCTACTCGGAGCTCATCAAGTGCTTCTGCCAGGCTTACGAGAACGACGGCCGGGACGGCGAACGTCTGGGCGTGGTGCTCTCGGAGCACTACCGGGGTGACGAGCCGATGCGGCGGGCCTCGCTGGAGGCTTCCTACCGGTTCGTGCTCGACGACTTGGATCGCGCGGCCGATCTGCTGGCTTTGGAAGAGGAGTACACCCCCTCGACGGTGACGCTTTACAGCACGGGCTATTTCAACGAGTACACCATCCACGCCCTGCGGGCGCGTGTAGCCCTCTACATGAAGAACTGGGAGGATGCCGTAAAATACGCCACTGAAGTGATCGAAAGCGGCTTCTACGAACTTTCGAGCTGTTCGCAGATGTACACTTCGAGTGCCAGCTACTACAAATACATGTGGACGAACGACATGTCGACTGAAACCATCTGGCAGGTAGCCTTCACCATCAACTCCTACGGAGGCGCCCTGGGCACCGTCTTCGCCAACTACGACAACAATTCGGTGCGCCCGGACTATGTGCCGGCCGAGTGGGTACTTTACGACCTTTACGACAGCAACGATTTGCGGGCCTCGACGATCTTCGCCGAGTTCACCACGGGATTCAGCCACGGGCTGACATGGCCGCTGCTGATCAAATATTTCGGCAACCAAAGCTTCGCCAACAACAACATCTACGGTGTGGCGATGCCCAAGGTATTCCGCCTCTCGGAGCAGTACCTCATCCGTGCCGAGGCCTATGTGCAGCAAGGCGACTACAACAACGCCGGCAAGGACATCACCAGACTGCGCGAGAAGCGCTACTCCAGCTATGGCGGCTCGACGTCCATGACTGCGGACAACGCCATGGAAATCATCGAACAGGAGCGCGTGAAAGAGCTCTACATGGAGGGGTTCCGCCTGCACGACCTCAAGCGCTGGCATAAAGGTTTCGAGCGCGAGCCGCAGGAACAGTCGCTCTCCAATGGCAGCAGCCTGAAGGTCGCAGCCGACGACCCGCGCTTCGTATGGCCCATCCCGCAGCACGAACTCGACGCTCCGGGCTCGGAAATCGCGCCCAATGAAAGCAACAAATAAACATCAGGGAATATGAGTACGATGAACATACGATTCATGAAATGGGCTGTCGCCGCGGCGACGGCGGCGCTCTTCGTCGGCTGCAAGACAGGGGACTTCACCTATGACGGCCCCGACTACCTCATGTTCTCCGACACCCTGTACCGCTACGGGGTGCAGGAAAGCAATGAGATTTTCAACGTGCAGGTGTCCGCCACCCGGCCGGCCGACTACGACCGCACCTTCGGCGTCGAAATCGTCGACCGCCGGAGCAACGCCGTGGAGGGGCGCCACTATCGGTTGCTTGCCAGCACGGTGACCCTTCCGGCCGGAGAGATGGCGGTCGACGTGCCCGTGCAGGGTATCTACGAACACATCGGGGTGAGCGACTCGTTGGGTTTCGAGCTCAATCTGGTCATTCCCGACGAGAAGCAGTGGCCCCACTACGGCACGCAGACCAAGGTACTCCTGCAGAAGGTCTGTCCGTTCGACCTCGACCGTTTCACGGGCTACTGTACGGTCACCTCGACGTTCTTCATGTCGGACTTCGTCCAGAACACCTCCATGCGTCTGATTCGCTCGGAGGCGGTTCCCGGCAAGGAGTATACGGTAGTACTACGCGACATGTTCTACGACGGCTACGACGTGGAGATTTCGTTCGACCGCGCGAACGTCATGGAGCCCCTGGTAGAAATGGAGGAGCAGGCGTGCGGCACGACCGGCGAGGTGATCGGATCGCTTTTCGGCGACGGCAGGGTGACGATGTACCAGCCGACGAACTACACTTCCTATTTCAGTTCGTGCGAAAACTTCGTTCTGCAGTACATCACCATGATCGTCCGCAACAAGGACGGTTCGATATACGGAGCGCTCGGCACTTATATGAACATCATCGAATGGATCAGCGACGCCGAAGCCGAAAAACTCAAGGAACAGGGATATTAATCAATTAAAACATACGACTATGAAAACTTGGAAGGAAATGATACGACGGGCAGCGGCGCTGACGGCGGCGCTGACTCTGGCTCTGACGGCCTGCGGCTGCTCAGAGAACGACGACAACGACGATTCGCCCCCCCCCGTGGCGTTCCCGGCGCTGGAACGTCTGACCGTCGATGCGGGCGACGAGTGCACCCTCGCCTTCTCGGCCGGCACCGCATGGACGCTGACCAGTAGCGCCGCCTGGTGCAGCTTCGTCGACGGCGATTTCACGCAGACGACTATCAGCGGACAGGCGGGCAGTGCCTCGATCGTAATCCGCATCACCGACGCCAACCAGAGCCACGACCGGGACGATGTGGCTCAAATCACGATGAGCATGGGCGGACAGACGCAGACCGTTTACGAAATCACGCGGTTGCGCAAGGGAGTCTCGGCGCTCGTGGTGAAGGATGAAAGCGGACAGGAAATCAACGACAGCAACCCGCTGCTGATCAAGGGCGGCACTATCGTGGCGCAGGTGACGACGAAAGTCACACTGGAGTTCGGCGACACGAACGCCTCGCTGGGCGTCCTGACGGCAGAGAGCGCATCGTGGGTTACGGTCGTTTCGGCCGATGGCGGCTACGAACTCTCGTTCAACGAGCAGAACTCCGACGGCCTCGACCCGAAATATCCCGTCGCCGTGGAGGAGCACTCCGTGGTCACCTTCGCGGCCCAGTCCAACGGCCAGACCGTAGCCCGGACGGCCATTCCGGTCTACTACGAGGGCTACGCTCCCGAAGCTCTGACGGTCGAGCCCTCCTACATGAGCATAACGGCCGACGAAGAGGGCGCCATGACAGGCGAGGGCGGCATCAGCGGCAGCGAAATCACTCAGTACGGCAGCGAACTGCTGTCCACCGTAACGACCCGCAACGACGAATTCGAAATCGTGGAGTTCGCCTACACGGCGACCTACGACCAGTGGGGCACCCCCGAGACCGTGGATTACGATTTCTCGGCAGGCGGCGACCTGGACTGGC
>OMBX01000756.1_pt1 | contig 15294 bp, 10 predicted proteins | sample 1644931 | NCBI WGS metagenome assembly OMBX01 (sample SAMEA103958165, study PRJEB25191) | human gut metagenome | biome: human-associated habitat [ENVO:00009003]; feature: intestine environment [ENVO:2100002]; material: feces | place: Germany | collected 2013/2015
CACGACCCCCTGCTCCCAAAGCAGGTGCGCTAACCGGACTGCGCTACACCCCGAATCTTTTTTTATTTTTCAATCGCCTTATCTCTCAAAAGCGATGCAAAGGTACGGCTTTTTTTTATATATGCAAATATTTAAAGCGATTTTTTTTCTACTTTTTTTCGCATCATTACTTATCAAATTATAAATCAAAACATTAACCTTAAAACTTTTTTTATCCGCAACAAAGAAATTTCAGTGTAAAACAACTCCCCTTTCCGATTTCACTACTCGCCGAGATACTTCCACCATGTAAATTCATAATTTGTTTGCATAAACTGAGTCCTATACCACTACCTGTTGGCTTCGTTGTAAAAAAAGGAACAAAGATTTTATCCAATACTTCTGGAAGAATGCCACTACCATTATCACAGACAGAAAGGAAAAATAGATGTTTTTCTAAATCACAATGTGTGCTAATGATAACTTCGGGATAGATTTGCTCTACACAAGCCTCACCTGCATTCTTTAGTAAATTGATTAATACTTGTTCTATCTGTGAACGATCCAGCATCAGTGTCGTTTCTGGGTTTTCTACTTTATATATATATTGTATGTTTTTATTAGGAAACAGTTTTTTCATATCACTCAGTAAATCACCTATATTTACTGGAGCCAGTATCGGAACAGACAGACGAGAAAGTTTACGATAGTTTTCCACAAAATTCAGCAACCCTTTACTTCTTCTATGAATAGTCTGCATCCCTTGCAACATGATATTGTAATCTCTCTCATTCATACCATTCTGTACAGCACGCTCACTTAATGTTTCACTTAATGAAATAATGGGTGCAATGGAGTTCATTATTTCATGAGTGAGTACACGAATCAGCTTCTGCCATGCTTCCATCTCATTTTCCTCCAATACAGCATGGATATTCTTTAAATTAACCAACCGGAGTTCCGTACCATGTTGAGCGGAATATTCAGATACCGTAACAGCCAATTCTTGTATAATATCTCCTTTATGTATTCGTACTGTTTTAATCTCTCCAGGCTGTAATGACAGGATAATAGTAGGAAAATCAGAATTTAACAGAGCCAATTCCCTGACAGAATGAATACGATAACCGCACAAATCCTGCATGGCTGCCCGGTTCATCCAATGTATATTGCACTGACTATCTACTACCAGCAAACTGCTGTCAACAGTATTCAATAATGTTTCATAATATTGATATCGCTCTTCATTCTCGGACAACCGAGTACGGAATTCAGCAACAACATTATTTATTTCTTGTGCCAATCGTTGTTCTGTACGAGTTTTGTGCTGGGTAGAAAAACTCAAAGAGAAATCTGCATAACGAATACCTTCTATCATTCGCGATATCATACGGGTCGTTTTATACTGCCACTGACAGATATAAATGATAATACCTGCCATAATCATCAGCGAAAAAAACAAGCAAAAATAGAGCGAATGTTGATAAAAGAGATATGCAGCTATAGCTACTACCCCCATTAATAACATACAAGCTATCATCCGTAAAGTTTGTAAACGACTCATAACCCTAATTTTTCAAGTTTCCGATAAAGAGCGTAACGGGTAATCCCCAAATATTCCGCTGCACGACTCAAGTTCCCTTCGCTGCGTTTCATAGCACGTTCTATGGCATTGCGTTCTAATTGTTCCAAGTTCAGTATCTCATCCGTATTCACCCTCTTCTCGGGTTGTGGCTGCAACATGAAATTTGCAGGCTTTAACAATGGCGAGTCCGAAAGAATAATTGCCCGTTCTATGGCATGCTGCAATTCGCGGACATTACCCGGCCAATGGTAACGCATGAGTTTCTGCTTGGCTTCGCGGCTCAGTCCGTTTATCTCTTTCTTATATTTATGAGTATACCGTTGTAAGAAATAATCAGCCAGTAAGAGAACATCCTCTCCCCTTTCCCGCAATGGAGGAATAGTAATCTCAATCGTATTGATACGATACAATAGGTCTTGACGGAAATTACCCTCCTCCACCAATTCTCGGATATTTACATTCGTTGCGCTTATCAACCGAACATCAATAGGAATTATATCCGTTGCTCCCAAACGTGAAATCTGCCGTTTTTCTATGGCTGTTAGTAATTTGGCCTGCATAGGTAATGACAAATTCCCTATTTCATCCAAAAAAAGCGTTCCTCCTGATGCCACCTCCATACGTCCCGCCTTTGCTTTGCGGGCATCTGTAAAAGCCCCTTTTTCATAGCCGAACAATTCACTTTCGAATAATGATTCAGGTATGCTCCCCAAGTCAATCGTTATAAAAGGACATTCACGACGAGGAGAAAAATAACGTAGAGAACGGGCCACCAAATCTTTACCGGTTCCATTTTCACCCAATATCAAAATATTAGCATCAGTATCCGATAATTTCCGAATAGTATCAAAAACCTCTCGCATAGGCACTGAGTGACCTATCATTTGAGGCATCTCTTCATCCTGCGCGCTCAATGCTACAACTTGTTCTTTCAGTTGCCTGACCTCTTTACGAGAATCACGAAGTTTGATAGCCGATGAAAGCGTAGCAAGTAGTTTTTCTTTTTCCCAAGGTTTGGGAATAAAGTCAATAGCTCCAGCCTTAATGGCCCGTACTGCTTTATCTGTATCCGCATAAGCAGTCATAAACAAGACAATAGCCTGCGGATCTAACTTTAATATCTGCTCTAGACAATCGAATCCTTCCTGCCCGCTGATAGCATCCCGACGAAAATTCATATCAAGCAGAATAACATCAGGTTGAAAAGTAGTCATGAAATGCTCAATACGAGTCGGTTGAGTAGTAACTTTTATTTTTTCCACGTAGGGATCCAATAAAAGGTTTAGTGCAAAAAGCACGTCCTCATTATCATCTATAATCAATATTTTTCCTTTTGCATTCATTATTTTATCCTCAATATATCTTGTTATACGAATAAAAGATTTTCTATCCGCTTTTTTGCAAAGATATTGTTTTTTTTAATGTGTTGTCTGTGCGGATACGCACAAAAATAGTGCGTATCCGCACAGAAACATCATTATCTTTTATCCCACAAAAAACTGGTAAACAAAGAGATAAGATAATGGCACGCTATTTGATTAGTCTACAATACTAATATATTAAGTTATGAAAAAAAAATCAGTAATAGCTATCAATTTATGCCTTATAGCAAGCATAGTAACTCTATTCGGCAATAAGATCTATATGCTTTATATAGGTGACTGCCATCAATTGTGGGAAGAAGCACAAACTCACTATGTTAATCGACAATATGAAAAAGCACGCGAGTTATTAGAAAAGATAGCTCGCATTGATACGGCCCATCATGCCCAATATCTGACAGGCGATATGTATTTAAAAGGCTTAGGAGGTGAAATTGATTATGATAAGGCTTTGAAACTTTTTCATCAATCGGCAGCGGGCGGAAACACGTATGCTGAAAACAATATAGGCTTTATGTACACATATGGTTTGGGAGTCACTAAGGATTACAGCCAAGCTTTCAAATGGTTGAACAAAGCTGCCACTCAAGGAAATCCAGAAGCTCAAATTGGTATGGGGAGCCTTTATAAAAACGGTTGGGGAGTACGTAAGGATTGTTACATTGCTATGACTTGGTACCTACGTTCTGTAGCTCATGGTAATACGGACGCCATGAACAATATCGGTTATTTATATAAAAACGGACTTGGGGTCCCCCAAGACTTTGAAGAAGCTTTTTTTTGGTTTAAAAAAGCAGCAGATAAGAATAATCCGATAGCTCAATATAATATAGGAAATATGTATTGTTATGGCGAAGGAATGGAAAAAGACTTTGCTAAAGGAGCCGAGTGGCTGACCAAAGCTGCTTTACAGGGGAATGCTCCTGCACAATACAACCTGGGACGCATGTATCAGTGGGGCAAAGGCGTAGAAAAAGACTTACAACAAGCCCGGTTCTGGTTCCAAAAAGCTATAGACAACGGTCATGAAAAAGCAAAGGAAGCATTAACCAAAATAAAAAGCGACTTATCCAAAGAAGACACCGAAGACCCACTCCTGTTCACCTAACTATAAGCCAAAAGTACTAATAGGTATAAAGACATAAAAAAACGAACATGAAACTATATTGTATTATAGCACTTTCTCTTCTGCTTCGCCCGGAAACAGCCACAGCACAACAAGAAGAATCAATAACATTGAGTTTGCAACAAGCTATTGAAATAGCACAAGAAAACTCACCGGAAGCACAAGCTGCCCGTCATACCTATCGGGCAGCTTATTGGAACTACCGTTTTTTCCGGGCGAATTATCTTCCCTCCGTCACATTAACTTCATCTCCTACCCTAAATCGGGAGATAAACAAGATTACCCAACCGGATGGAACAAATCAATTTATCCAGCAAGACCAGTTAAGCACAGATCTCAGCCTTAAAATAAATCAAAATATATGGTTTACCGGTGGCAGCTTGTTTGTAAAAACTACCACCCAACGCATTGATGAATTCGAAGATAATCATACAGCGTATAACACCCAACCCATAGTAATAGGTTACGAGCAGCAACTTTTTGGATATAATTCTTTAAAATGGGATCACCGTATCGAACCCCTTCGCTACCGGGAAGCCCGTAAAGCATATGCAGAAGCATTGGAACTTGTAGCCTCAGAAACCAGCACTCTTTTCTTCAACCTGGCAACTGCACAAACTAATCTTGACATAGCCGCCTACAACTATGCTTCTGCCGATACTTTATACAGGTATGCCGAGGGAAGATATAATATAGGAACCATAACTGAAAACGAAATGCTACAGCTGGAAATAAACAAACTGACAGAAGAAACCAATATGATGAATGCCCGCATCGAAGTAGAGGACCAAATGCAAACACTCCGTTCCTTCCTTGGCATTAATCGGGAAATAAATTTACGAGTTGTTCCGGAAGACAGCATTCCTCAACTCGAAATCCCTTTACAAAAAGCATTACAACTGGCATTCAAAAACAGTCCCGATCCTGACACTTATAAACGCAAACAATTAGAAAGCCGCAGCGCATTAGCTTCTGCAAAAGCCAATGCAGGTTTGAAAGCCGACCTGTATGTACAATTCGGGCTTTCTCAAACCGGAAATAAATTTGCAGATTCTTACCGAAACCCCATGAACCAACAATATGCCAGTATTGGTATTTCTTTACCTATCCTGGATTGGGGTCGTGGAAAAGGACGCGTTCGTGTAGCTCGTTCCAATGTAGACTTAGTAGATACACAGGCTGAACAGGGAATGAAAGATTTTGAATTGAATGTATGTAAAATGGTCCGTCAATTCAATCTTCAAGCATACCGTGTAGCAGTAGCCGCCAAGACGGACAAGACGGCCGACCGGCGCCACGATGTAGCACGTCGGCTTTATATCTTAGGAAAATCGACAATTCTGGACCTCAATGCCGCCATTACAGAAAAAGATACCGCACGGAGAAATTATATAACAGCTTTGAAAACTTATTGGAGTCTGTATTATGGTATTAGAAGTATGACGGGATATGATTTCCTCAGAAAAGCAGAGATTTCATGTACTATACCTAAACCTTAACTACACGGCAGATATAAATGATCTTTGTATTATCGCCATACTTAAAAAAGAAATAAAAAAATTATATCAAAAAACATAAACTAATGGATATAAAAATTGAAAAGAAACCGTGGTACATCCGCTATCGCTACTATATGATAGCTGCACTGGCCTTCATTATCTTCCTTATCTATGTGATAAGCCTTTCATTAGGTCCTCGCAAGCTGCGTATCGAAACAGACAACATTCAGATAGCCGAAGTAAAAGACGACAAATTTATGGAGTATGTAGATGTGGAAGGACTGGTGCAACCCATTCTTACCATCAAAGTAAATACTCGTGAAGCCGGCAGTGTAGACCGCATTGTTGGAGAAGAAGGGAATATGATGAAACAAGGTGACACCTTGTTGATATTGACTAATCCGGATCTGATTCGTTCCATTGAAGACCAACGTGACGAATGGGAAAAACAACGAATCACTTATAAAGAAAAAGAGATAGAAATGGAACAAAAGAGTCTGACACTGAAGCAACAGACATTACAGGCACAATATGAGATGGAACGACTGCGCAAGAGCTTCGGACTGGACAAAGAGGAATTCAAAATGGGAATTAAGAGCAAGGCTGAGCTTCAAGTATCTGAAGATGAATATAAGTATAAACTGAAAAATACGGCATTACAAATGGAAAGCCTGAAACATGATTCATCCGTAACCCTTATCCGCAAAGAATTATTGAAAAATGATCTGGAACGTGAAAGCAAAAAACTGAAACGTGCAGAAGAACGGTTGGAGGATTTGATAATAAAAGCTCCGATTGGCGGCCAACTAAGTTTTGTGAAAGTAACTCCCGGCCAACAGGTTGCTTCGGGAGAAAGTATAGCTGAAATAAAAGTGCTGGATCAATATAAAATTCATACTTCTTTAAGTGAATATTACATTGACCGCATCACAACAGGTCTTCCGGCTACCGTAAACTATCAAGGGAAACGCTACCCCCTGAGAATTACTAAAGTAGTTCCTGAGGTAAAAGACCGTATGTTTGATGTAGATTTGGTATTTACCGGAGAAATGCCCGAGAATGTCCGTGTAGGAAAGAGCTTCCGGGTACAAATAGAATTGGGCCAACCCGAACAAGCTATAGTTATCCCACGTGGAAATTTCTACCAGTCTACTGGAGGACAATGGATTTACAAAATAAACCCATCAAAAACAAAAGCTGTAAAAGTTCCATTGAATATAGGACGCCAAAACCCGCTTCAATATGAAATCACTGAAGGTTTACAGCCTGGAGAATTTGTAATTATCACAGGATATGATACCTTTGGTGACGCAGAAGAATTGATATTAAAATAAAACATGCAACATGAAAACTTTGAAATATGCCTGGCGCTTCTTAATGCGTTCTAAATCGTATACTATCATTAATTTGCTAGGACTGGCTTTCAGTCTGGCATGCAGCATCATCTTGATGCGATATATCCATAGGGAACTGACGGTGGATGCACATAGCGTAGATCCGGAACATATCATCATTCCTATACGGGATATAGAAGGAAATCTTCATCCGGGAAGTTTGCAACAAGGTTGGTCTGAAACTGATTCTGTTTATATTCCTGACCATCAAATAGTGGAACAATGCCGCCTGATGTTACAGCAGCGAGACAATGTGGTATATGAAAACAGTAACTATGCAATGAATATAGCAGCAGTTGACTCCACTTTTTTTCATTTCTTCCACTACCCGGTTGCAGCCGGTGAGGCCCATTTAGATGCCCCTGGTGACGCCATCATCACCCAGCGCTATGCCCGTAATATATTTGGTAAAGAAAATCCGATAGGAAAAGTATTGGAATATTATGGTAAAAACATCACCATCAAGGGAGTGATTGGAGAATTGGGATGCAAATCATTACTTCGGTTCGATCTACTGGTATCATACAGATTGGTGGAACACTGGCAACGTATGGATATATCACTGATGCGCATACTCCCCGGTGTAGATCTGGATAAGATAAACAAAGCAAGCAATGTGTACAGAAAGGACAAAAGGGGAAACAGAATACGCTGGGAATTTATTACTTGGAAAAATTTATACTGGAGAAATTCCATTGGTCACGATGACGATTACGATTCCATCATGCAATTCGGTAACCGTACACACCTGTATATTCTTTCAGGAGTAACCATATTGCTATTATTGGTAGGTATATTGAATTTCATCAATATTTATATGGTATTTATGATGAAACGTTCTAAAGAATATGGAGTAAAGAAAGTATTCGGCTTGCAGCGTCTACCTTTGTTTTTACAAATATGGATAGAAAATCTGTTATTAGCCTTTGCCGCATTGCTAACCGCCTGGCTGTTGATAGAAGCAACCCAAGTACCAGTCAGCCGGTTAATGAATGAACAAATTAGCTATTCGGCATTCGACTGGCAATTGTCTTTGGGATTCATCATATTATTACCTTTGGTCACTTCTATTTATCCATACATCAGATATAATTATCTCCCTCCTATTGTGTCTATCCGTTCAATAACATCAAACCGTCATGCTATCACTGTACGTATGACATTCCTTTTTTTTCAATACATTATAACCATATTACTCCTTATCCTGTCCTTTTACTTGGGCAAGCAACTGCATTTCCTGCTGAATACCTCTCCCGGATATCGGACAGAAAGAATTCTCAGAGCTGAGTTGTTACACGAAAACAAAAATTATCTGCGCTCTGATACAGAAGAAAAGCGCAATGAGCGCTTTGCCCGCCAAGACCGTATCAAGCAACTATTAAACGAGTGTCCTCACATTGAAATGTGGATGAATTCCCATTATTCTATATTAAGGGGAGGCTCTATCTGCATGTTGTTAAATGACCAGGATACCCGTCAACCCATGCTCACCCTATTTCCTTCTCCACAATTCTTCCAACTATATGATTTAAAAGTACTGGAAGGAGAAATCCCCCAAAAATTTGAAGGTTGGAGTGACAATAAAATGGTACTGAACAAAGCAGCAATGAAAGCTATGGGCTATACTCGGCTAGAAGATGCTTTTGTACGCAGCGAATCCCCGCTTTGGATTAGTGTCAGCGAAAAAGGAGAAATGGAAGAAGGTGGAACCAAACTTATGCCTGTAGTGGCTGTAATAGACGATTATTACCCAAGCCATCTCACTGAAGGAATAAAACCGATGGCATTTGTCGTAGGGCCCAGCAGCGGCAACAGCGATTTTTTGATTGCCGTCAACCCCGATAAAGAAAAAGAAGTCATAGAATATCTGAAGAAAACAGAGAAAGAAATATATAATACCGAAGACTTCACCTATACTTGGTTGACAGATGAAGTCCACAAACTTTATGCTCAGGACCGTCAAACAGCAAACATTTACTTTGTCTTTGCCTTGATAGCAATCATCATCTCCTGTTTGGGATTATTTGGATTATCCTTATTTGATATCCGACAACGTTATCGTGAAATTGCCATCCGCAAAGTAAATGGCGCAGGGATGAAAGACCTTTACCTGCTATTGTTCCGCAAATATATCAAAGTAATAGGTTGTGCATTTGTATTGGCTATTCCACTTGCCTATTACCTCATATATATGTATACACGGGATTTTGTACTAAAAATACCTGTAGATATAGGAATTTATTTAGCAGTTCTAGCTATCATTTCCTTTATTTCATCAAGCACATTAATTTGGCAAATACACAAAGCTGCTCAAATTGATCCCGCAAAAATTATAAGATCAGAATAAACACACATTAAATATGAAAACACTGAAATATGCTTGGCGCTTTTTAATGCGTTCTAAATCGTATACTATCATTAATTTGCTGGGACTGGCATTCAGTCTGGCATGCAGTATCATCTTGATGCGATATATCCATAGGGAACTGACAGTGGACACACATTGCATCGACAGGGAGCATGTGTATGCTATCTGTACCAATACAGAAGGTAACCGGGGACTGAGTGGACTGAAACAATATAACTATGATACCATTTCTATCGACAATCGTTTCGTAGAAGCTATGACCACCTATATTCCATTGGAAAAGGACTATGTCATTTCCGGTACCAACCGTATTCCGGCACGTTGCCTCGTTACCGACAGTGTATTTTTCCAGTTATTTCATTATCCTATAGTGCAAGGAAAGCTATCTCTCACAACACCTCAGTCGGCATTATTAACAGAAAAATACGCCCGTAAGATTTTCGGTAATGAAAATCCGATAGGTAAAGTACTACGTTATAGCAATGGCAAAGATATTACCGTAGAAGGCATTGTAGGAGAACCTGAGTGTAAAACTACAATTAACTTTGATATCATCCTCTCTTCTAAATTATCCCAACATTGGGAAAGGATGAATACAGAGCTCTATCGTTTCCTACCCGGTACAGATATAAATGCCATAAATAAGACAGGTAGTGTTCCACGGTATATAAATGACCCTAAATATGACACTCGCACACATACATTTTCTTTAATTTCTGTGAAGGATATTTACTGGGACGGTTCTTTAACAGACCGTGAACCTGCTATGTTTCTTTCGGGAAACCATTCCCACTTAATCATTTTGTCGGGCGTATGCCTGTTATTGCTCCTCACCGGCATCTTGAATTTTATTAATCTTTACCTGGTAGCATTATTACGCCGCGGAAAAGAATATGGATTGAAGAAAGTATTTGGTGTATGCGGCAAAACATTGTTTGCCAATATATGGATTGAAAATACATTACTAGTTCTGAGCGCCTTATTAGTATCCTGGCTTATTATTGAAATAATGTCTGCCCCTACTGAATATTTGTTCGACATTCACTTTTCTTATACGGCTTTCGACGGATGGCTTTCGGCAAGTATTTTATTATTGTTACCAGTAATAACTTCTATTTATCCATACATTAAATACAATTACACCTCCCCCATTCTTTCCATTCGCTCTATCGGTGTCCAAAGTCATTCCAAACATTTTCGTATGTTCTTTCTAGGGGCACAGTATATTATAACTTTTTTGTTAGTGGTATTATCACTTTATTTTAATCGACAACTTGGAATGTTGTTAAATACCGAACCCGGCTTTCGTACTAAAAACATAATGAATGTAAATTTAGTATATGAATCGAAAGATTTTAGCAGTTATACTTATGAAAGTATGCAACAACGTCGCCAACGTGTCATGCAATTGGATAATGAACTTAATGCATGTCCTTTTATTGAATTGTACGAACCTAGCAATGAAAATATCCTTACTCCTACCTTTGGTACAAACTATCTGAACAATAAAGGAGAAAAGGTGTTTCTGAATATTCATTACGCCACTCCTGCATTTTTCAAATTATATGATATAAAAGTAATTGAAGGTGAGATACCCGATATAAATAAAGAAAACCGGCGCACTGTTTTTGTTGTAAACAAAGCCGCACTGAAAGCATTAGGCTATACTTCAATCAATGGCGCTGGAGTGATTGAAGAAAATCAAAAAAGGGCTAATGCTAACGCTTCTCTTCAACCTATCGTTGCAGTAGTAGAGGATTATTTTGAAGGACATTTGACATCTGGAATCAAGCCTACTATCTATCCTGTCGGAGCACGGTTCAGTGGTGATCTTTATCAGATAGCTTATACACCCGGCAAAAAGAAAGAAGTGATTGATTTCTTACGTAATTTGGAATATAAAGTCTATGGAAGTGAAGACTTTGAATATACTTTCCTGGAAGATGATATCAAAGCGATGTATACACAAGACCGCCAAACAGCCACTATTTATTCTATTTTTGCAGGTATGGCTATTATTATTTCCAGTCTTGGCCTGTTAGGGATTTCTCTTTTTGACATTCGCCAACGATATCGGGAAATAGCGATTCGTAAAGTGAACGGTGCAAGTGCCAAAGACCTTTACCGACTGTTATTCCGCAAATATATAACCGTTTTAATTATAGCATTTGTCATAGCTATTCCTTTGGCTTATTATCTGATAAATACCTATACTCAAGATTTTGCAGTAAGGGCACCTGTCAGTATAGACATTTTTATCATATCATTGCTGTTGGTAATAATCATATCACTGGGCACCTTAGCATACCAAATACAAAAGGCGGCATATATTAATCCGACACAAATCATGAAAACAGAATAATTTTATAAAACAACGGAAATATGTTAAGGCATTATATAAAAATGGCAATGCGCCACTTATTAAAAAATAAGATACAAAATCTGATATCTATCGTAGGGCTATCCGTCGGGATATTATGTTTTAGTATCTGTCTTTATTGTAGCCGGTTCATCAGCGAAGTAGATTCTTGCTTTTCCAATAAAGAACTCATAGCAGACATAAATTTATGTACAACACGGGGAGATTTGTATTTTGGTATTCCGGCAACAACGATTGAAGAATTGCGCAAACTTAGATTCGATGAGGTTCAAGATTTTACCTTTACCGTTTATCCCCGAGAGCGGAGTTACAACGTAGAGATAAAAGAAGGGAAAGAATTGCCATACGATCATTTGATGACAATGGAAGTAGACTCTCTTTTTAGGAAAGTATTCACTCCCCGAATACTACAGGGATCATGGGAAGTAGCCTCCAACACCCCCAATGCCATCATACTGACCCGCTCTTTAGCAAAAAGGATTTTCGGTGAATCAGAAAATCCCATAGGCAAACGTATGATATTGACACAACGTCTTTTTACAGCACCGGATACCACTCCTCGTACTGGAGGCATAGTCTATACCATTCAAGCCGTGATAGAAGATATTCCCCTGAATACCAGCCTGAGTTTTCTTGAGAAACTGGATATTCTGACTTTGAATGACAGTGAAGGAACATTGCAATTCAACGGTCGTAATAATATGACCGGAGGTTTTGGTTTTGCCCTGCTACATCCGGGTAAAACAGCTCGAAAATTAGAAGCCCGTTTTCGCTCCATAAATATGAAGCACCACATATATGACGAAGAAACAGCTATAACCGCCTCGCCCTTTGGAGAGAAATTTTGGGATAAGTCCATTGCTCCTTATTTTGCAGGAATAACCATGATAGTAGGTCTGTTGATTTTACTGACCGGACTTCTTAATTTCTTCCATTTTCTTATGGGAACTTTTTTGAATCGTAACCGTGAATACGGGATACGCAAAGTTATGGGCAGTGGAAACCAGCAACTTTTTTACCAACTCTTTGTCCAGTCTGTCATCATTGCATTCATCGCTTTCTTGTTTACGTTCTGCTTGATTGAAATAATCAGTCCCTATTTGAATTTCAATTTATTTAATTACGTTCTTATCATTGAAAAGAACCTCTTGTTTATACAGACCGCAGAGTATATGGTATTCATCTTATTTTTATGTATGATATTATGCTTTATAACTGTATTGCGCATACATTACACACCCATCCAGACAGAGATTCATGGCAGTGAGATAAAACGTCATAAACATGGAATGCGGAATATTCTGTTAGGTATCCAATTTTTTATATGCTGGGTTTTTGTCGCATTTACCGTAGCTCTTTATATGCAAGCGGAGAAAACGGAATCTACCCTATTCAACACATTGACTGAAAAAGAAAAAGCCAATATACTAAGTTTCTCCATAGATTATATGTTTATGAAGAATGAAGAGAAACTGGCTTTAATAGAACGTATATCCAAATTTTCCGGTGTACAAGACAAATTATTGGCAGACATCAGTTATCTGAAAGGTATATCAGGTACTGGGATGCAAATGGAAAAAGGTAACCCGGAAAGCAGTTTTGAAGTAAATGTCATGAATGTTTCCACTAACTTCTTCCAATTCATGAACATACCTTTACTATCGGGACACACATTAAAAGCCAAAGAGGATTTGGTAGTAGACAAAACATGGGCGGAACGCCAGAAAAAAGATCTGTTAGGAACTATTTTATACAATTACTCGGAAAGCTATACCATTTGCGGTGTATGTGACGATTTTATCGCCGATGTATATAATCAAAGTCCTGGATTTGTATTCTTACCCAGCGACTTCAATTATTATGTAGGTCATTGCTATCTGAAATGCGAGCCGGGGGAAACGGCTGATATAAAAAAAATGATAGAAAAGACATTGAAAGAAACACTCCCGGAAAGTATTCATCCTCATGTCACTACATTGCAGGAAGATATATATGAAGCACAAGCAATAGAAAATAAATTGAAAGGGATTATTCTATTCTTTTCTATCGTCAGCCTGCTCATTACTTTGTTGGGAGTTTATTCGACCATCACATTGGATACGGAACGCAGACAAAAGGAAGTAGCTATCCGGAAGGTAAATGGAGCAGGATTGAAACAGATTATTTTATTGTTTGCCCGCCTTTATATAAAACTGCTGACTGTTTCCGCAGTTATTGCATTTCCATTAATTTATATAGTCATACAAATGTGGAAAAAAGCATATATTGTATTCTTTAATGACGGTATCATATATTGGGCAGGAATTTTCATCGGAATAACATTTATTACGGCCCTCACGGTATTATTCCGTATTCTGGGAATTGCACGAATTAACCCTGCAGAAGTAATCAAGAACGAATAACTTTATAAAATATAAGATTATGATCAAAACAGTAAACTTACAGAAAATCTTCAAAACAGAAGAAGTCGAAACATGGGCATTGAACAATGTCAATCTAGAAATCAAAGCAGGCGAATTTGTAGCCATCATGGGACCATCCGGTTGTGGAAAGTCCACCCTGCTGAATATCCTCGGCCTTTTGGACAATCCTACGGAAGGCACTTACGAACTGAACGGAACAGACGTTTCCAAATTTACCGAAGCACAACGCACCAATTTACGTAAAGGGGTCATCGGATTCGTGTTCCAGAGCTTTAACCTGATTGATGAATTGAATGTATTCGAAAATATCGAGTTACCCTTATTGTATATGGGGATTCCGGCGGCAGAACGCAAACGCCGGGTAGAAGATGCCATGAACCGTATGGCTATTGCCCATCGGGTAAAACATTTCCCACAACAACTATCCGGCGGACAGCAACAACGTGTTGCAATAGCCCGTGCTGTAGTAGCAAATCCGAAACTGATTCTAGCAGATGAGCCTACCGGCAATCTGGATTCCAAAAACGGCAAGGAAGTAATGGAACTTCTGACCGAACTGAATAAAGAAGGAACAACAATTGTTATGGTTACCCACTCCCAACACGATTCCGGCTATGCGGGGAGAACCATTAATTTGTTTGACGGACAGGTGGTGAATGAAATAAAAATATAAGTCAATTTATTATAGAGGTGGTTAAACCACCTCTATAATAACAAAAGGATATTATAACAATGAACATCTTCTTAAACATCAAACTTATTGTCCGCAACTGGTGGCGGAACAAACTTTTTTTTCTGATTTCACTATTCAGTCTTACAGCTGGATTAGGATGCACCAATCTGCTTATGACTTTTTTTATCCATGAATATAATGTGGAAAAATATAATACCGACCGTAACCTCATTTATCTATTACGTCAAGACTCTCCAATGGAAGAAGGTATTAAAGTAGCCTACTCTACCTCAGACGCAGCCACACAGATAAAAGAAAAATATGCTGAAATTACAGATATTCTGCGTGTAAACGGAATGTCTGGTAATCTTTGCAAATATAATGGAACAGATATCAAACAGTTTCTTTTTATCAGTGCCGACTCTACTTTAACCTTAATTCCGCAACACTTTAGTTTAACATTATTTATAATATCCTGAGCAACA
>OMBX01000761.1_pt1 | contig 15201 bp, 10 predicted proteins | sample 1644931 | NCBI WGS metagenome assembly OMBX01 (sample SAMEA103958165, study PRJEB25191) | human gut metagenome | biome: human-associated habitat [ENVO:00009003]; feature: intestine environment [ENVO:2100002]; material: feces | place: Germany | collected 2013/2015
ACGTGCGCAACTGCAATACCCTCATCATTGAGGACGCCGACCGCATGGGTCTGGCGCAGCTGTACCAGATCCGTGGGCGGGTGGGACGCTCCGGCCGCAAGGCCTACGCCTACTTCACCTTCCGCCGGGACAAGACCCTGACCGATATCGCCCAGAAGCGGCTTTCCGCCATCCGGGAGTTCACCGCTTTCGGCTCCGGCTTCCGCATCGCCATGCGGGATCTGCAAATTCGCGGCGCGGGCAGTCTGCTGGGGCACAGCCAGCACGGCCACATGGAAGCCGTGGGCTACGACCTCTACGTTAAAATGCTGGGACAGGCCATTGCCCGGGCGCGGGGCGAGCCCGTCCAGCGGGACAAGAGCGATTGTCTTGTGGACCTGCGGGTGGACGCCTTTATCCCGGAAAAGTATATCCCGGACGGCGCGGGACGTATCGAAGCCTACAAGCGTATTGCCGCCATCCAGACCCCGGAGGACGCCGCCGATGTGCTGGACGAACTTATCGACCGCTACGGCGACCCGCCGCCCTCGGTGAGCGATCTGGTCAACGTCTCCCTTGTCCGCGTGCAGGCCGCTGCCGTGGGCGTGTACGAGGTGACCCAGAAGAAGGATACGCTCGTGCTGAATCTGGAAACGCTGGACCTTGCCATGATCCGCGGCCTGTTACAGGCTTTCAATGGCCGTGTCACCGCCGGGGCGGGCACAAAGCCCTATCTCTCGGTGGTATTACAGCCGGACGAAAAGCCGCTGGAACTGCTGCAAAACATCCTGAAAGCAATGGCAGATATCCTGACCGGCACCGAACGCGAAAAAGCTCCCCAAACAGGGGGAGCTGGCACGCGCAAGCGTGACTGAGCAGGTTTTATAAAAACAAACAAGGAGCAAAACGCATGAAAAAGAAACTGCTTGCGCTGGTATGCGCACTTGCACTGACCGTCAGCCTTGTGGGCTGTGCACTCTCCACCCCGGACACCGTAGGCAAGATCGGCGATTTTGAGGTGACCAGCGGCCTGTATCTGCTGGCGCAGTACGATGCCTACCAGCAGGCTGCGCAGCTGGCAGACTCTGAGCAGGACACCAGCAAGGTAAAGTCCTTCCTCAAGGCCACCATCACCACCGATGCCGACACCGGCGAGACCGCCGTGGTAAAGGACTATGTGGCGCAAAAGACCCTTGAGACCCTGCAGACCCTTGCCGCCGTAGACGCCCGCTTTACTGAACTGGGCGGCGAGCTGACTGAGGAACAGAAGTCTGCCGCCGACAGCTACGCCCAGCAGCTGATGGATAACTACGGCGACACCTACACCGCCAACGGCATCGGGCTGGAGACTTTGAAGCTGTTCCAGCAGCTGCAATACAAGCACACCCTGCTGCTGGATCTTGTCTACGGCAAGGACGGCGAGACCCCTGTGGAGGACGGCGAGCTGACCGAGCATCTGGACAGCACCATGTACGAGATCGGTTTTATCACCGTGCCCCTGTACAACACCAGCACCTTCGCTTTTGCCAGCGATGACCAGAAGGCCGAGATGCTCTCCCTTGCCCAGAAGGCTGCGGACAGCTACAACGCCGCCGCCCCGGAGGACACTTCCAGCCAACTGACCGCCTTCAACAGCATCGCAAGCAGCGCACTGACCGGAATCTGCGCCGTGCTGGACGCCGAGGTTCCCTCCACCAGCACCCTGCAGACCGACCTGCTGGGCGAAAGCGACCTGACCGATGCCTTTACGCAGGAGGGTGCAGCCGACACCCTGCGCGGCCTTGCCTATGGGCAGGCAGCTGCCATCCAGTACACCGGCTACGCCATGATGCTGGCCGTCCGTCTGGATCCGCTGGGCGTTTCCACGCTGGATGCTCTGCGCAGCCAGATCCTGAGCGACCTGAAGGGCGAGGAGCTGGACGACGCCCTTTCCGCCTACGGTGCTCAGCTGGATAACAGCCTGAGCAGCTCTGCCATGAGCAAGCTGCCCGCCGCCAAGATCGTGAACGCCACCAGCGCAAACAGCGCAAACAGCTAATGGCTTTGTAAAAACAACACGCCCGGGTTTTCCACATCCTTTCTGCGGAAGGTGGAAAACCCGGGCGTTGTTTTTATTTTATTACTTTTGCAAACTCTGCGGCAAGGGCGGCGTTCACCGAACGGACGGCGTTGGCGTCCGGCTTGATGGCAGTGCGGTCGTAGGTGAACAGGCCGTTCACCTCGTCCTCCACATCGGTCAGCTGGGTATATACCAGCGCCGAAAGCCCCTTTTGCAGCTGCGGCAGCACCGTGCCCAGCTGCAATTTTTTGTAGCGGGCGGTCAGCTCCTCCCGGCTTTTGGCTGTGCCGTAGCCGTAGGTCCTGCGAGGCGGCTCGTGCCCGGGCATGGGCCATGCAATGCCGCCGTATTCGCTCAGGGCTATGGTGCGGGTCTGCGGGCGCACCCGCAGGGGGTAAAAGTAGTTGTGCAGGGAGTATACATTCCCGCCGCCCTGATCGTACCAGCCGCTGGCTTCGTCCACAAGGCGGGTGTCGTCCAGTGCGCGGATGGCCTGCACTGCCCCGGCGGCATCGTACTGTCCCCAGCCCTCGTTAAAGGGCACCCAGCAGCCCACGCAGGGGTGACAGCGCAGCACCTGTACCGTATCTTCCAGCTCCCGGCGGTATTCGGTGCGGCTGCTTTCGCTCCCCCGGCTCAGCAGTCCCCACAGCGCCGCCTTGTCCGGCAGGCGGCGCATAAGCGGCTGCAAGACATTGGTCAGGTAGGTGACGAACCACAGGTTATACTTACTGCCGCCGTTGACCATATCCTGCCAGACTACAAGCCCCAGCCTGTCGCAGTGGTAGTACCAGCGCTGCGGCTCTATCTTTGCGTGCTTGCGCAGCAGGTTGTAGCCCAGCGCCTTTACCTCGCTCAGCTCCCGTTCCACCGCCGCATCCGAGGGCGGGGTGTACAGTCCCTCCGGCCAGTAGCCCTGATCCAGCAGGCCGTTGAGCAGGATAGGCTTATCGTTCAGGCAAAAGCGCAGCACGCCCCTTGCGTCCGGTGTGCAGCTCCACTTGCGCAGGGCAAAGTAGCTGTGCACGGTGTCGAACTGCTCTTCCTCTCCCTGCGTAGTGCCCACGGTCAAATCGTACAAAAAGGGCGTGTCCGGGCTCCATGGGAAGAAATACTCGTCCGCAATATGCAGCGTCACCTCACCGTCCTGGTCGGCCTCATCACCGCCCCAGTCCTCGGCAATGGTCACGCCCCCGGCGCGCACTACAGCCCACAGGTTCGCCGCGCCGCCGGGTGCAGAGGTATGGGCTTTCACGGTCACGGTGCGGGCATCGTAGTCCGGCGTAACGGTGAGAGACTGGATGTAGTTTTCCGGCACGCGCTCCAGCCAGACCGTCTGCCAGATGCCGCTCTGCGCGGGGTAGAACATCCCGCCGGGCTGCAAGGTCTGCTTGCCCCGCGCCTGTGTGCCGTGGCCGGTGGGGTCCTGCACCGCCACCCACAGGCTGTTGCGTCCTGTGCCGTTGAGCTGCGCGGTGATATCCAGCGTAAAGGGCCAGTAGCCGCCCCGGTGACCGCCCACCAGATGGCCGTTCACCTGCACGGCACAGGCGTAGTCCACTGCACCGAAGTGCAGCAGCACCCGTCCGCCCGTCCCGGCGGGCGGCGCAAAGTACCGGTGGTAGTGCAGCCACTGCCCGGGCTGCAATGTGCGCCCCACCCCGGAGGCGCGGCACTCCGGCGCGTAGGGCACTAAGATCTCACCGTCCCAGCCCGCCGGGCGCTGTGCCGAGGCGGTGATGGCGTACTGCCACGGGCCGTTCAGATTCTCGTAGCTGTCCCGGCGCATGGCGGGGCGGGGATATTCCGTCAAAGGATGCATACACTCACCAGCCTTTTCTACTCGTTTGCTCCATTCTAGCACAGCCCGGGGCGTTTGTATACCGGGGAGAGCACGATTCTCACGGGAGAGGTCACAGCGGGAAATAGCAGACACAATGGGAAACAAGCGTCTGCCTTTACAGCCATATAAAATCGTGTTATACTTTATTTTATCGACAATGACAGGAGCGTGGAGATAATAATTCTGACGGTTCTCGGTAATTTAGATCCTACTCCGCTTATTTCAACATTTGGGCATCTGCAAACCACGGAAGTCATTATAACAGATGAGAGAATCGCTCATATCAAGGAACGCCATCCAGAAGATTATAATTTGTTTGAACAGTATGGGCGTGACTCTATACTTTCTCCAGACATCCTGCTCCAAGACTTAAAGAACGCAGGCACGATATTTGCTGTAAAGAAGCTTCCTGATACAAATCTGAATGTCGTTATCCGTTTAGTCTTGGATACAGATAACCCGGATTTTAAAAATTCCGTTATGACATTTTATCGGATTCGCGATAAAAATCTGAAAAAGCTTATGGAGCGGAACCCCATTCTTTACATCAAAGAATAAAAATGCTATAATAATCATAGGATAAGGTTGCATTTGAAGTAGAGAATGTGCTGCTACACGCCCATCGGGCCAAAAGAAATGTGGGAAGGGGCACACCCACCAAATGCCAATCGATGGGGAACGGTTTCAACGCCGTTCCCCGTTCCTGTTCATAGGCCTGTTTAACCACGATGCGCACCACGCACCGTGGTTTTTTCTTTTCTATAATACAAAAAAGAGCCGCCGCACGGCGGCATGGCTGTGCGGCGGCTTTGTGAGAAGGTTGGAAATTGCTTAGTTCTCGGCCAGATTACCGGTATAAAGCTGGTAATACTTGCCCTTTTTGGCGATCAGCTCGTCGTGACTGCCGCGCTCGATGATGCGGCCCTGTTCCAGCACCACGATGCAGTCTGCATTGCGGACGGTGGACAGGCGGTGCGCGATGACAAAGCTGGTGCGGCCGTACATCAGGCCGTCCATGCCGCGCTGCACCAGCGCCTCGGTGCGGGTATCAATGGAGGAGGTCGCCTCGTCCAGAATCAGCACCGGCGGGTCTGCCACGGCTGCGCGGGCAATGGCCAGCAGCTGGCGCTGTCCCTGCGAGAGGTTGGCGCCATCGCCGGTCAGCATAGTGTTGTAGCCCTCCGGCAGGCGCTTGATAAAGCCATCGGCGTTGGCAAGGCGGGCGGCGGCGATGCACTCCTCATCGGTGGCCTCCAGCCGTCCGTAGCGGATGTTCTCCATCACCGTGCCGGTAAACAGGTGGGTGTCCTGCAGCACGATGCCCAGAGAGCGGCGCAGGTCGGCTTTTTTGATCTTATGGATGTTGATGCCGTCATAGCGGATCTTGCCGTCCTGAATATCGTAGAAGCGGTTGATCAGGTTGGTAATGGTAGTCTTGCCCGCACCGGTAGAGCCGACAAAGGCGATCTTCTGTCCCGGACGGCCATACAGGTTGATGTCATGCAGCACCGTCTTTTCCGGCACATAGCCAAAGTCTACGTCCGTAAAGGTGATATCGCCCGCCAACTTGTGGTAGGTGGTAGTGCCGTCGTGGTGGGGGTGCTTCCACGCCCACAGACCGGTGCGCTCGGCAGTTTCCACCAGCTGGTCGTTGCGGTCGTACTTGGCATTTACCAGCGTTACATAGCCCTCGTCGGTCTCGCTGGGCTCGTCCATCATCTTGAAGATGCGCTCGGCACCAGCCAGTGCCATGATGACGCTGTTGGCCTGCATGGACACCTGACTGATGGGCATATTGAAGCCCTTGTTCAGGCTGAGGAAAGCCACCACGGTGCCAAGGGTCATGCCGCCAACGCCGCCCACTGCCATGGCTGCACCAGTCAGTGCGCAGATGGCATAGCTGATGTTGCCCAGCTGGGCGTTGACCGGCATCATAATGTTGGAGAAGGCGTTGGCCTGCTTGGCGCTTTCCTTCAGCTGGTCGTTCAGCGCGCGGAAGCCGGCAAGGGTCTGCTGCTCGTGGGTGAACACCTTGACCACCTTCTGGCCCTCCATCATCTCCTCGATGTAGCCGTTCACCTTGCCCAGATCCCGCTGCTGCTGGATGAAGTACTTGGAGGAGCTTTTTGCGATCTGCTTGGAGCAGAACAGCATCAGCGCCACCATAAGCATGGTAACGATGGTCAGCTGCCAGCTGAGCATACACATGCTGAAAAACACGGATACGATGGTGATGACGCTGGACACCAGCTGCGGGATGCTCTGGCTGAGCATCTGGCGCAGGGTATCCACATCGTTGGTGTACACGGACATAATATCGCCGTGAGGATGGGTGTCAAAATACCGGATGGGCAGGCTTTCCATGTGGGTGAACAGCTTGGTGCGCAGATTGCGCAGCGTGCCCTGCGTTACGTTGACCATAATGCGGGCGTTGGCCCATGCGGCCAGAATGCCCACAAGGTAGATGCAGCACATCCGCACCAATGCACCGGCCAGCGGTGCAAAGCTGGGGTTCTGCTGGCGGGTCATGGGCACGATGTAATCGTCCATCAAAGTCTGCAAGAACAGGCTGGCCTGCACATTGGCCAGCGCGCTGACCACGATGCAGATAAGCACAAGGATGCAGTGGGGCAGATAGTTGCGGAACACTTCATCCATAATGCGCTTCAGCAGCTTGCCCGGGTTTTCCACCTTGGGGCGCGGCCCCCGTGCGCCCCGCGGGCCGGGGCCATGTACTTCTTTTACTGCCATTACTGCGCACCTCCCTGCTTGTCAAAATCGCCGCCGCCCTGCGTCTGGCTGTTGTAGACCTCCTGATAGATGGCGTTGGTCGCCAGCAGCTCTGCGTGGGTGCCCAGACCGTTGATCTGGCCGTTATCCAGCACCAGAATGCGGTCTGCATCCTGCACTGAGGAGATGCGCTGTGCAATGATGATCTTGGTCGTGCCGGGGATCTCCTCCCGGAAGGCCTTGCGGATCTTGGCATCGGTCGCGGTATCCACGGCGCTGGTGGAGTCGTCCAAGATCAGCACCTTGGGCTTGCGCAGCAGGGCGCGGGCGATGGTCAGGCGCTGCTTCTGACCGCCGGACACGTTGGAGCCACCTTGTTCGATCCATGTATTGTACTTATCCGGGAAGCGCTGGATGAACTCATCCGCGCAGGCCAGTTTTGCCATGCGGATGCACTCTTCCTCGGTGGCGTTGGCATCGCCCCAGCGGAGGTTATCCAGAATGGTGCCGCTGAACAGCACATTCTTCTGCAACACCATGGAGACCTCGCGGCGCAGAACGTCAAGGTTATAATCCCGCACGTCCACGCCGCCCACACGCACAGTACCGCTCTCGGCATCGTACAGGCGGGGGATCAACTGCACCAGACTGGATTTTGCGCTGCCAGTGCCGCCGATGATGCCCAGCGTCTCGCCGGGCCGGATGGTAAAGCTGATATCGTTCAGCACCGGCTGGCCGCTGCCGTGCTTATACTTGAAGGTAACGTGGTCAAACTGGATGCTGCCGTCTGCCACCTGCTGCACCGGCTGCTTTGCCGGGGGCAGGTCGGTGTGCTCATCCAGCACCTCCACGATACGCTTGGCAGAGGCGGCGGACATGGCGATCATGACAAAGGCCATGCTCAGCATCATCAGTGCCATAAGGATGTTCATGATATAGCCGAACAGGGCGTTCAGCTGACCGGTGGTAATGGCACCGTGCAGCACATACTTTGCGCCGAACCAGCTCAGCGCGATGTTGCAGCCGTACACCGCCACCAGCATGGCGGGGTTATTGAAGCTCAGGCGGCTTTCCGCGTTGACAAACTGCTTGTACAGGCTCTCGCAGGCGGCGGTGTATTTTTCGTTTTCAAAGCCCTCGCGCACAAAGCTCTTGACCACGCGGATGGCAGAAACGTTCTCCTGCACTGAGGCGTTGAGGTTATCATAGTTCTTGAACACCCGGTCAAAGATGCGGAAGGTGGGGATCATGATGGCAGCCAGCACCGCCACCAGAAAAACCACCGCCACCACGAACACCAGCGACAGCGGGCCGCCGATGACCACAGCCATGAACATTGCAAACACCAGATGCACCGGGGCGCGCACACACATACGCAGGATCATCTGGAAGGCGTTCTGCACGTTGGTCACGTCGGTAGTCATACGGGTAACAAGACCCGCCGTGGAAAATTTGTCGATGTTGGAAAAAGAGTAATGCTGGATATTTTCATACATGGCATCGCGCAGATTTCCGGCAAAGCCGGTGGATGCCTCGGCGGCATACTTGCCTGCCAGCACGCCCAGCACCAGCGCAATGGCTGCCACCAGAAAGGTAAGCAGGCCGTAGCGGATGATGGCGTTCATATCGCCCTTTTCAATGCCCTGATCGATGATAAAGGCCATGATGGTGGGCAGCAGCACATCCATAATGGCTTCCAGAGCCGCAAAGAGCGGTGTCTTGATCGAGGCGGCTTTATACTCGCCCAGATACGACACAAGCTTTTTGATCATCTGAGTTCCCTCCTGTTGAATTTATTTGTTTGGTACAAAACAATTTTATACATAACAATTTAAATGTCAAGACGTTTCGTAAAATGTTCATAATTGCTAATTTAACAAGTTCTTTTTCGGCGCTTTGACGGAAAAGATCGTTATTTCAGTGCCTCCCGCAGCTTGTTCAGCAGCCGCAGCAGCTCTGCGTTCTCCTCCTCGGTCAGCAGTCCGGCCACATAATCGTCGGTCTGGTGGAAGGAAAGCAGGGTCTTTTCGTGCCGTTGGATGCCCTCCTCGGTCAAAACCAGCTGCTTGAGCCGGGCGTCCTGCGGCACGCTCTGCCGCCGGATGTAGCCCTTGCGCTCCATCAGCTGCAAAATGTTCGTCACCGTGGAGCGGGTGATGGAAAACTCCCGCTCGATGTCCCGCTGGAACACCGGCTCGTCCCGGTGGCGGTAAAGATACTCGATGATCCACCCGTGCATGGGGGTGGTCTGCTCTACCCCGTTGGCGCGGGAAAACTGGTTCAGCCTGCGGAAGATCAGGTTATCCACCCGGCGCAGCTGGGCGGGAATGACCTGCGGCCCATCCCACGGCGGGTCCAGCTTGCAGTGCTCTTCAATAGGGTGCTGTGTACACATAATGGTTTTCCTCTGTTTCGGTCAAATTGTTTGATGTGAAACTGTTTGATACGATACATATATTACTCATCTCCCCGCTCAATGTCAAGGGGCGGGGCGCAAAAAAGGCCGCTTCGGAAAATTTTCCGAAGCAGCCTTGATTTTTATGGATATGGTGTACGCTTACAGCTTTTTGCCGGTCAGCAGCTCGTAAGCCTCCAGATACTTGGCAATGGTCTTGTCAATGACATCCTGCGGCAGGTCGTAGTTGCTGTCGGGGTTGGCCTTCAGCCAGTCGCGCACGAACTGCTTGTCGAAGGAGGGCTGGCTGTGACCCGGCTCGTAGCCCTCCAGCGGCCAGAAGCGGGAGGAATCCGGGGTCAGCATCTCATCGCCCAGCACCACGTTGCCGTCCTCGTCCAGACCAAACTCGAACTTGGTATCGGCAATGATGATGCCGCGGGACAGTGCATACTCGGCGCACTTCTTGTACAGGGCAATGGTGTAGTCCCGCAGCTTAGTGGCGTACTCCAGACCGTGGCCGGGGAACTTCTTCTCCAGCACGTCGATGCTCTGCTCGTAGGAGATGTTCTCGTCGTGGTCGCCGATCTCTGCCTTGGTGGAGGGGGTATAGATGGGCTCGGGCAGCTTATCGGACTCCTTGAGACCCTCGGGCAACTGGATGCCGCACACCTTGCCGGTCTTCTGGTAGCTGGCCCAGCCGCTGCCGGTAATGTAGCCGCGCACGATGCACTCGATGGGCAGCATGGTCAGCTTGCGGCACATCATGCTGTTGCCGTCGAACTGGGGCTGCCGGAAGAACTCCGGCATATCCTTCACGTCCACGCTCAGCATATGGTTGGGCAGCAGATCGCGGGTGTAATCGAACCAGAACTTGCTCATCTGGGTCAGAACGGTGCCCTTTTTGGTAACCTTGTTTTTCAGGATGACATCAAACGCGGAAATGCGGTCGGTAGCAACCATGATGAGGCTGTCACCGTTATCATAGATCTCACGAACCTTGCCTTCTTTAATGGGCTTGAACTCAGTCATAATCAAACACTCCATTTTCCAATGCCGAAAAAGCGGCGGTGTATCTTACCTGATTATTGTACCATGTCTGCGGACAGTTTGAAAGAAACAGAATGAAAGGAAAATCAGGCCGTTTTTGCATTTTTCTCGTGAAAAATGTACGAAAAATAGAATCAAAATTCGGCGATTTGACGATAAAAGTCGTACTTTCACAACAATGAAGCACCTTTTTGTAAAATGTAGGCATGGACATTCCGGCGATTGTGCGGTATCTTATAATCAACAAATTAAAATAGGGAGGGTTTACTTATGGGCAGTTTTCCCAAAGATTTTCTGTGGGGCGGTGCCACCGCTGCCAACCAGTGCGAGGGCGCATGGCAGGCAGGCGGCAAGGGCCTTGCCACCGTGGATGTGACCCCGTTTGGCCCGGACCGCTTCCCGGTGGCGCTGGGTCGGCTGGAAATGCTGGAGTGCGACGACAAGCACTATTATCCCAGCCATGAAGCCATTGACCTGTATCACCATTATAAAGAGGACATCGCCCTCTTTGCCGAGATGGGTTTCAAGTGCTTCCGGCTGTCCATCGCATGGACCCGCATCCTGCCGAACGGCGACGATGCCCAGCCCAATGAAGAGGGCTTGAAGTTCTATGAGGATGTGTTTGATGAGTGCCACAAATACGGCATTGAACCGCTTGTGACCATCTGCCACTTCGATACCCCCATTGCCCTCATAAAAAAGTATGGCGGCTGGAAAGACCGCCGCATGGTGGATGCCTATGTGCACTACTGTGAAGTGCTGTTTGACCGCTACAAGGGGAAGGTGAAATACTGGCTCACCTTCAACGAGATCAACATGCTGCTGCATCTGCCCTTTACCGGCGCAGGGCTAGTGTTCTATCCGGGCGAGAATGTGCAGCAGGTGGAGTATCAGGCGGCACATCATGAGCTGGTGGCCAGCGCAAAGGTGGTCAAGCTGGCCCATGAAAAGATGCCCGGTGCCATGGTGGGCTGTATGCTGGCGGCAGGCCAGTATTACCCGCGCACCTGTGCACCGGAGGATATCCGTGCCGCGCAGGAAGCGGACCGCGACAACTACTTCTTTACCGATGTGCAGGCCCGCGGTGCCTACCCGGTGTGGGCAAAAAAGCGGATGGAGAAAGCCGGCATCACCCTACACACCGAGCCGGGCGATGAGCAGGTTCTGAAAGAAGGCACCGTGGATTTTGTCTCCTTCAGCTACTATTCCAGCCGCTGCATCACCACGGATCAGGAAATCCTGGCAGAAGAAAAGGCCGACGGCAATGCGGTGCTGGAAGCTGTGAAGAACCCGTACCTCAAGGCCAGCGAGTGGGGCTGGGCCATCGACCCGGTGGGCCTGCGCGTGACCCTGAACACCATCTACGACCGGTACGAAAAGCCTATGTTCATTGTGGAGAACGGCCTTGGCGCGGTGGATACCGTGGAAGCGGACGGCTCCATCCACGACAGCTACCGCATCGATTATCTGCGCGCCCACATCGAGCAGATGGAAAAGGCCGTTAACGAGGACGGCCTGCCGCTGATGGGCTACACCACATGGGGTCCTATCGACCTTGTGAGCGCATCCACCGGTGAGATGAAAAAGCGCTACGGCTTTATCTATGTGGATAAGGACAACGACGGCAACGGCACACTGGCCCGCAGCCGCAAGGACAGCTTCTACTGGTACAAAAAGGTCATTGCTTCAAACGGCACCGACCTTGCCTGAAATTTGCGAAAAAATAAATTTGTGAGAAAGAATTGGAATTTATGACACCTGAGATCATTGCACACCGCGGCGCGTCCTATCTTGCGCCGGAAAATACCCTTTCTGCGTTCCGCAAGGCGATGGAGATCGGCGCGGACGGCGTGGAAATGGACGTACAGCAGACCAGCGATAAAAAGCTGGTGATCCACCACGATTTTGTCATTGACTGGCACACCGATATGCGTGGCCAGATCTACGACATGACCGAGGGCGAGCTGAAGGCGCTGGACTTTGGCAGCTGGAAGGATGTGAACTATCGGAACGAGAGGATCGCTACCCTGCAGGAGGCACTGGCTCTGTGCAGGGAAATGGAAGGTACCATCGTTCAGCTGGAAATGAAGGCCACCATCGATGACGACCCGGATTTTGTCCCCCGCGTGATCGAGGAGGTGCGTGCAGCAAACATTACCGACCGGCTGGTGGTGATCTCGTTCAACCACGACCTGCTGCGGCAGGCAAAGCAGCTGATGCCGGAGCTGAAGGTGGGCGTGCTGGTCTACGGTGCGTTGGAGACCATGGCGCTGCCCACTAGCACATGGGAAATGCTTGGCCTGCAGAACGGGCTGGAAGAGGATGATTTTCCACAGCTGCCGCCGCTGTCGGTGGAAAATGTGGATGACGAAAACTGCAGCTGGGCCCTGCGCTGGATGGGCAATCAGATCAGTATGCTGCAGGCGAACTTTCCGGGCAAGAGTCTGGTAGAGGTAGCCCAGCGCCTGCTGGAACAGCGGGACCCGGTAAAGTATGTGCAGACGCTGGACTTCAAGCCGGACTGGGTGAGCTGTGAATATCACACCGCTTACCAGCAGCCCAGCATGGTGCAGAAGCTGCATGATCTGGGCATCAAGGCGGCATACTGGACGGTGGACGGGGAACAGGCCGTGAAAGACCTTTGGCCCCTGCAGCCGGATGCCATCGTCACAAACCGCCCGGACCGCGTGCGGGAATGGATCTCTGAACTGGAAATGACAGAATAAAGGGCAGAAGCTGCATCCCTTCGGTGCGGCCTGATTCCCCAAGCAACATCTGAAAAGTAAACAGCGGACAGCCTGCAGGCCGTCCGCTGTTGTGCTATGCAAAAGATGTTATAAAATATATCCGAGGCTCCGCAGCACGAACAGCCAGAAGGTCAGGCTGAATGCGCTGAACAGGGTGGTGGTAACGCACACGCTGCCGGTAAGCACACCTTCGTGGCCCATCTGCTTTGCCATAACGTAGCACGCCGGGGTGGTGATGCTGCCCAGCATCACCAGCAGGGCCACCAGCTTTTCGTCGGTAAAGCCAAAGCGCACAGCCAGCGGCAGGAACAGCGCAGGCAGCACCATCAGCTTGACCACAGTAGCCACAGCGGTAGGCTTGAGGTATCCCAGAGCTTTTTGGCCCTTGAAGCCTGCACCAATGGCAAGCAGGGCCAGAGGGCTGGTCAGACCGGCCACATTGGAAAGGGCCTTATCCAGCATGGCAGGCATGGAAATGTGCAGCATGCTCCACGCAAAGCCCGCTGCAATGCCCAGAAGGATGGGGTTCGTCAGGATGCCTTTCACACTCTTTTTGAGCTTTTCGGCCATATTGCCGGTCTGAGCCTGCGCAGTGGGCGCTTCCAGCATCAAAATGACCACTGCCATGATGTTATACAGCGGCACACTGCCAAGGATCATCAGGCTGGACATGCTGGCATCGCCGTAGATGCTCTGCAGAAAAGCCGAGCCGAGGATGGCAGCCGACGAGCGGTAACACACCTGAACGAACTCGCCCACAAGGCCGGTGCCCTTTAAAAACAGCTTTGCCAGCGCCCAGATCACAAGGATGCACGCCAGTGTGACCGCAAAGCAGAACAGCACATACCGGCCATCGAAGGTGGCGCGGACATCGTTTTTGCCAAGGTCGCGGAACAGCTGCACCGGCAGTGCCACATAAAACACGAACTTGTTGGCCCCGGCCACAAACGCATCGCTCAGAAAACCGGTGCGGTGCAGCACATAGCCCAGCAGCATGATAAAGAACAGCGGCATGGTGCTGTTCATGCTGAACAGAATATTTTCCAGCATGGCTCACACCCCGCCGTGGCGGCGCTGCTCTGCCGCCAGCTCCTGCTGCAGGGCAGCTTTGCGGTGGTCCAGCAGCAGGTCTTTGTTGTACTGGAAGTAGCGTTCGCAGCCGTTCTCGGTGAGGAAGGCGTGGGACACCGGGTCCACCGTCAGCTCGGTGACGAACACCACCATCTCCTGGCTTTCGGCAAAGGCCTGTTCCATAAAGTCGAAAGCGGCTTCCAGCGCGGCGCTGGCGGTCTGCTGGGCCTTTTCGCGCTCATCGGCAAGGGACTGGAACTGCCCGCGCAGCAGGTCGAAGGCTTCCTGTGTACCGGCGGCGTTGGCACGGCGCAGTTCGCCCTCCCAGCCGCGCAGCACGGCCAGCACCTGCAGGCGGGTGGTCAGAGCATCTTTGCTCAGCAGCCCGGCGGCACGCTTTTGCTGTGTTTCGGTGTCGTGATCCATGATCTGCTGGTGGAACATTTCTGCCGAGCCGTCCGGGATATCCTCCGGAACGGTGGCAAGGGCTTTTTTGGTCTCCCGCAGAAAGGCATAGCAGCTGTCGGCCACTGCATCTGCCTGACGGGAGGCCGTGAACCGGGTGCCGAGGCCTGCAAGGATCAGGCTGACCAGCGAAAGCCGCTCGTCGAAGGGGGCCTGCAGCAGCCGTGCGAACACGGCGGGCTTTGCCTGTCCGGCCAAGATCTCCTCTACGCCGTAGTCGTCGCGGTACTTATAGTAAAGGTCGAGGTAGGCGGAGAAGTCCTCTGCGATCTTCGGGTGCTGGATGTACTCGCGGATCAGGTCTTCATCAGCCTGCAGACCCAGTGTTTCGTAGGTATCCAGCAGATTGGAAAGATCCTCCCAGCCGCGGGCGGTCACGAACTGGGTGCCGTCCACATCGGCGTTGATCTGGTAGAAGTTCTGCGGGTGCAGCTCCAGATAGCTCAAAATGGCGCTGTGGATGTGGGCAGCGCGGGCATAGTCTTTCCACACGGGCAGGTCTGGCTCAATGTCCATGCGGCGCACGCGGTCCAGCGTAACGATATCAAAGTCGCGCACAGATTTATTGTACTCCGGTGGGTTGCCTGCCGCCACGATCACCCAGCCCGCAGGCACGGCCTGATTGCCAAAGGTCTTGCATTGCAAAAATTGCAGCATGGTGGGGGCCAGCGTTTCGGACACACAGTTGATCTCGTCGATGAACAGAATGCCCTCGGAGAGGCCGGTGGCCTCCATCTTGGCGTAGATGCTGGCAATGATCTCGCTCATGGTGTATTCGGTCACGGAGACATCTTTGCCGCCGTAGTTGCGCTGGCGGATGAAGGGCAGACCCACGGCGCTCTGGCGGGTGTGGTGGGTGATG
>OMBX01000768.1_pt1 | contig 14886 bp, 10 predicted proteins | sample 1644931 | NCBI WGS metagenome assembly OMBX01 (sample SAMEA103958165, study PRJEB25191) | human gut metagenome | biome: human-associated habitat [ENVO:00009003]; feature: intestine environment [ENVO:2100002]; material: feces | place: Germany | collected 2013/2015
TCTGCGCTACCTGCTGGCGATCTATGAGGTCTCGCGCACCCACCTGGACATCAGCTCCCGCAGCATTGCGGAAAAGCTGGGGGTGACCAAACCCTCGGTGGTGCGCATCATGAATCTGCTCATGGAGCGCGGCATGATCGTAAAGGAGCACTACGGCAAGATCTATATGACCGACCGGGGCATCTGGGTGGCAAAACAGGTGGATCGGGAGCTGAAAACGATCCTGACCCATTTCCCACCGGTCAGTGAGCCGCTGAGCGAAGAAGAGCGCTTTACCGCTGCCCTTGCCATGACCAGTGCACTGCCGGAGCGCATCTTTACCGGCGAATATGAGCGTCTGTTTGGCAGTGATGCAGAAAAAGCAGAAACGGAGAAAGCCCAGTGATCAACAAAAAATTGCTGTCCTTTGACCGCGGTGCGCTGCGGTATGTGGGAGCCAATGTGGCTTTCCAATGGCTGGGGATGCTGTGCAACGTGATCTTTGTGCGGGCCATTGCCCAGCTGGTGGGCGCAGCCTTTGCGGGCAGCCTGACCAGTGCACAGCTGTGGCAGAACCTTGTGCTCTGCCTTGCCACGGTGCCCATGCGCTTTGCCTTTACCATGCTGGCATCGGCCATGAGCGATCAGGCTTCCAAGGATGTCAAGCGCACCCTGCGCAGCAGCATCTACGCAAAGCTTGCCCGCCTTGGCCCCAACTACACCGAGACGGCGGCCACCAGCGAGGTGGTGATGCTGGCCAGCGAAGGTGTGGAGCAGATCGACACCTACTTTGCAAAATACCTGCCGCAGCTGTTTTACAGCCTGCTGGCACCCGTTACCCTGTTTGTGCTGCTGGTGGGTGTGCACGCACGGTCGGCCATCATCCTGCTGTGCTGCGTGCCGCTGATCCCCATGTCCATTGTGGCAGTGCAGAAGTTTGCCAAAAAGCTGCTGGCAAACTACTGGGGCGAATACACCACCCTTGGCGACAGCTTCCTTGAGAACATTCAGGGCCTGACCACCCTGAAGATCTATCAGGCCGACGGCTGGAAGCACGAGCAGATGAATGCGCAGGCTGAGCGCTTCCGCAGGATCACCATGAAGGTGCTCACCATGCAGCTGAACTCGGTGACACTGATGGACCTGATGGCTTACGGCGGTGCGGGCCTTGGCATCATCAGCGCGGTGGCTGCATTTGCGGCAGGCCGGCTGACCCTGACCGCCACATTGACCATCGTGCTGTTGGCGGCGGACTTTTTCCTGCCGCTGCGGCTGCTGGGCAGTTACTTCCACATTGCCATGAACGGTGCCGCTTCGGCAGAGAAGATCTTCAAGCTTCTGGCAGCGGAAGAGCCTGCCGATGGTGACCGCGTGCTCGGAGAGAATACGACTCTGAAGCTTGAGCATGTCACCTTTGGCTACGAGAAGGACCGCACCATCCTGAACGATGTCTCCTTTACCATTCCGCAGGGCAGCTTTGTCTCGCTGGTGGGTGAGAGTGGCTGCGGCAAAAGCACCATTGCGGCGCTGCTGTCCGGCAGTCGCACCGGCTATACCGGCAGCGTGACGCTGGGCGGCGTGCCGGTGCAGGAGCTGCAGCAGGAACAGCGTCTGCGCACCCTGACGCTGGTGCCTCACAACGCCGCCATCTTCAAGGGTACGGTAGAGAGCAACCTGCGCATGGCAAAGCCGGACGCGGACGAGGCACAGCTCTGGGCGGCATTGGAACAGGTGAATCTGGCCGATTTCTGCCGCAGCCAGAACGGCCTGCAGACCGCTCTGCATGAGGGCGGCAGCAATCTTTCCGGCGGCCAGCGCCAGCGCCTTGCCATGGCGCGGGCCCTGCTGCATGATACGCCCATCTACCTATTCGACGAGGCTACCTCCAACGTGGATGCCGAGAGCGAGAACGATATCATGCAGGCCATCCACAGTCTGGCCGGAAAAAAGACGATCATCCTGATCTCCCACCGTCTGGCAAACGTGGTGCACAGCGACTGCATCTATGCAATGAGCAATGGCCGTGTGATCGAGCAGGGCACACACGCCGAGCTGCTGGCAAAGCAGGGGGCTTACAGCCGCCTGTATCTGGCACAGCGGCAGCTGGAAACACTGGAAGAGGAGGATGCCTGAGCATGAACAAGAGCAATCATCGCAGCCCCTTTGCCATTGTGGGACGGCTGATCGTACTGGTAAAGCCCATGCTGCCCGTTATGCTGGCAGCGATCGTGATGGGGGTGGCAGGCCACTTCTGCGCCACCTTCATTACCATCTTCGGCGGTTTTGGCATCCTGCGTGCGCTGGGGTTTGCAAGCCCGGTGAGGACCGTGGGCACGGCCTTTGCATATATTCTGGTGTTTGCCCTGCTGCGCGGCGTTCTGCGCTATGCAGAGCAGGCATCCAATCACTATATCGCCTTCAAGCTGCTGGCCCTGATCCGCGATAAGGTGTTCGGTGCCTTGCGCCGTCTGACTCCTGCAAAGCTGGAAGGCCGTGACCGCGGTGACCTGATCTCGCTCATCACCGCCGATATCGAAGCGCTGGAGGTGTTCTATGCCCACACCATTTCGCCCATCTGCATCGCGTGCATCTGCGTCATCGGCATGACGGGCTTTGTGGGCAGCTGGCACATCCTGCCTGCGCTGGTGCTGCTGGCGGGCTATCTGCTGGTGGGCGTGGCCCTGCCGGTGTGGAGCGCAAAGCGCGGCGACCGTGCCGCCCGGGAGTACCGTCAGGCACTGGCCGATACCAACAGCTATGTGCTGGAAAGCCTGCGCGGCCTGAAGGATACCCTGCAGTATCAGGACACCGCAGCCCGCGCCGAGGGCATTACGGCCCACAGTGAGATGCTGGGCGAAAAGCAGAAGGCGATGAAATACCGCGAGGGCCTGACCGTGGCCATCACGAACACCTTGATCCTGCTCACGGTGCTGGCCGTGCTGGGTGTGAGCCTGAACCTTTACCAGAGCGGTAAAATGGGCGTGGAGGGCGTACTGGTGTGCACCCTTTCGGCCCTCAGCTCCTTTGGCCCGGTGGTGGCGCTGGCAAACCTTGGTGCCAGCCTGACGCAGGTGTTCGCCAGCGCAGACCGCGTGCTGGACCTGCTGGACGAACAGCCCGTCACCGCCGATGTGACCGACGGCACAGACACCGCATTTGCAGGTGCTGCGGCAGAGCATGTGAACTTTGCCTATGCCAAGGAGGAGGTGCTGCATGACCTGAGCCTGACCATTCCGGAAAAGAAGATCGTGGGCATCACCGGCCGCTCCGGCAGCGGAAAGTCTACCTTCCTGCGGCTGCTGATGCGCTTCTGGGATGTATCCAGTGGCAGCATCCGCTTTGGCGCAGAGGATATCCGCCGCGTGAACACCGCCGCCCTGCGCGAACAGGAAAGCCTTGTGACGCAGGAGACCGAGCTGTTCGACGATACCATTGAGAACAACATCCGCATTGCAAAGCGGGATGCCACCCGGGAAGAGGTGGAAGCAGCCTGCAAAAAGGCTGCGCTGGACGGCTTTATCCACAGCCTGCCCAAGGGCTATGATACCCCGGTGGGTGAGCTGGGCGGTGCACTTTCCGGCGGCGAGCGCCAGCGCATCGGTGTGGCGCGTGCCTTCCTGCATGATGCACCCTTCCTGCTGCTGGACGAGCCTACCTCCAATCTGGACAGCCTGAATGAGGGCGTGATCCTCAAGGCTGTGCGGGCAGAGTGCAAAGACAAAACGGTGCTGTTGGTCTCCCACCGCAAGTCTACCATGGCTGCGGCAGATATCAGCTTTTCGGTGGAAAGCGGCCGGCTGAGCTGAAAACAGAACAGCGCAAAAAAAGCCTGTCTCGCAAAAATGAGACAGGCTTTTTTGATGGAAAGCTCACTTCAGAGCATTCAAAATCTGGTTTGCAATGTACTGGTGGCCCTTAACGGTGGGGTGGCCGTCGGCAGCGGTCTGCGCACGGGGAATGTCCACATAAATCAAGCCTTCCTGTGCGGCAAGGTCTTTGGCAAAGCGGTTCAATTTGCTGAAATAGCGGTTCCATGCGGGCAGCAGAGGCACCGGATTGGTGTAACCCAGCAGCACGATTTTGGCATCCGGGTTCAGTGCGCGGATACTGGCCACGATCTGCGGCAGGCTGGCGGTCACATTGGTATAGGCCTGATCGCAGATCTCATCCATGCCGCGGAACAGCAGGCGGTTGGTGGCGCGGCTCTCGTCAAAGGTAAGGGTCATACGGTTCAGCGCTTCGAGGAAGAGCCCCAGCTTCTGGAAGTTGAAATCACGCAGGGCACCGCTGACCATCAGTGCGGCAAGCTGCTCGCTCTTCCAGTTGGTGGCCTCGCCCAGACCTACGATGCAGGGCACCAGCGCGTCGTTGGAGCCGATCTGGATGGAAATGATATCGGCCTTGCGCAGATACTCCTGATATTCCGGGTAGACGTAATATGCGCCGGAAGCCTGATTCATCTTGGGCATGGCGCTGTTCTGCACCATATCCAGCATGTCAGGGCTCATCAGGCCGGGCAGGCCCAGATTGATGGCGTGCTGGCGGTCCAGCCCAAGGCCCTTGCCCACAAGGGCGGTGTAGCATTGGGAAGGGTAGCCCTCAAAGTTCGGCTGCAGATCGTAGCCGATCTGGGCGATGTTGTATTTCATATCGGCAAGGCCGACACCGGAGGTGATGCTGTCGCCCAGCGCCACATAGGTGAGCTGCTGCTCCGGTTCGCCGGCTGTCTGGGCATCGGCGGGCAGGGCGGTCTCCTGCTCGGCAGGCGCTGCGGTCTGCTCCTGCTGCACCTCTGCTGCTTCGGCGGCAGGCAGCTCCGTCTGTTCGTCGGCAGCAAATGCAGGCATGGCCAGCAGCACAAGCGCTGCCGCTGCGGCCAGAAAGCTGGCAAACTTTTTGTTTTTCATTGTAATTCCTTCTTTCTGGAATGACTGCACCTGTGCGGCACAGCTGTTGTCTCTATGATAAAATGGAAAGTAAAAATTGTCAACTGACAAAATTCAAAAAATTGCGGCCATCGCTGTGTCCGTATTCTGCGATTTCTTCCATACAAAAAAGCTCTCCCTTTCGGGAGAGCTCCGTGTCTGAAAAATTACAGGGTGAAGTTCAGGATCAGTAATCGCGGGGAGTGATCTCTTCTTCCAGCTTGCGGTAGTCCACCTTGCCAACAGGGGTAAAGGGCATTTCGGAGATGAACTTGTAGCCCACCGGCTGCACATACTCCGGCAGCTCTTCATTGCACAGCTGGCGCAGTTCCCGCACGATCTGGCGCTTTTTCTTGTCGCCTTCCGGGTCCAGCACCACGTAGACGAAGGGCAGGCGGCCCTGCACATGGTCCTTATCGGTGCAGCCCACCACCGAGCACTGATGCACGGCCGGGTGGCGGCTGATGACGTTCTCGATCATGGACGGGAACACCTTGAAGCCATCGTGACGGATGATCATGCGCTTGATGCGGGAATCCAGATACACAAAGCCGTCCTCGTCCATGTAGCCGACATCGCCGGTGTGTGCCCAGATCTGGCCGTCTGCATGGCGGCGCAGGATCATGTCGGTCTCCTCGGGCTTATTGTAGTAGCCCTTCATGACGGTGGGGGTGCAGATGCAGATCTCGCCGCGCTCACCGATGGGCAGTTCGGTCTCGGTGCCAGGCTCAAAAATGGACACCACCGTGTTCAGCATGGGAATGCCTACGCTGCCGGGCTTGGTCACGTTGCCGGCGGCAACGGTAGCGGCAGAGGCGACCTCGGTCATGCCGTAGCCCTTGGCCAGCGGATATTCCACGTTGTGCGCCTTCAGGAACTCGTTCACAGTCAGCTCAGCGCCCAGCGGCAGCGAGTCGCCGCCGGCGGCATAGTTGCGGATGAAGGAGAGATCCTTCTTCTTCTTGAGCAGCGGAGAAGCTGCCATCTGCTGGTAGTGGGCCGGAACGCCGAACATGTGCTCGGGCTTGTGCTTCCAGATCAGTGCGCCCAGCTTGTCGGGGTCCAGATTGGGGATGATGACGACGTGCAGGCCCATGACCAGCGGCATGTGCACGCCGCAGGCATAGCCGTAGGCAATGAACGGAGGCATGACGTTCATCAGCTTCTGGCCGCGGCAGAACAGGTTGCTCTGGGCGATGAATTCGTGGGCCAGAGAGTTAAAGCAGTCGTCGGTCAGCATAACGCCCTTGGGCGAGCCGGTGGTGCCGCCGGTGTGCACCACCACGCAGGTGTGCTGAGGGTCGTAGGGCGTGGCGGCGGGGCTGTGCCCCTTGCCCGCGTCAATAAAGTTCTTCCAGCGCAGCACGTTGGAGGCGTAGCGGTTTTTATCCGGGTTGGTCAGCTTGTAGCCCACGGCCTTGGCCAGCGGCAGGCTGTCGGCGGGGCTGAGCACCACCACCCGCTCCACGCTGGTGCGCTTTGCGGCCTGATGGCAGCGGGGGTACACCACGTTCAGGCAGATGAGCAGGCGGGACTCCACCTCCTCGATGTACTCCCGGATGCCCTCAGTGCTGTACCGGGGGTCCACCAGATTCAGGGTAGCGCCCAGCAGGTCGGCGGCGTAGAAGGCGTAGACCACCTCCGGGGTCATCACGCTGACCACCGTGATGATATCGCCCTTTTTCACCCCCAGCGCCTGCAGGGCGGCGGCGGTCTTTTTGACCTGCACGATCAGGTCGGCATAGCTGAACTTGCGTCCGTAGTATTCCAGCGCGGTGTCGCCCAGATGCCGCTCGTTGTTGCGGCAGATCAGCTCAAAGGCCGAGCACTCCGGCACGGTCTGGTGGATGTACTTTTCCTCATAATATTTCAGCCATGGCTTTGCCTTGGAGGCATAGACCGGCTGCTTGGTGGTTTCCGTCATAGGATCAAAACCTTTCTTCACTTTTTTCTTCTTTTCTCTTTTCGGGTCTGCTGCCCGGCGCAGCGGTTGCGGCAGACAAAAAAGGCAGCTTGCCATAGTGGAAAGCTGCCGGGATGCTGCTGCATCAGAGAAGGCAAAACCTCTCATTCCGTATTGTAGTAGAACCGCAGGGGAAAGTCAATAAACAAACCGTGCAACCGTAAAAAAGGGGAACGGAAACGCCCGCAGGTGTTTCTGTTCTCCAAAATTAAAAGATGTTTTCCGCGCTCCACCGCTCCGCCTCGGCGTCATTGCACAGCACCCAATGCCGGGGGCGCAATTCCCGCCACGCGGGGGGCGCGGCGGTGTAATCGTGCATGGCGGGGTCGTACACCAGCAGCTTTTTCTCCCGCTCCCGGCGCGGGTCCGGCATGGGAATGGCAGACAGCAGGCTGCGGGTGTAGGGGTGCAGCGGGTGGGTGACCAGCTCCTCGGCGTCCGCCAGCTCCACGATATTGCCCTTGCGGATGACGGCAATGCGGTCGGAAATATAGCGCATCACCGAAAGGTCGTGGGCGATGAACAGGTAGGTGATGCCGCGCTGCTTTTGCAGCTGGCGCAGCAGGTTGAGCACCTGCGCCCGGATGGACATATCCAGCGCGCTGATGGGCTCGTCTGCCACGATGAACTCCGGCTCTACGATGAGCGCCCGGGCAATGCCGATGCGCTGGCGCTGCCCGCCGGAAAATTCATGGGGGAAGCGGCTGGCAAACTCCGGCAGCAGACCTACGTCTAACAGCGCCTGCCGCACCTTCTCCTCCCGCTGCGCGGCGCTCAGCTCCGGGCGCACGTTCTGCAAGCCCTCGCCCACGATGTAGCTTACCTTGGCGCGCTCGTTCAGGGAGGATTGCGGGTCCTGAAAGATCATCTGGATTTCCCGGGTGAGCTGCCTGTCCAGCGCGCGGGAAATTTTGCCGTTGATGCGCTGACCTTTGTATAAAATCTCGCCGCCGGTGGTGGGCAGAATGCGCAAAATGGCGCGGCCAATGGTGGTCTTGCCGCTGCCGCTCTCGCCCACAAGGCCGAAGGTCTCGCCCTTATAGATGGTAAAGCTGGCGTTCTGCACCGCAGAGTAGGCTTTGCGCCCGCTGCCGTAGGTCACCTGCAAATTTTTTACTTCCAGTAACGGCTCTGCCATATCACAGCCCCTCCTTTTGCAGCTTTTTCACCGCAGCGGGCGGCTCGATGTGGGGCGCGCGGGGGTCCAGCAGCCATGTGCGCGCCTTATGGGTAGGCGACACCGCAAAGTAGGGCGGGCGCTTGACAAAATCGATCTTGAGCGCCTGCGGGTTGCGGGGCGCAAAGGCGTCGCCGTGGATCTCGGCAAACAGGTTGGGCGGCGTGCCCGGGATGCTGAACAGATCCTCGCCCTTCACGCCCATCTGGGGCATACTGGACAGCAGCGCCCATGTGTAGGGGTGGCGGGGGTCGTAGTAAATTTCGTCCGCTGTGCCAATTTCCACGATATCGCCCGCGTACATCACCGCCACCCGGTCGGCAAGGTTTGCCACCACGCCAAGGTCGTGGGTGATGAGCACGATGGTCAGGTGGTATTTTTCCCGCATCTGCCGCAGCAGCTGTAAAATTTGCGCCTGAATGGTCACATCCAGCGCGGTGGTGGGCTCGTCACAGAGCAGGATTTTGGGGTTGCAGGCCAGCGCAATGGCAATGACCACCCGCTGCCGCATGCCGCCGGAGAACTCGTGGGGGTACTGCTTATACCGCAGCGCAGGGTCGGAGATGCCCACGTCCCGCAGGTATTCCAGTGTCTTTTCCCGCGCAGCAGCGCCCTTTAAGCCCTGATGCAGGGTGACGGCCTCGGTGATCTGCTCGCCGATGGTCTTGAGCGGGTTCAGGCTGGTCATGGGGTCCTGCATCACCATGGCGATCTCCCGCCCGCGGACGGTGAGCCATTCTTTTTCAGTCTTGAGCGCCGCAAGGTGCAGCGGGGCGCAGCCGGGGGTGGGGTAGTAGTCGATGCTGCCGCCGGTGATGCGGCCGTTCGCGTCCAGCAGGCCCATAAAGCTTTTGGTGAATACGCTTTTGCCGGAGCCGCTCTCGCCCACAAGGGCCAGCACTTCGCCCCGGTAAAGGTCGAGGTCGATGTCCCGGATGGCGTGCAGGGTGCGCCCGCGCAGCCCGAACCGGATCTGCAAGCCGCGCACCGAGAGGATGGGGTCTTGGGTCATGGGGGATCCTCCTTATTGCAGATGGTTCTTGGGGTCGGCAGCGTCCGAGAAGGCGTTGCCGATCAGGTAAAAGGCGATGGTGACAAAGCTTAAAATCAGGGTGGGGTACAGCAGCTGATACCGCAGCCCCGCCTGCATCATCACCTTGCGGCCATCGTTTACCAGATTGCCCAGCGAGGGCGTTTCCACCGAGAGACCAAGGCCGATGTAGGTGATGAACACCTCGTTGCCGATGGCTTCCGGGATGGTCAGCGCCATGCGCAGCATGATGACCGAGACGAGATACGGCAGCAGGTTGCGCAGCACGATGCGCAGCGTGGGCGTGCCGATGCAGCGGGAGGCGATGTTGTAGTCCCGGTCGCGGATAATTAAAATCTGGTTGCGGATGAACCGCGCCATCTCGATCCAGCCCTTGATGGACATGCCCAGGATCATGGTCCAGATGCTGGGGGAGGCCACATAGGAGATGAGGATCAGCACAATGGCGGTGGGAATGTTGTCAAAGATGTTGTACAGTTCCGTGAACAGAAAATCCAGCCCGCGCACATAGCCCCACAGCACACCGGCAGTGATGCCCACCACGGCTTCGATGAGAGCCACGAAAAAGGCAATGGTCAGGCTGGTGCGGGCACCGGCCCAGATACGGGCCCACAGGTCCTGCCCGATGGAGTTGGAACCCCAGATAAAGCCGTCCTGCCCGGGAGCGATGTTGCGGTACTGGATGCCGGTGACGGGGTCCACGGCGCAGAGGTTGGGGTCTGCCTGCCCCGGCAGATAAGGCTGGAGAAAGGCAAAGGCCACCACGGCCACCAGCGCGATGAGCAGGGTCACGGCTACCTTGTTCTTGAAGAAAGCACGGAAGGTGCTGCCCCAGTAGCTGTAGTTGGAGCTGGCCGTGGCCTCGGCCTGCTCGGCGTGGAACCCGGCGGGGGTGAACAGTTCGTCCTCCGGCAGGTCTGCCCAGGCAGCAGGGCCTTCCTTCTGCAGGGTGTTGAGCTGGTTTTCCAGCTTTTTGGATTTTTCCCGTTTCAGGAACGAAAGCATCAGCGGCCACCTTCTTTCTTGCCAAAGTTGATGCGGGGATCAATGAGCACCATGAGCACATCGCCCAGGATCAGGCCCACGATGCCCACGCAGGCGTACAGCAGCACGATGCCCTGCACCATGGTGTTGTCGTGGCGCTGTACACAGGTGACCAGCAGCCCGCCCATGCCGGGGATGCTGTACAGGCTCTCGATGTAGATCGAGCCCACCACGGTATTGAGAAACGCCGAGGGGATATACTGCACCAGCGGCACCATGGCGTTGCGGAATACATGATGCAGCGCGATATCCCGCCCGCACACGCCCTTGGCGCGGGCAAGGCGAACGTAGTCCTTGTTGCTTTCGTCCACCATGTAGCGGCGCAGCCACATGGCGTAAAAGGCAAGGTTTGCAAGGCTCATGCTGCACACCGGCAGCACCCAGTAGCGCCAGTTTGCGGCGTTGAACAAAAGCCCCACGCCCACCGCCGCCGTGCCGTACATCTGGATGTACAAAAAGTACACCGCAGCGGGCACAGCCTGGATCAGCACGATGAGCGCCGTGCCCAGTTTATCCGGCCAGCGGCCCTTGTACTGCCCCATCACAAGCCCCAGCGGGATGCCCAGCACAAGGCTGAGCAGCATGGCCAGCACGCCCATCTGCACAGAGATAGGCAGCTTCTGGGCCAGTATCTGGGTGACCGGGGCGTTCACCTTATAGATATGGCTCACGCCAAGGTCGCCGTGCAGGGCGTTTTTCCAAAAGCGCCCCACCTGCACCGGCAGAGGGTCCAAAAGCCCCATGGCTTGCAGCCCGGCCTGAATCTGCGCCTCGGACATTTTTTCGTAGTTTGCAAAGTAGCCCTCCACCGGCATGAGCCGCAGCAGGCAGAACACCAGCGTCACGATGATAAACAGCGTCAGCACCGAGCGCCCGATGCGCTTTGCAAGATATTGCACCATGGTGTGCACCTCTCTTTTTACTTGAAATACCGATAGATATAGCATACCGCAAATTGCCCTTTTTGGGAAGTGCTTTGTGGGCTTTTGCGGGAAAGTTCCCGGCTAAAGTGCAAAGTTTCCGGGCGCGCTAGTTTCGCCCTCTCAGGCGCTCCCGCGCCAGATTCCCCCTTTTGTCACCTGCGGTGACATCTTCCCCCGGAGCGGGGGAAGTCTTTCCTCAAAGGGAGAGCCAAGCCGTAAAGTTTGGCACTAAAGTATTAGGTACAAAGAGGAAGCTTCCGGGCGTGCTCTTAGCTCCCCCTTCGGGGGAGCTGGCATCGCGTAGCGATGACTGGGGGAGTTTTCTTCTCGCTTTTTCCACTTTCCCACCCCTCAAAAGTTAAAAATCCAGCTGAAAAACGCTCCAGATGGTTCAAAAAACAATTTGGATGTGTTATACTAGAAGCCGAGGTGCCTGCCGGACGGGGAAACCGGTGGGCACGACTGCGTGTTCCACGTGGAACAAAACTTTCCCCGGGAGGAAGAAAAGCGCGTGGCAAAAATTGTAGCGATCGCAAACCAGAAAGGCGGAGTGGGCAAAACCACCACCGCCGTCAACCTTTCGTCCTGCGTAGCGGCGCTGGGCAAAAAAGTGCTTATCGTAGATCTCGACCCGCAGGGCAACACCACCACCGGCTATGGCATTCCAAAGCGCAGCGTGGAGGCGGGCACCTATGAGGTGCTCATCGGCAAGGCAACAGCGGCACAGGCCATCCGGCACACCGAGTACCGCACCGATGTCATCGGCTCCAACACCCGGCTGGCGGGTGCCAGCTTGGAAATGATCGACCTGCCCGGCCGTGAGGGGCGCCTGCGCAAGGCGCTGGCCGAGGTGCAGAAGGACTACGACTTCATCTTTATCGACTGCCCGCCCAGTCTGGACCTGCTTACCCTCAACGGCCTGAGCGCCTGCGATAGTGTGCTCATCCCGGTGCAGTGCGAGTACTATGCGCTGGAAGGTCTGTCGGAGCTCATCAGCACCCTCAAGACCATCCGCAAAAAGTATAACCCGTATCTGGATATCGAGGGCGTGGTGTTCACCATGTTCTCGCTGCGGTACAACCTGACCGTGCAGGTGGTGGAGCAGGTGCAGAAGTACTTCGGCTCCAAGGTGTACAAGACCACCATCCCGCGCTCCATCCGCATTTCGGAAGCGCCCAGCTACGGCCAGCCCATCAATTTCTACGAGCCAAAGGGCAAGGGCAGCGAGGCCTACATGGACTTGGCAATCGAATTCGTCAAGCACAACCGCCCGCAGGAACCTAAAAAATCCCGTGCAAAGGCTGCACCCGCCGCAGAGCCGGCGAAAAATGCTCTGGAAGATTAAAACAGGGGGAACAAGGTAAACAATGGCAAGAGGAAAAGGAGGGCTCGGACGCGGGCTGGACAGTCTGTTTGAGGACGCAGCACCGGTCTTTGAGTCAGAGCACGCAGCGGTGGAAACGCTGCCGCTGCGCGAGATCGAGCCGGACCCCGACCAGCCCCGCAAGACCTTTGAACAGGAGACCCTCAGCGAACTGGCTGCCAGCATCGCCGAGCACGGCTTGTTGCAGCCCATCGCGGTGCGTCCGAGACCCATGGGTGGCTACAGCATCGTGGCAGGCGAGCGCCGCTGGCGTGCCTCCCGCATGGCGGGTCTTACCGAGGTGCCGGTGGTCATCAAGGATGTGTCCGACGAGCAGGCCATGGAGCTGGCGCTGGTGGAAAATTTACAGCGCGAGGATCTGGACCCGGTGGAAGAAGCTGCCGGCATCCGGGAGCTGATGACCCGCTGCGACCTGACACAGGAGCAGGCCGCCCGCAAGCTGGGCAAGAGCCGCAGCGCGCTGGCAAACAGTCTGCGTCTGCTCAACTTACCGGAAACGGTGCTGGAGCTGCTGAAAAGCGGCTTTATCAATACCGGCCACGCCAAGGTGGTGCTGGGGCTGCCCACACCGGAATTGCAGGCCGAAGCCGCGCAGATCATCGCGGACAACCAGCTGAACGTCCGTCAGGCCGAGGCGCTTTGCAAAAAGATGGCAAAGCCCGCCAAGGAGCCCCGCGAACCCGCACCCCGCGGCACTTTGCCGGTGGAGGTGGAAGAGAGCCTGAAACAGGTGCTGGGCAGCGAGGTGAACGTGGCCTACCACGGCGGCAAGGGCAAGCTGACGGTGCATTTTTACTCCGATGAGCAGCTGCGCGCCTTTGCAAACCTGCTGGGACAGTACCAGATGGAAACCGAATAATCATGCGATCCAAGGCGGGAACTGCCGCCTTTGAACGGCAGCGGAAAGCCCCAGACGCACCGCTGCAAGCCCAATAGAGTTAAGGAGAGTCAATCATGCTGGATATTAAATTTGTCCGCGAGAACCCGGACGCCGTTAAGGAAAACATCAAAAAGAAGTTTCAGGATGCAAAGCTGCCGCTGGTGGACGAGGTCATCGAAAAGGATGCCAAGTACCGTGCAGCCCTGAAGGAAGTGGAGGCCCTGAAGGCCGCCCGCAACAAGCTGAGCAAGGCCAACGGCCCGCTGTTCGGTCAGCTGAAGAAGTGCACCGATGAGGCACAGAAGGCTGAGCTGCAGGCACAGATCGACGCCAACAACGCCGCCGTCAAGGCGGACGCCGACAAGATGGCAGAGCTGGAGAAGGAAGAGGAGGCACTGTCCGCCCGCATTCAGGAGATCATGTACTCCATTCCCCAGATGATCGACCCCAGCGTGCCCATCGGCCCGGACGATACCTATAACGTGGAGGCTCAGCGCTTCGGCGAGCCTGTGGTGCCGGATTTCCCCATCCCGTACCACACCGAGATCATGGAAAGCTTTGACGGCATCGATATGGACGCCGCAGGCCGCGTGGCCGGCAACGGCTTCTACTACCTGCTGGGCAACATTGCACGCCTGCACGAGGCTGTGCTGGCCTACGCCCGCGACTTTATGATCAACAAGGGCTTCACCTACGTCATCCCGCCCTTCATGATGCACGGCAACGTGGTGCAGGGCGTCATGTCCTTCCCTGAGATGGACGCCATGATGTACAAGATCGAGGGTGAGGATCTGTACCTCATCGGCACCAGCGAGCACACCATGATCGGCCGCTTCATCGACCAGACGCTGGACGAGAGCAAGATGCCCCTGACCCTGACCTCTTACAGCCCCTGCTTCCGCAAGGAGAAGGGCGCACACGGCATCGAGGAGCGCGGCATCTACCGCATCCACCAGTTCGAGAAGCAGGAGATGATCGTGGTCTGCCGCCCCGAGGAGAGCGCCGACTGGTACGAGAAGCTGTGGAAGATGTCCGTGGAGCTGTTCCGCAGCATGGAGATCCCCGTGCGCCAGCTGAACTGCTGCTCCGGCGATCTGGCTGACCTGAAGGTCAAGAGCTGCGATATCGAGGCATGGAGCCCCCGCCAGCAGAAGTACTTCGAGGTCTGCTCCTGCTCCAATCTGGGTGACGCACAGGCACGCCGCCTGCACATCCGCATCAAGGGCAAGGACGGCAAGACCTATCTGGCACACACCCTGAACAACACCTGCGTGGCACCCCCGCGTATGCTGATCGCCTTCCTGGAGAACCACCTGCAGGCGGACGGCAGCGTGACCATCCCCGAAGTGCTGCAGCCGTACATGGGCGGTCTGAAGGTCATGGTCCCTACCAATAAGAAGAACTAAAACTGCACCGGGTTTTCCACAACCGGGCAGAAAAAGGTTGAAAAAAGCACCGCTTTCCGCACAGGGAAGCGGTGCTTTTTGCGTGGGAAGCGGGAGCTTAACTCCCTCAGTCAAAACCTGACGGTTTTGCCAGCTCCCTCTGGGAGGGAGCCTC
>OMBX01000781.1_pt1 | contig 14618 bp, 10 predicted proteins | sample 1644931 | NCBI WGS metagenome assembly OMBX01 (sample SAMEA103958165, study PRJEB25191) | human gut metagenome | biome: human-associated habitat [ENVO:00009003]; feature: intestine environment [ENVO:2100002]; material: feces | place: Germany | collected 2013/2015
TTTCCGGGCGAATTGCTCTAAGCTTTGTTACAGGAATCAGTATAGCGGATAAAGCGGAAAAACAGCTCGGCAAAATGCGGAAGATTTTCTTGAGATTGCATGAAGGGATCGCGGCGGGGCGTTGACAAGCGGCCGGAATATGGTGTACACTGGACAAGCCGGCGAAAGGAGAGGGTTCCGGATGAAATGGGGAAAACGGATATTGTGCATCGCGCTGGCCGCCGCCATTGTGCTGGAGGACGCGCCCGGCGGCACCATCGTCACCGAAGGCACGCCGGAGCAGGTCGCGCAATGCGAACAGTCGTGGACGGGCAAGTTCCTTAGGGATATGCTGTGACTGATTTCGAACGACACAGTCCGGACGTGTGGCGCAAAACGGCGGATGCGTTACGGGAAACCGCAGTATCGGACGCCGGCACCCAATCCGACGGCAGGGGAGTGAACAAGAACGGCGCGCCCCTGTTGGGGGATACTCGCGACCTGTTCCGTCCGAAAACCTCCGACATTCCCGCGCAGCCGGGCGTATACAAGTGGCGTGACGGCGAGGGGCGCGTCATCTACGTTGGCAAGGCCAAGAACCTGCGCAACCGGCTGACGAACTACTTCCAGCCGCTCTACCAGCTGCATCCACGCACCCAGACCATGGTGTTGACGGCTCGCAGCCTCGAATGGACGGTAGTGGGTACGGAACTGGAGTCGCTCACACTCGAATACACGTGGATCAAGGAGTTCGACCCACGATTCAACGTGGTGTTCCGCGATGACAAGACCTACCCGTATCTGGCCATCTCATCAGGCGAACGCATCCCACGCGTATGGGTGACTCGCAGCCGCAAACGTCGCGATACCAGATATTTCGGCCCGTACGCCAAGGTATGGGATCTTCGGCACAGCCTCGACGCGTTGCTGAAAACGTTTCCCGTGCGCACATGCTCGAAGAGCGTGTTCCACAAGGCGCAGTTGACGGGCCGTCCATGTCTGTTGGCATCGATCGGCAAATGCTCCGCTCCATGCGTGAACCGTATCGGCGCTGACGAGCATCGCAGGATGTGCGAGCAGCTTGTCGGCGTGATGACCGGCCGAATCGGCAAATCGTATATCGCCCAACTGACCCGCGACATGAAGCAGGCGAGCGCCGAACTGGAATTCGAGAAGGCGGCCCGGCTGCGCGATCAGATCCAAATGCTCGGGACCGTGGTCCAGCAGAACGCCGTCGTGTTCGATTCGGATGTCGACGCCGACGTGTTCGGCATCGCGTCCGACGAGCTTGAAGCCAGCGTGCACGCGTTCTTCGTGCGGTCCGGATCAATTCGCGGCGAACGTAACTGGAGTGTGGAGCGAGTCGAAGATGTGAGCGACGCGGAGCTGATCGCCGATCTGATCACTCAGGTATATTCGGAAACCACGGGGGAGAGCGCGGCCGTCTCCGATTCGACCATCGTGACCGAGCAGCGCAATGCGATCGGTTCGACACAGACCGTGACCGCAACGGATGCTATCGCCCGTGCGCAGGCCACGAAGGAACGCAACGAACGTCAGGAGCAGACGGGACGTGCCGACCTGCTGGCTCCAATCGCGCCTGTTCCCCGTGAGGTGATCGTTCCAATCGAACCGTCGCGCAGCGCAGGGCTTGAGCAATGGCTAAGCGGATTGCGTGGAGCGGCCGTCACCATCCGTGTAGCCAGCAGAGGCGACAAGAAACAGCTTATGGACCGTGCCAACGACAATGCCAAGCAGGCGTTGGCACGCAGCAAGATGAGCCGTATCAGCGATATGGGCGCACGTTCCGATGCGATGAACGATGTGGCGAAGGCTCTTGGGCTTGAACAGGCGCCGTTGCGCATTGAATGCTACGACATTTCCAACACAGTCGGCGGCGCATTCCAGGTAGCGTCCATGGTGGTGTTCGAAGACGCGATCGCGAAAAAGTCGGAGTACCGCCGTTTCGCCATCCGAGGTGCGGACGGGCAGGGCGCGTTGGATGATTTGAGCGCATTGTATGAGACGTTGACCCGTCGTTTCCGCCATGGCAACATCGCCGGCGATTCCGGGGAAAGCATGGACAACGAGCGTCGGATGGCCACGCAAAATGATAGGTCGGATGGCGCGAATGGTCCTGAAACGGATGCCGTGCAGCAGAACACCAACCGTCGCCATTTCGCCTATAAGCCGAATCTGGTCGTGGTCGATGGCGGCAAACCGCAGGTGATGGCGGCGGCCAAGGCGCTTGCCGACTGCGGCGTGGACGATGTGGCCGTCTGCGGATTGGCGAAGCGTCTTGAGGAGGTTTGGGTGCCGGATGACGACTATCCGATCATCCTCAAGCGACAATCCGAAGGCATGTATCTGCTGCAGCGGGTGCGTGACGAATCGCATCGTTTCGCCATCACCTACCATCGTCAGACCAGACGCAAAGGAGCTTTGCGTTCCGCTTTGGACGACATTCCCGGCATCGGCGAAGCCTATCAGAAACGGCTTCTCAACCATTTCGGCTCCGTACGCGCCATGCGTGAGGCGAGCGTGGAGGATTTCGAACAGGTCAAAGGCATCGGCCATGCCAAGGCCGAGAACATTTACCAGGCATTGCATTCGTCCGTTGACATTGCTTCGAAGGCGGAGGATGCCCTCCGAACAGTGAAATCGGATGGAAACAGTCCGAAAGATGAAAAGAAATAGAATCTGTAACGAGCAATCGCTTCTGCGTTGCTAGCATGATGAATGGTGAGAGTAAGGGAGGGAACATGACCGAGGTGGACCATCGGTGCGCGGTCCTTGGCAAACCCATCGCGCATTCGCTTTCCCCTGTATTGCATAATGCGGCCTATCGAGCTCTAGGACTTGACAGCTGGTCGTATGGCAGGCACGAGGTCGGCGAGACGGAGCTTGAGGATTTTTTGGAGTCGCTTGATTCCAGCTGGGCGGGACTGAGCCTGACCATGCCGTTGAAGAAGACCATCCAGCCATATGGCGTGCCATGCAACGCGTGGGCGAAAGAGCTGAAGGTGGCCAACACCGCCGTCTTCGACTGGTCTGGCGCGAACGATAAGAACGCCGCCATCCCTGCGATCAGGCTCTACAACACGGATGTGAAGGGAATTGAGCTCGCCTTCGAGCACTCGTATCGGGCACGTGGCATGCGGATGGATTCTGGACAAGACGGCGAGGCGGTGATCATCGGCAATGGCAACACCGCCACCTCGGCTTTGGCGGCCTGCACCGAGATGCCCCACATTGGACATGTCACCGTCGTGGCACGCCATCCCGATAAGAACGAGGCGCTTGAACCATTGGCGGAAAGCCATATGGGCGTCGGCTCCATAAGCATCGTCGCCATGGACCATGCGGCGAATCTGCTGTCCCATGCGGACGTCGTCATCAACACCATCCCCGGCCTTGCCGCCGATCCGATCGCCGAGGCGTTTGCCTCAGCCGGCATAGTCACGAACGGCACGCTACTCGACGTGGTCTATGATCCCCGCCCGACCAAGCTCATGCAGGCCTGGAGGTCATGCGGCGGCACCGCCATCGGCGGCGAGGAGATGCTGCTGTACCAAGCCATGATTCAAGTCTGGCTGATGACCGGCATATGGGACAACGATCCGCCGACCGAGCCCACCAGCCATCAGAAAGTCGAAGCATTGGAGCATGCCATGCGCTCCGCGCTTAAGGAGGCCCTGTGATGAACGAAAAGAACAACGCCGTCAACCAGGCAGGCAGGCATACGAGCGCGCCTTCTCCGGCCGCAGGCTTCGAAGTGCTGCTCATCACCGGCATGAGCGGCGCGGGCCGGTCCCACGCGGCCAACAGCATCGAGGACATGGGCTGGTATGTGGTCGACAACATGCCGCCGAAACTGCTTGTCCCGCTGGTGGACATGATGACCAGCTCCGGTTCGAACATCCACAAACTCGCCGCGGTCATCGACGTGAGGTCACGTGACTATTTCGACGACCTGTCCGCCGTGCTGAGCCATCTGGACGATCTTGGGGTGAAGACCCGCATCCTGTTCCTCGACGCCAGCAACGAGGTGCTCATCAAGCGCTACGAATCCGTGCGCAGGCCCCATCCGCTGCAGCAGGGCAATCGTCTGATCGACGGCATCCTTGAGGAACGCGACCTGCTGAAGAACCTCAAAGAGCACGCCGACATCGTCATCGACACCTCGGCATTGAGCATCCATCAGCTGTCCACGAAACTGTACGAGGGTCTGCTTGGTTCCGGACCGACCACGGTTTCCGTGCATATCTTCAGTTTCGGATTCAAATACGGCATTCCGATAGACGCCGATTTCGTGGCGGACGTCCGGTTCCTTCCCAACCCGTTCTGGGTGCCGGAGCTTCGTTCGCTGACGGGCAAGGACAAACCGGTCAGCGACTACGTGCTCTCCAGCGAGGGCGCGGAGGAGTTCCTTGACACCTACGAGAAAGCCATCGCCATCGCCATCGAAGGTTATGCGCAGGAAGACAAGCACTATGTGACCATCGCGTTCGGATGCACCGGCGGCCAGCACCGTTCCGTGGCCATGAGCGAGGCCTTGGCCAAGCGCCTGCGTGCGCGTGGTCTCACGGTCTCCGTATCGGCCCGCGAGCTGGACAAGCGTTCGGCCGATTGATGACCGCATTGTGAGAAGACAGTATCCAAATACAAAGAAAAGCTGCCGGCTTTGTCCAAGTTATTCGGTATCACAGTAAGCCGGTAGCAGTGCGGGTCGAGTCCGCGACTCGCCTGAAATTATAGGGAAGAACAGGAAAGTAGGAGGTTGGCTCTTGGCTCTTCTGGATGACGTCAAAAGCGAGCTGGCCGCAATCGACAACGAGTTGCCCATCGCCAAAAAGGCACAGGCGACTGCGATGGTTCGATTCGGCAATGGTTTGCACTCGGTGGATCACCACATTCTCGTGCAGGCGCAGCTTGATTCCCAAGACGCGGCCATATGGCTGCAGGACACCATCAGAAATCTGTACGGCCACGAAGCCACGCTTACCCCCGTTTCCAGGCAGACGCCGACCGGCGTGGTGCAGCGCTTCATAGTCCGCGTCCCCAAGGGCAGCGCGGCTCTGGTGCTGCAGACCGGCCTGTACAGCCGTTACACCAAAAACATGGTGCTGGGTCTGCCGGGCGACATCATCAACGGCAAGATCGCCCAGATCAAGGCCGCCTGGCGTGGCGCGTTCCTCGCAGGCGGACACCTGTCCGACCCGGGCAAGGCCAGCTATCTCGAAATCGTATGTCCGAATCATGAGGCCGCGCTGGCGCTGGTCTCCACCGCGCGTCGTCTCGGCATCACCGCCAAGCCGCGTAAGCTGCGCAGCTCCGAACGTGTGACGTTGCGCGACCCCGATGCCATCGAACGCATGCTCATCCTCATGGGCGCCCCTCATTCCGCCCGCGAATGGACCGGAAAGCGTTCCGACGGAGAGGCCCGAGGCAAGGCGAACCGTCTGGCGAACTTCGATGACGCCAACATGCGCCGTAGCGCCAAGGCCGCCGCGGAAGCCTGCGATAAGGTCCGCCAGGCCTTTGAAATCCTCGGCGACGACGTTCCGGACAATCTTAAATCCGCCGGCCAGCTCCGACTCGACCATGCCGACGCGTCCCTTGAGCAGCTGGGCCGTCTCGCCGACCCGCCAATCACCAAGGACGCGATCGCCGGACGTATCCGTCGACTGCTGCAATTGGCTGAGAAAACGGAGAAGGCACGCCGTCAAGCGGCCTGATTTTCGTTTCCGGAAACAAAACACCATGCGACTTTTCCGTCGTATGGTGTTTTTTGTTCGTTTGGGCTTGTATTATGCGTAAGTGGCAATATGGCCATTCCACGCTTACAAGCGGCTAGGAAAGGATATACATGAAGACACTCAAGGATCTTGGAGATCTCAAGGGCAAGCGCGTTCTGGTTCGCGCCGATTTCAACGTTCCGCTGGACGGCACCACGATCACCGATGATGGTCGCATCAAGGCCGCCCTGCCTACCATCAAGGCTCTGCGCGAGCAGGGCGCTAAGGTCATTCTGATGGCCCACCTCGGCCGTCCGAAGGGCAAGGTCGTTCCGGAACTGTCCCTAGCTCCGGTCGCCGCCCGTCTCGGCGAGCTGCTCGGCATCACCGTTCCGCTGGCTGCCGACACCTATGGTGAGGACGCCCAGGCCAAGGTCGCCGCTATGAACGATGGCGACGTCGTGCTGCTGCAGAACGTGCGTTTCAACCCGGAGGAAACCAGCAAGGATCCGGAAGAGCGCGCCACATACGCCAAGAAGATCGCCGCTCTCGGTGAGGTCTTCGTCTCCGACGGCTTCGGCGTCGTGCACCGCGCCCAGGGCTCCAACTACGACGTCGCCGCCGATCTGCCGGCCGCCGCTGGCCTGCTGGTCGAGAAGGAAGTCAAGGCACTGTCCCGCGCCACCGTGAACCCGGAGCGTCCGCTGACCGTCGTGCTCGGCGGCTCCAAGGTCTCCGACAAGCTCGGCGTGATCGACAACCTGCTGGACAAGGCCAACCGTCTGGTCATCGGCGGTGGCATGGCGTACACCTTCCTCAAGGCCAAGGGCTACGAGGTCGGCACCTCCCTGCTGGAAGAGGACCAGATCGAAACCGTCAAGGGCTACATGGAGCGCGCCGAGAAGAACGGCGTCGAACTCGTGCTGCCGACCGATGTCGTCATCAACCCGGTCTTCCCGAAATCCGATGAGGACATCGCTCCGGAAGTCGTGGCCGCCGACGCCATTCCGGCCGACAAGATGGGTCTGGACATCGGTCCGGAATCCCAGAAGCTCTTCCACGACAAGATCGTCGATTCCAAGACCGTCGTGTGGAACGGCCCGATGGGCGTGTTCGAGGTCCCGACCTTCGCTGAAGGCACCCAGGCCGTGGCCCAGGCTCTCGTCGATGCCACTGCTGCCGGCGCATTCACCATCGTCGGTGGTGGCGATTCCGCTTCCGCAGTGCGCAACCTCGGCTTCCCGGAGGATGGCTTCTCGCACATCTCCACCGGTGGCGGCGCCTCCCTCGAGTTCCTCGAGGGCAAGGAACTGCCGGGCCTGAAGGTGCTCGACTGATCTCAGAATCATGAAGGGGTGCTTCCTCATCAGTGGGTGGGGGAGCACCTTTTGCGTATTTCGCATACAATGTCACAAGAACGACCTTTCGCTTTGACGAGCACGGACGGGAGACGACGAATATTATGGGGCCGAAACGGATTCCTTTGGTGGCCGGAAACTGGAAGATGAATTTCGATCATCTTGAAGCGACGTATTTCGTACAGCAGCTTGCATGGAATCTTCGGGCCGTCCATTTCGACTACAAACGTTGCGAAATCGCATTGATGCCGTCATTCACCTCACTCCGCAGCGTGCAGGTCGCCGTCGAATCGGACAATCTGAAAATCCGCTACGGGGCCCAAGCCGTCTCAGTCACCTCGCAGGGAGCGTTCACCGGCGACGTCTCCGCCGATATGATCGCCCATCTCGGCTGCTCGTACGTGATCGTCGGCCATTCGGAACGACGCAAATACCATCCCGAAGACGACGCGAACATCGTCGACCAGGTGAGGGCCGTGCTTGCTGCCGGCATGCAGCCGATACTTTGCGTCGGAGAAAGCTACGAGGAACGGCGCAAAGGCATAGAGCTCGATTTCGCGGTCGGCCAGGTGCACGACGTGACGCGGGACCTGTCCGATGAGGAGGCCGCGAAGCTGATTGTGGCGTACGAGCCGGTATGGGCGATCGGCACCGGCATGGTGGCTACGCCTCAGTCGGCACAGGACGCGGCCAGGGCGATCCGAAACGACCTGTCCGATACGTTCGGAACACGGGTCGGCGAAACGGTGCGAATCCTGTACGGCGGTTCGGTGTCCTCGAAAAACGCGGTGGAACTGATCAACGAGCCGGATGTGGACGGCTTCCTGATCGGCGGCTCCGCGTTGAAGGTCGATGAACTCACACGCATCTGCAAGCTGACATTGGAAACAACCGCCTGAAAACTTTTAAAAAGCATGGTTGGACGCTCGATTTTTTCAACACCATGCGCTATTATCAGAAACAGTGTTTACGAACTGGAGGTTCACCCGTGTCCGCTATGGCTACTGTCAAGCTTGTGCTGCAGATTCTTCTTGTCATCCTCAGCCTCTTGCTCACCTTGCTTATCCTTATGCACAAGGGTAAAGGCGGCGGCTTGTCCGACATGTTCGGCGGCGGACTCACCCAGAACGCGGGTTCCTCCGGTGTCGCGGAAAAGAACCTGAACCGTTGGACCGTCATCATCGCCCTGCTGTGGGTGGCCATCATCATCGCCCTCGGTCTGATGACGAAATTCAACCTCATCTGATTGACGTAATTTGGTTTGGCCCATGACCGGCTTCACGGTCATGGGCCAAACTTGTCTCCGGCTAGATTGCTCCCGCAAAGGATTTAAATGACTTCGACAAACAACACCTATGATGACGTGACCATGGTCGTCGCCGATCTGGACGGCACACTGCTGCACGACGGAAAGACTTTCGAGGACCGTTTCCTGACGCAACGATCCATTGACAGCATCAACCGCATGCACGACGCCGGCATCAAATTCGTGGTGGAGACCGCGCGACCGGTCAGCACCGGCTACTCGTTCGTGCAGAAGCTTCCGGTTGACGCCGTCGCCTATCTCAACGGGGCGCTGTTGGATTTCAACCCCGTCTCGTCCGATTACGATATGCTCACCTCACCGACGCTGCCGAAGGACGGACATCTGCAGAAGATCGGATTCTCTTCGAAAAGAGCCTGCGAGGTCTGCAAGTACCTGCTGGAGGAACTGCCTGGCATGGAAGTGGGCATCGTCATGGATGATGTCAGGTACACGAATTTCGACGTCACGAAATACTGGAAGACGCAGACCTGGCGATACACGGATTTCGATGACGTTCCGGACGGCACCGCGGACAAGCTGATCCTGTTCCCGAACGAGGAGCAGTGGCAGCGTGTGGGACGGCTCATCCCCGACGATTTCGACGTGCATATCTCCGAAGGCTCGCTGTGGATGCTGATGAATCCGCAGGCCAATAAGGAGCATGCATTGAGCATCCTCGCCGATCGCATGTCGACGCCGTTGTCACGGACCGTCTCATTCGGCGACGATTTGGTGGACATCGCCATGCTTCGTGAATCCGGCAGGGGAGTGGCCGTGGCCAACGCGAACCCCGACGTGTTGAAAATCGCCGATGAGATCTGCCCTTCGAACAATGATGACGGCGTGGCCCAATGGGTTGAGAACAATCTGCTTTGACCGACCCCCACATGGAGTCTTTTCACAGAATTGAACTCATTCATGCGGCGGCATGAAACACATCCACCAAAATTGAACTCTTTGTCTTTCTTGGTGTCCTGTCGTGCTATTCTTTGAACTAGCTTTTGTTTAAATTGAACTGGAAGGATAGGCATGACGGAATCATTCTCGACCAGATTGAATGATGCCATGGCATTGCGCGAGCTTAAACAGATTGATTTCGTTCATGCGGCGGAAAAGTTCAATATCAAGCTCGGCAAAAGCCATATGAGCCAATACGTCAGTGGCAAAACCGTTCCCCGTGCCGATATCGCGCATTTCCTTGCCGCGTATCTGCGGGTCAACGAGGATTGGCTGATGGGCAAGGATGTTCCCATGGAAGAGCATGCCGCGATTTTGCCGGATTTTGCCGGTGAACAGCCCGACCATGTTGATGATGCATCCGAGCAACCGACAGAAGGAAGAACCATGCGCACTTTTACGAAATCCCACAAGCTCGACAATGTGCTGTACGACGTCCGTGGACCGGTCGCCGACGAGGCCGTGCGCATGGAGGCCGCCGGCACGCACATCCTGAAACTCAATATCGGCAATCCGGCACCGTTCGGCTTTCGCACGCCGGATGAAGTGGTCTACGACATGTCGCAGCAGTTGCCCGACACGGAAGGCTATTCGCCGTCGAAGGGCCTGTTCTCCGCGCGCAAAGCCATCATGCAGTATGCGCAGCTGAAGAACATCCCCAACGTGTCCATCGACGACATCTACACCGGCAACGGCGTCAGCGAACTTATCAACCTGTCCTTATCCGCGTTGCTGGACAACGGCGACGAGGTACTCGTGCCGTCGCCGGATTATCCGCTGTGGACAGCTTGTGTGAATCTGGCCGGCGGAACCGCGGTGCATTACGTCTGCGATGAGGATTCCGAATGGTATCCGGACATCGACGACATGCGTTCCAAGATTACCGACAAGACCAAGGCGATCGTCATCATCAATCCGAACAATCCGACCGGCGCGCTGTATCCGAAGGAAGTGCTTCAGCAGATTGTCGATCTTGCGCGAGAGCACCAGCTCATGATCTTCTCGGATGAGATCTACGACCGTCTGGTCATGGATGGGTTGGAGCACATCTCCATCGCGTCCCTTGCGCCTGACCTGTTCTGCGTGACGTTCTCCGGATTGTCGAAGTCCCATATGATCGCCGGCTGGCGTGTCGGCTGGATGGTGCTGAGCGGCAACAAGCGTCTCGCCAAGGATTACATCGAGGGTCTGAACATGCTGGCCAACATGCGTATGTGCTCGAACGTGCCTGCGCAGTCGGTGGTGCAGACCGCATTGGGCGGCCATCAAAGCGTCAAGGATTATCTGGTGCCCGGCGGCCGCATCTACGATCAGCGCGAGTTGGTGTACAACATGCTCAACGATATTCCAGGCATCACCGCGGTCAAACCGAAAGCGGCGTTCTACATCTTCCCGAAGATCGATGTGAAGAAGTTCAACATCCATTCCGATGAGCAGTTCGCGCTTGACCTGCTGCATGACAAGCATATCCTCATCAGCCACGGCGGTGCGTTCAACTGGCAGGAACCGGACCACTTCCGTGTGGTCTATCTGCCTCGCATCAGCATGTTGAAGGAGACCATCGGCGAAATCGGCGACTTCTTCAGCACGTATTGGCAGGCTTGATTTTCGGTTCGCTTTTCTTTCGATTATGGCCGCGATCTGATATCGCGGCCTTTTTGTCTTTCCGTATGTCTTCTGCGCGTATTATTTCGGCATACGAAAAAGAGGTCTCCATCAAAAGATGGAGACCTCTCGGCTTTTATCCGTTTAACGGTGCTGTATCAGCGAATGATTCAGCCGTTGACGCGGTCGATGCCAGCCTGGACGTCGGCGAGGACGGTGTCCCAGGACTTGATGAAGGCTGCGACGCCGTCAGCTTCCAGCTTGTCGGTGACATCCTTGATGTTGATGCCCAGATCGGCGAGCTTGTTCATGATGGCGTGGGACTCTTCGTAGGTGCCCTTGATGGACGGAGCGCCATTGCCGTGATCGGCGAGAGCGTTCAGGGTCTTCTCCGGCATGGTGTTGACGACGAACGGAGCAACGAGCTCGTCGACGTACTTGCAGTCGGAGTAGGCGGCGTTCTTGGTGCCGGTGGAGGCCCACAGCGGACGCTGCTTCTTGGCGCCCTTGGCCTCGAGCTCGGCCCAGCGCGGATCGTTGGCGAACTTGTTCTCGAACAGCTCGTAAGCCAGGCGAGCGTTGGCCACAGCGGCCTTGCCCTCGAGAGCCTTGGCTTCGTCGGAGCCGTTGGCTTCCAGCAGCTTGTCCACGGCGGTATCCACGCGGGAGACGAAGAAGGAAGCGACGGAGCCGATGTGCTTCAGGTCGTGGCCGTTGGCGTCAGCCTGGGCGATGCCCTCGATGTAGGCGTCGATGACCTGCTCGTAACGCTCCAGGGAGAAGATCAGGGTGACGTTCACGGAGATGCCCTTGGCCAGGGTGGCGGTGATTGCCGGCAGGCCTTCGAGGGTGGCCGGAATCTTGATCATGGCGTTCGGACGGTTCACCTTGGCCCAGAGTTCCTCGGCCTGCTTCTCGGTGGCCTCGGTCTCGTGAGCCAGACGCGGATCCACTTCGATGGAGACGCGGCCGTCAACGAAATCGGACTTCTCGGCAACCTCACGGAAGATGTCGGTGGCGTTGCGCACGTCGGTGGTGGTGAGCTCGCGCACGGCGGTCTCAACGTCGACCTTGCCCAGTTCCTTCAGCTGCGGATCGTACGGGCCGACCTCGTGCAGAGCCTTCTGGAAGATGGACGGGTTGGTGGTCACGCCGACAACGTTCTTGTTGGCGATGAGATCCTGCAGAGAGCCGGACTCGATGCGGGAGCGGGACAGGTCGTCCAGCCAGATCGAGACACCGGAGTCAGAGGTGCGCTGAGTTGCTTCAGTCATTGTTTTTTCTCCTTGATACCTTTTTGGATCAAATCTTGTTTATCGGTGAAAGGGGAGGGGCACATGCTGTCGTGTCCCTCCCCGTATCATCACTTGGCGGCTTCGACTTCCGCGATGGAGGCCTTGGCGGCTTCCACAACGTGCTCGGCGGTGATGCCCAGATCGATCATGTTCTGAGCGCCATCACCCTGCAGGCCGAACTGCTCGATGGACACCGGCTTGCCGTAGGAGCCGAGGTACTTGTACCACGGCATGGCAACGCCGGCCTCGACGGAGACGCGGGCCTTGACGGCGGCCGGAAGCACGGCCTCCTTGTATTCGGCGTCCTGCTCCTCGAACCATTCCACGCACGGCACGGACACGACACGGGCCTTGATGCCCTCGCCGGCCAGGGTCTTGGCAGCGGACACAGCCCACTGGACTTCGGAACCGGTGGCCATGATGATGACGTCCGGGGTGCCCTCGGTGTCGACGAGCACGTAAGCGCCCTTCTTCACGCCGTCCTTGGCCTTCTCAGCGGTCTCGGCGAGAACCGGGACGCCCTGACGGGTCAGAACCATAGCGGTCGGCAGGGTGTTCTTCTTCTCGAAGAAGTAACGGTAGGCTTCAGCGGTCTCGTAAGCGTCGGCCGGACGAGCGACCTCGAGCTGCGGGATGGCGCGGAAGGAAGCCAGATGCTCCACCGGCTGGTGGGTCGGGCCATCTTCGCCGACTGCGACGGAGTCGTGGGACCACACGTACAGGTTCGGAATCTGCATGAGGGCGGCCAGACGCACGGCGGAACGCTCGTAATCGGAGAACATGAAGAAGGTGCCGCCGTACGGACGGGTGTGGGAGCCCAGCAGGATGCCGTTGGTGATGGTGCCCATGGTGAACTCGCGCACGCCGAAGTGGAGCTGACGGCCGTACTTGCTGCAGTTCGGCCACTGCTTGGTGGCGCACTCAGCCGGGGCGAAGGTCTCAGCGCCCTTGAGGTCGGTCTTGTTGGAGCCGCCGAGGTCGGCGGAGCCGCCCCAGAGTTCCGGCATGACGGCTGCGATGGCGTTCAGAGTGGAGCCGGAAGCGCCACGGGTGGCGACGTTCTTGCCGACTTCGAAGGTGGCCTCGAGGTCGTCGATGGCCTTGTCGAAGCCTTCCGGAAGCTCGCCGGCCTTGATGCGGTCGTACAGGGCAGCCTTGTCCGGGTTGGCCTTGCGCCATGCGTCGTACTTCTCGTCCCATTCCTTGTGGGCTTCGAGACCGCGCTCGGCGACCTTGCGGGCGTGGGCGAGGGCCTCTTCGTCAACGTGGAAGGACTCCTCCGGGTCGTAGCCGAGGAGCTTCTTGAGGCCGGCGACGGCCTCGGCGCCCAGCTTGGAGCCGTGGGAGGACGGGTCGTTGGTCTTGCCCGGGGTCGGCCATGCGATCAGGGTGTCGACCTTGATGAGCTTCGGCTGGTTCGGGGCGGCGGCGCGGGCCTTGGCGATGGTGTCGGCCAGGCCTTCGACGTCCTCCTTGTAGGAGCCGTCAGGCTGGATGAAGCTGAACTCGTCGGTGTACCAGCCGTATGCCTGGAAGCGCTTGAGCACGTCCTCGGCCAGCACCAGGTTGGTGTCGCCTTCGATCTGGATGCGGTTGGCATCGAAGATCACGGTCAGGTTGCCGAGCTGCTGGTTGGCGGCGAGGGAGGCGGCTTCGCCGGAGATGCCCTCTTCGATATCGCCTTCACCGCAGATGACCCAGATGTTGTGGTCGAACGGGGACTCGCCTTCCGGAGCTTCCGGATCGAGCAGGCCACGCTGGAAACGCTGGCCATAGGCGAAGCCGATGGCGGAGGCGAAGCCCTGGCCCAGCGGACCGGTGGTCATTTCGATGCCCGGGGTCAGGCCGTATTCCGGATGGCCCGGGGTACGGGTGTCAGCGCCGCCACGGAAGTTCTTCAGATCGTCCAGGGTCAGGCCGTAGCCGGAGAAGTACAGCTGGACGTACTGGGTGAGGGAGGCGTGGCCACCGGAAAGAATGAAGCGATCGCGGCCTTCCCAGTTGGGGTCGTTCGGATCATGCTTGATGAAGTGCTGGTACAGGGTGTAGGCGATAGGCGCCAGGGAGACGGGGGAACCCGGGTGGCCGTGTCCCGCACGCTCAACCGCGTCGGCCGACAGGACCTTGGCCATCTTGATGGCGCGTTCGTCCAGCTCGGTCTCCTTGAATTCGGTCATGGATTACTTTCCTTCCAATTGGTCGGGCCGCGTATCCGGCTTGTGCCGAGCGCTCGACGCCCTCACATTGCGTTTCCCATAGTAGCGATGTGAGGTGACGTTGTGGTGAAATTTTGGCGTGTTTTGGTAGTTTGTGTGCTGTTAGCGCTCACAATTAACATTCGCGTGAACTTCAGATGTTCGTTTGTCGATATATCTCCCAA
>OMBX01000826.1_pt1 | contig 13935 bp, 10 predicted proteins | sample 1644931 | NCBI WGS metagenome assembly OMBX01 (sample SAMEA103958165, study PRJEB25191) | human gut metagenome | biome: human-associated habitat [ENVO:00009003]; feature: intestine environment [ENVO:2100002]; material: feces | place: Germany | collected 2013/2015
GCACCGAGGAGGTGACGGAAATACCGCGCTGCTTCTCGATGTCCATCCAGTCGGACACGGCGTGCTTGGCGCTCTGCTTGCCCTTGACGGAGCCTGCCTGATTGATGGCTCCACCGTACAGCAGCAGCTTTTCGGTGAGCGTGGTTTTACCGGCGTCGGGGTGGCTGATGATCGCAAACGTCCGACGGCGCTCGATTTCTTCACGATTTGTCATAGATAGTAGATTCTCCTATACGGATAAAACTCCTTCAGTCTCGCATTCGCTCGACAGCTCCCTCTGAGAGGGAGCCTTTCACGCTGCGGAAAAGCGAAAGCCTCCCTCCTTGAGGGAGGTGGCATCGCGCAGCGACGACGGAAGGAGTTTGCTTTTGCACATACGCATTCTATTTTATCCGAAAACGCGTGATAATGCAAGACTTTTCTTATTTTTTCAGCACAAAGCAGGGCAGCGGGGCGGTTTCGGCCCAATTGGCGAAGCCGCACACGAGGACGGTGCAGCGGCTGAGGGGCAGTGTGCGCATCCAATTCAGGATCTCGGTCTTCTCGTCCGAGCCGATGACCCGCCCGCTGTACAGGATGGCACTGAGCACCCCGCCGGGCCGCAGCGCATCGAGGGCCGCTTCCAGCGCGGGGATGCTGCTGGACGCACGGGAGAACACGTTGTGGTCCGCCCCCGGCAGCCAGCCGAAGTTGAACATCACCGCATCCGCCGTGCCGGGGGTGACATACTGTAAGAGGTTTGCGTGGCTGTCGCAGTGGAGTTCTGCCGAAAGGCCCTTGGCCGCGAGGTTCCTTTCGGTGGAGGCAATGGCTTCCGGCTGGATGTCAAAGCCCAGCACCCGGCCCTCTTTCCCGGCCAGTCGGCAGAGGAAGGCCGTGTCGCCGCCGTTGCCGCAGGTGGCGTCCACCAGCAGCTTCGGCTCTGCAAGGCGGGAGGTCAGAAAGTCCTGCACGAACTTCACCGCCGTCAGGTCCGGGGTGCGGCGGCGGCAGAGCTGCGCCCCCTCCGCCCGGAAGCCGAACTTCTCCCAGAACGCCCGCTCCCCTTCGTCCCCCGGCAGCGAGGCTGTGAAGACGGTGGCTGTCTCCTTGTCATAACCGCCAAAGCGGCGCAATACTTCTTTTAACAGGTAGGAGCCGTAGCCTTTTCGCCGCCATTCTGGTACAATGGTAAGCAGCGTGAGGGCGGCCCCCTGCGCCGTTGCGATCACTTCGCACCGGCCCACGGCGGTCTTTTCCTTATAAAGGGCGAACCCGCCCGGAATCTCAGCCAGTTTCATCGAAAGCCTCCTGTTTTTTTACGACCTTATTTCACACATTCTTCACCCGCTCAGCGATTCGTTTTCACAATTAGCGGCTACAATAAAGCCAGTTCAAAGGAAGTGCGGCTCCCGCACCCATCCCCGAACCGATTCCCTTTAGAAAGGATGTTGCACCATGGATAATGAAAACAAATGGGAATACGATTATTCCTCTGCAAATAGTTCGTCCGGGGAGACCGGATACCCCAATGTCGGCTCCTCCGGCATGAACACCGCCAACACGGCGGGCACCTACGGCGAGTCTTCCCCCGCCGCCGACCCGGAACCCGCTTCGGCGGGCGGCAATGGCGGGGCTACGCCCCCTCCGGCAGACCCGGCTCCCCGCCCGGAGAACGCGAAACCCGCCAAAAAGCCCCGCAAGAAGAACGGGGCCAAGGTCGCCCGCAGCGCCGTTGCGCTGGTGCTGGCCGCGGCCATGGGCTTTGCGGGCGGCTTCGTGGGCGCACGGTTCGGCAACGCGGGCAGCAAGGTGGTCATCCAGCAGGTCGAACGCAGCTCCGATTCCTCCAGCGGTTCCGCCGCCGGCACCACCGTCTCCTCCAACGGCATGACCACCGCACAGGTGGCTGAAATGGTCAGCCCCAGCGTCGTGGTCATCACCACGGAGCAGGTCGTCTACTCCCAGTGGTCGTGGTACGGCCAGAGTCAGGTCGAGTCCGGCGCGGGCAGCGGCGTCATCATCAGTTCGGATGGCTACATCCTGACCTGCGCCCACGTCGTTTCCGGCGCTTCCCAGATCACGGTGACCGTCGGGGATACCGATTACACCGCCACCGTCGTGGGTGAGGACGACACCAGCGATGTTGCCGTGCTGAAGATCGACGCCACCGGCCTGACCCCCGCCACCGTCGGCGACAGCGACGGCCTCGCCGTGGGTGACAATGTCCTCGCCGTGGGCAACCCGCTGGGTGAGCTGGGCGGCACCGTCACCAGCGGCATCGTCAGTGCATTGAACCGCAGCGTGACCATTCAGGGCACCAGCTCCACCAACACCATGTCTCTGGTCCAGATGGATGCTTCCGTCAGCCCCGGCAACTCCGGCGGCGGCCTGTTCAACATGAACGGCGAGCTCATCGGTCTGGTCAACGCCAAGTCCTCCAGCTCCGACGCCGAGGGTCTGGGCTTCGCCATCCCCATCAATGACGCCATCAAGGTGGCGCAGGATCTGCTGGAGAACGGCTACGTCTCCGGCCGGCCCTACATGGGCATCACCTACCTTGCCGTTACCGATGCCCAGACGGCCGCGCAGCTGAACGTCAGCGCTTACGGCGTCTACGTCGTGGACGTCGCGCAGGGCGGCCCCGCTGATAAGGCGGGCCTCAAGGCCGGCGACCGCATCGTGAGCATCGACGGCACCGAGATCGCCCAGAGGGACGACCTTGGCACCCTGATCCAGCAGCACACTGCAGGCGACACATTGTCCATCACCGTGGCCCGTGACGGCCAGATGCAGACCGTTTCCCTGACGCTGGGCGAAAAGAACACCTCCACCAATGCACAGGCGGCTCAGCGCTCGACCAACGACTAAACCATTTTCCACGCCGCAAGGCATGATCAAGTTTTGATTTCTTTCTTCTCGGAAAAGCCCCTGACTGGCACCCAGAACGCCGGTCAGGGGCTTTTTCTGTCACACCAAGCCGAAGATGGTGGCGCTGACCGGGGCCAGCACGGCTTGGCCCTGCACCACCCGGCTGCTGCCCCGCCACAGGCTCGATGAGGTACCGTCGCTCAGCAGCTTCCAGTTCCCGCCGGGGAGCCAGACCCGCTGCTCGTCCTCGGTGGGGTTATAGTAGACGCAGAGCGCCCCCCACCACGCACCGTCGCCGGGGGCTGCGGGCAGCCGCCAGCCCACCAGCGGCTGCTCCAAGTTGAAAAATTCAATGGCGCTGGGGCTGGCTTTGTCCACCGCCCCCAGCCGGGGGAAGGCTCCCCGCAGCCCGATGAGGCCCCGGTAGTAATCCACAAGGCTGTGGAACTGCTGGGCCCGCTTCCAGTCCAGCCGGTTCAGCGCCGGGGAGGAGCGGTAGCTGTTGCCCTGCCCCTTTTTGGTGCGGGCAAACTCCTCGCCCGCCTGCCAGAAAGGCAGCCCCATGCTGGTGAGGTAGATGCCCGCCGCCAAGCGGTTCTGGGCCAGCGCAGCCTTGTCCACCGCACGAAACTCCGGGCGCTCGTACCGCACCATCAGCAGCTTGTCCCACAGGGTGAAGTTGTCGTGGGCGGAAACATAGCTCACGATCTGCCCCGGCGTGTGGGGCGGGAATTTGTCGCTGCGGCACCACGCCGCCACTGCCCCGCCGATATCCCAGAAACTGCCGGGTCTGCCTTCCACGTAGCCCGGTTCCCGCGCGTTGAAGCAGCCGCCCTTGATGGCGTCACGGGTGTCGTCGCAGAAGATGCCGATCCGGTCGTTCAGCATGGCGAGGTTATTTTTGTTGGCCTCGTACCGGCGCAGGGCACTTCCGCCGCCCTGCCACGGCTCGCCGTACATCAGGATATCCCGCCCACCGGGGAGCTTGTCCAGCTCGGCCCGCAACAGGTTCATGGTCTCCACATCGTACAGGCCCATCAGGTCGAACCGGAAGCCGTCGATGTGGTATTCCTGCGCCCAGTAGAGCACCGAGTCGATCATATACCGCCGGGCCATGGGCCGCTCGCTGGCGAACTCGTTGCCGCAGCCGCTGCCGTTGGAAAGGCTGCCGTCCTCGTTCTGGCGGAAATAATAGAGCGGCACCACCCGGTTCAGCACATTGTCGGCGCGGTACATGTGGTTATAGACCACATCCATCACCACGCCGATGCCCGCCGCGTGGAGGGCTTGGATCATCTGCTTACACTCCCGCACCCGGACTTCGCCGCGGGCGGGGTCGGTGGAGTAGCTGCCCTCCGGCACATTGAAGTTGGCGGGGTCGTAGCCCCAGTTGTACTGCCGGGTCAGCGGGCGGCTCTCGTCCACGCTGCCGAAGTCAAAGATGGGCATGAGCTGGACATAGCTCACCCCCAGCCGCTTGAGATAGTTCAGGCAGGTGGGGTGGATGCCGTCGCCGTTCAGGGTCGTGCCCTGCTGGGTAAAGGCCAGAAATTTGCCCCGCCATGCGTTGCGCACACCGCTGGCCGGGTCCTGCGAAAAATCCCGGACGTTGATTTCCCAGACGCTCCGCTTCGCCGCCGGGATAACCGGTCGGCGGTCGTGCTCCCAGCCGGGCGGGTCGGTGCGGGCGGTGTCGAGGATCATGCTCCTCTCCCCGTTCACCCCCGCCGCGCGGGCGTAGGGGTCGGCGGCGGTGCAGCTGCCCCACTCGGTCGTCACCGTGAAATTATAGTAGCGTCCGTGCTGGTCGCCGGGCAGATAGACGCCCCAGACCCCCTGCCCCCACGGGCTGAGGGGCAGCGTGCCAATGCAGACCCCGCCGCCGCCTTTTCGGTAAAGGTTTACGCTGACCGATTGAGCCGTGGGGGCCCACAGCCGCAGATGGGTGCCCGCCGGGGCATACTGGGCCCCCAGCGGCCCCTGATAGCCGTTCTGCCGCGCAAAGTCCTCGCTTTCAAAGACCGTCTTCCACTGTGCTGAAGTCATAACGTCATCCTCACTCTTGCCGATTTGATTTAAGTGTAACGAACTTTTGTGCAGTTTGCAAGAGTTTCCTTGCAAAAGGGCGCGCGGTACACTATACTGGAGCAAAACGATGTACGGAGGGGACGACATGGCATACACTGACGATTGGGAATCCTTGATGAACGGCGTCTTCGGGCCGGGCGGCAAGTTCAAGACGGCGCCCACCGCACCCGCCCCGAAGCCGAAGCAGCCCGGCGGCCTGAACGATCTGAACGCGGCCCTGCTGGAGCAGCAGAAAAAGCTGGACGCGATGCTGAAAGCCCAGTCCGCCCAGATCAAGACGCAGGACACCGCCACCGAAGCTGCCCTCGCCGACAGCCGCCAGATGCTGCGGGATATGGAGAACGACGGGCTGCTGGCCAAGGGCACTGTGGACACAAAGCCCGAACATCTGGGCAGCTTCGAGGGGCTGGCCGACGAGGTCAAGCAGACCGTGCTGGGGCAGGACGCCTTTGTGGAGAGTGTCGTCCGGGCCATGCGCCGCCCCTTCGTGCTGGGCACCGAGGCACCGGCGGCCCGGAACGTCATCCTGCTGTGGGGCGGCACCGGCACCGGGCGGCACTTCACCCTTGAGGAAACGGCCCGCTGCATGGCCGCCCGCGGGCTGCTGAAAAACGACAGCATCGCCGCCCTCGACCTTTCGCTCTACGCGAACCCCGGCGCGGAGAAGCTGTTTTTGCAGGACCTGTACGCCGCCCTCCACGCCCCCGGCGAGATTCTGGTCTTTGAGCACTACGAAAGCTGCTATCCCGGCTTTCTGAAGACCCTTTCCGACCTTGCGGTCAAGGGCAGCGCCCCGCTGTCCAGCCGGTATCTCGTCAACCGGGAGGGCATCCTTGTGGACGCTGGGACCGCGCTGGCTCCCGGCGCGGTGAGCCGCCTTGACCCCTGCGGCAAGTATCTCATCTTCTTCTCGAACAAGGGCCGCGCCGCGCTGGCGGACAAGTTCGGCGCGGGCATGGTCGCGGCACTGGGCGATGTCTGCGAGACCACCGCCTACGCGCGGGAGGATCTTGCCGCCCTCGCGGCCCAGCAGTTGAACGCGCTGGCCCAGAAGGTCACCGCCCGGCTGGGCCTGACCCTCGCCGCCGGAGCCGATGTGCGGGATCACGTCGCCGCCCAGTGCACACCCCAGAAGGGGGCCGCCGGGCTTTCCGGCTGCTGCGACCGCATCTTCCGGGCTCTGAGCGAATACTGCCTCCAGACCGACAAAAAGCTGACCGGCACCGTCACCCTGACTGCCGCGCCGGAGGGGCTTTTCTTCCGCCTGAACGATGCCGCCCCCGCCCCCCTGTTCGACCTGCTGCCCGCCGCCTACACCGGCGCGCTGGACGAGATCAAGGCCGAGATCTCGGAGCTGGTGGGCCTTGCCCCGGTCAAGGAATACGTCTTCGGTCTGGCCGATAATCTCCAAGTCCAGCAGCGCCGCGCCGCCGCCGGGATGAAGACGACCAGCCTTTCGATGCACATGATCTTCACCGGCAACCCCGGTACCGGCAAGACCACCATCGCCCGCTTGGTGGCCAAATACCTCAAGGCCATCGGGGCGCTCAAGGGCGGGCAGCTCGTGGAGGTGAGCCGCGGCGACCTCGTGGGCCGCTACACCGGCCACACCGCCCCGCTGACCAACAGCGTCATCGAGAGCGCCCTTGGCGGCGTCCTCTTCATTGACGAAGCCTACAGCCTCTACCGCGGCGAGCAGGACAGCTTCGGCCTCGAAGCCATCGACACCCTTGTGAAGGGGATGGAGGATCACCGGGACGAGCTGGTGGTCATCCTTGCCGGATACACCAAGGAGATGGAGACCTTCCTCACCGCCAACAGCGGCCTTGCCAGCCGTTTCCCGAATAAAATCGAGTTTCCGGACTATACTGCCGACGAATTGCTGCAGATCACCCACGTCCTCGCCAAGAGCAAGGGCTACACCCTCGCCGAGAGCTGCAACGAACCCCTGCGCAGTTATTATGCCCGCCGGCAGACCGCCGATGCCCGCACCGCCGGCAATGGCCGCTTGGCCCGCAACACGCTGGAAAAGGCCATCTTCCACCAGAGCCGCCGCCTCGTCGCCGAACCCGCCGCCGCTCTGGATGTGCTGTTGCCGAGCGATCTGGAATTGGAAGAGTGAGTAACAAAAAATGGACCGCAAACGCGGTCCATTTTTTTGTTTCAGGTATGTTCTTTTGCCAATTGTTCGGCCAGCCGCTTCATCCCGGCCCGGACTTGTTCCGGGGCAGTGATCTCCACTTTGCCGCCAAAGCCCGCCACCCAGCCGTAGAAGGGTTCGCTGACGCAGATGGGGACGTCGAAGTGGAAATGGCCGTCCTCTTCGGGCAGGAAGAGGGGCGACGCGCCGAAGCGCTCCCGCATGGCGTCCTCCAAGCCCGCCGCGCACCGCAGGGTGACACGGGCTTCGGGGCCGCCGTACATGCTGAAATGCTTTTTCAGGTAGGCGGGCAGGTCGAAGTCCGCAAACTCCGCCTTGCCCCGGCGGGGTTCGTCCAGCACCCGGACGCCGGACATCTTGTCCACCCGGTAGTGGCGGATGCCCACCGGCTCCTTTTCGTCCTGATAGGCGATGAGGTAGTAGCAGCCGTTCTCCCACGCCATCTGCCACGGGCTGATGGCCCGCTTTTCGGGGCGGCCCACCTTTTTGTAGTGGAACTCCACCATTTTCCCGGCGTTGATGGCCTCGTGCAGCGCGTCCACGCTGTAGAGCAGGCTCTTGCTGTCGGTCTTGGGGCGGCCGTCCACATAGACCTGCCGCTGGAGCTGGCTGCCCTCGTAGTTGGAGCAGAGCTTTTCCAGCTTTCGGATCAAGCGGCGGCTCGTGGCGCTGGACACCACCCGGCTGGCCTGTACGGCGTCTACCAGCAGCTTGAGCTCCGCGAGGTCGAACATCCGGCTGGCCATGTAGTAGCCGCCGCCGCGCCCCCGCCGCAGCCAGATCTCATACCCCAGCGCGTTGAGGGCGTCGATGTCGCTGTACACGCTCTTGCGCTCGCAGAGGATGCCCTGCTGTTCCAGCAGCCTGACCAGCTGGGGCACGTTCAGCAGATGGTTTTCGTCGGTCTGGGTCTCAAAGATGCGCAAAAGCGCGAGCAGCTTGGATTTCTGGCCTTCCTGCTTGGGCATACAAACACCTCATTCGGGGAGCTTTTTGTCGAACGCCGCGCGGCGCCGGGTGGACAGGCGGAACATCTCTTCGAGCTTTTCGCGGTCGCCCGCCACCAGCGCGTTGCGCAGTGCGCCGAGCGCCGCGTCGAACTGGTCGATCTCGGAGATGAGGTTTTCCCTGTTCCAGAGGAACAGCTCCGCCCACATTTTATCGTTGATGCGTGCGATGCGGGTCAGGTCACGGAAGGAGTCGCCCGTATATTCGCACAGGGAGGTATTGTCGTTGGCGCACATCAGGCTGACGGCGATGGCGTGGCACAGCTGGCTGACGTAGCCGATCATCTTATCGTGCTCTTCCACGGTCAGGGTGCAGATGTGCTTGAATCCCAGTACCTCGGCCAGCTCCTTCGCCCACGCGATGCCCGCCGGGGTGTTCTTCTCCGTGGGGGTGATGATGAAGTTCGCCGGGGCGAAGTTCACCTCCGCCGCGTGCTCCACGCTGGAAGTCTCCCGCCCCGCCATGGGGTGACTGGCGATAAACTCCACACCGTCCGGACAGAGGGCCTGCACCGGCTCCACAAGGCCGGTCTTGACGCCAGACACATCCGTGAAGATGCAGCCGGGCTTGAGAAGGGCACCGTAGGTCTTGAACCACTGGATCAGGGCCGTGGGGTACAGGCCGAAGATGATATGGTCGGCCTCCCGCACAAGATCCTCAAAATCGTGGGTCTTGCCGCTGGCGATGTAGCCCTGATCCAGCGCATACTGCAAATGGCCCTCGCTGCGGTTGATGCCGTCCACATGGAACCCGGCCTTGGTCAGCTCCAGCGCGTACTTGCCGCCCAGCAGACCCAGACCCACAACGAGATAACGCTTTGTTTTATCCAACATCCTGTACCTCCGCGCCCAATGGCTTGATGGCTGTAAAGAAATTCGGCCAGCTCTTCGTGACGGCCTCGGCTTCCGCGATGGGCAGCTTCAGCCCCGCCGCCAGCGCCAGCGCCGCAAGGCTCATGACGACCCGGTGGTCGTTGTGGCCGGAAAGGACTTTGCCCGGCGCATGGAGCGCCCCGGCGCAGCCTGTGATGGTGATGGTGCCGCCCTCGCTGGACAGCACCCCGCCGCACTTGCGCAGTTCCATCTCCATGGCCTCGATGCGGTCGCTCTCCTTGATGCGGAGGCGCTCCGCGTTCCGGATGACCGTCGTCCCCTCGCACAGCAGCCCCAGCACCATCAGCACGGGGCCGAGGTCCGGGCAGTCGGCAAGGTCGATGTCGGTGCCGTGGAGCGGCGCTTGTTCAAAGACGATGCCCGCCGCCGTGGGGGTGAACTTTGCCCCGCAGCGGCGCAGGATATCCAGAATGGCGGCGTCGCCCTGCAATGTCTTCTCGGCAAGGCCGGTCAGGGTCACCCCGCCGGCCACGGCCCCCAGCACCGCCGGGAACGCGGCCTGACTGTAATCCCCCTCCACGGTGTAATCGCAGGGGTGGTATTCCTGCCCGCCGGAGATCTCCAGCGTCGTTTCGTCCAGCCAGCGGCTCTCCACGCCAAAGGCGGCTTGGACCGCGCGGGTCATGTCGATGTAGCTGCGGCTCTCCACCGGCGGCAGCAGACGGAGGGTGCTGGTCCCCGCCAGAAGCGGCAGCGCGAACAGCAGCCCGCTGATGAACTGGCTGGACACATTGCCCTCCAGCGTGTAATCCCCGCTGGAAAGGAGTCCTTCCACGGTCAGGCCGGAAGGCGTCTGCTCAAACCGCAGGCCCTTGGCCCGGTAAAGTTCTTCATACACTGACTGGGGCCGCTCCATCAGCCGCCCCCGGCCCACAAAGGTGATTTCTTGGCCGGTCAGGCTGGCCAGCGGGATCAAAAAGCGCAGGGTGCTGCCGCTTTCGCAGCAGTCCACCGGGGCCGAAACGGGCCGAAACTGCCCCAGCCCCTCCACCACGGCGTCGTTTTCGCCGGTGGTGACGCGGGCGCAGAGCTGGCCCGCCGCCGCGAGGGTCGCCGCGATGTCCTTGCTGAATTCGAGGTTGCGGATGTGGGACGTGCCCTTTGCCAGCGCCGCACAGAGCACCGCCCGATGGGCCATACTCTTGCTGGGGGGCGCGGCAATGGCTCCCCCGATCTCTTGCGCGCGTTCTACTGTTACGATCATCTTACATATCCCGCCCGATGGCCCATGCGACCTGACGGCACTTTGCCATGGCCTGTGCAAAGGCATCCGGGGTCAGGCACTGGGCACCGTCGCTCCATGCGTGGCGGGGGTCGTAGTGGACTTCCACTTCCAGACCGTCGGCACCGGCGGCCACGGCAGCGATCATCATCGGCTCCACGAGGTTCGACTTGCCGGTGGCGTGGCTGGGGTCCACGATGACGGGCAGATGAGTCTTTTCATGAATGATGGGCACAGCGGAGAGGTCGAGGGTGTTGCGGGTGTACTTCTCGAAGGTGCGGATGCCGCGCTCGCAGAGGATGACCTGCTCGTTGCCGCCCGCCATGATATACTCGGCGCTCATGATCCACTCTTCGATGGTGTTGCACAGGCCGCGCTTGAGCAGCACCGGCTTGTGCATCTTGCCGACGGCCTTCAGCAGCTGGAAGTTCTGCATATTGCGGGCACCGATCTGCACCACGTCCACGTACTCTTCAAATTCGGGGATGCGGTCCTCGCTCATCAGCTCGGAAACGATAGGCAGACCGGTGGCCTCGCGGGCCTTGACCATGTCGAGGATGCCCTCGGTCTCAAGGCCTTGGAAGGAGTAGGGAGAGGTGCGGGGCTTGTAAGCACCGCCGCGGAAGAGGGCTGCGCCGCCCGCCTTGACGCTCTGGGCGATGCGCAGGGCCTGTTCCTCGCCCTCGATGCTGCAGGGGCCCGCCATGACGGCGATCTTCTCCTTGCCGCCGATCTTGACGCCGCCGCAGTCGATGACGGAATCGGCCGGGTGGAACAGGCGGTTCGCGCGCTTATAGGGCGCGGAAACGCGGGTCACGTTGTCGATCCACGGGTTCGCGAGGACATCGCGCTCGTCGATCTTGGTGGTGTCGCCCACAAGGCCGAAGACATTGTAATCCTTGCCGGTGATGAGGGTGACATCGAGGCCCTGCTTCTCGAAGCGGTCCACGATCTTTTCCAGTTCTTCCTTGGGGGTGCCTTTTTTGGTGGAGATGATCATCTTCGTTCGTCCCTTTCCCTTTTTGATCTTTTTTTCCTCTAAAAACTCCCACTCTGGGGGAGCCGGCGCGAAGCGCCTGAGAGGGCTATTGTACCATATGCGATTGTGCACTGCCGTCCAGCCGGAGCAGCTGCACAAGATAGCTGCACGCATGAAGATAGCCGCTGATGCCCTCGCCCGCGAACCGGCCCTGACAGCCGAAGGAGACGACGTCCGTGTTCCGGAAGGATTCACGGCCGCTGGGGTCATGGAGCATCACTTCCACGGCGGGCACGCCGCACAGCTGCAATGCTTCAAGGATGGCCACGCTGTAATAGGCGTAGCCGCCCGGATTGATGATGATGCCGTCGGCGCGGCCCGCCGCCGACTGGATCTCGTCGATGATGTCGCCCTCGTGGTTCGACTGGAAGAAGTCCGGCTCGATGCCCATCTGCTGACAGCAGACGTCCAGATAATCCAGCAGGGCGTTGTAATCGATCTCGCCCTCCACGCCGGGTTCGGTGAACCGGGCCATGTTGACGTTGGGGCCGTTAATGAACAAAAATCGCATCCAGTGCCTCCAGTGCCGCCGCCACGGCATCCGCAGCGGTGGTCTTGTTCGGGATGACCGCATCCGCCGCCGCAAGATAGAGCGGGCGGCGCTGGGCTTCCATTTCTTTCAGCGCGTCGGTGCTGCTGGAGAGCGGACGCCCGCCGCCCACCGCAAGGTCTTCCAGCGGGCGGTCGATGAAGAGTACCACGCCGTTCTGGCGCAGAGCCCGCAGATTTTCGGGCCGCTTGATGACGCCGCCCCCGCAGGAGAGCACCTGACGGCCCTCCTTGGCAAAGCGGGCGGTCTGCTCCGTTTCCTTGGCGCGGAACCCGTCCTCGCCCTCGGCGGCGAAGATGTCCGGGATGCTGCGGCCCTCGGCCTTGACGATCTCCTCGTCGAGGTCCACGAACCGCTTGCCCAATTTCTCGGCCAATGCGCGGCCGATGGTGGTCTTGCCGGAGGAGGGCATCCCGATGAGGGCCACGTTCAGCTGCTCTCTGCGGAGCGCCGCCGTGATGGTGCGGATCTCACCGGGAGCATCGTCGAACTTGCGGTCGAGGAAGCATTCCGCCGCATACACAGCCTGTGCCACCAGCATTTCGAGGCCGCCCACGGCCACCGGCACCTCGGCTTCCTCGGCGCGGAGGATGAGTTCGGTCTTATCCGGGTTGTAAACCACATCGAGGACGGCTTCCAGCCCCGGCATGGCCGCCACGTCCAGATTGCAGACGCCGACGTTCGGGTACATGCCCGCCGGGGTGGTGTTGATGACGATCTGCGCCCCGCTGTGCACCGCTTCCGCATAGGAAAGCTCCCCCTTTGCGGGGTCGGGGTTCCGGCTGACGGTCAGCACCTTGGCCGCGCCCTTGTCCTTCGCCACCGCGCTGGTGGTGTTGTGGGTGCCGCCGGTGCCGAGGATCAGCACAGTCTTGCCCGCAAAATCCACTCCATGCGCATCGGCGAGGTAGGCGAAGCCGAGGTAATCGGTGTTGTAGCCGCAGAGCAGACCGTTTTTGTTCACCACGGTGTTCACGGCCCCGATGGCCTTGGCGCGGGGGTCGATATAGGAGCAGTATTCCATGACCAGCCGCTTATAGGGGATGGTCACATTGATGGCCTTGAACTGCCGCTTCTGCAAAAAGGTCCGCGCCTCGGCCTCAGTGGGCAGGGGGCACAGGTCATACCGGTAGCCGCAGAGCATCTCGTGGATGATCTTCGAGTACGAGTGACCGAGCTTTGCGCCGATGAGTCCGTATTCCATTTACAGCTCCTCCTTGCGATAGCTTGTGGGGTGCTCCATCCACGCCATGCCGTACTTGGCCGTCAGCAGGTCGCCGACGGCCAGCGCCGCCGCACAGGTCTGCACGATGGCAGCGCGGGGCACGATGCAGGGGTCGTGGCGGCCCTGAATGGAGAGTTCCGCATTCTGTTTTGCAATATAATCCACGGTGTCCTGCTGTTTATAGATGCTGGGCGTCGGCTTGACCACGGTACGGAAGACCACGGGCATCCCGTTGGAGATGCCGCCGTTCAGCCCCGCGTTGTGGTTGGTGGCCGTCACGATGTTGCTCCCCTTCATCCGAAAGGGGTCGTTGGCTTCGCTGCCCTTCTGGTCGGCGAAGCCGAAGCCGGTGCCGAACTCGATGCCCTTGACGGCGGGGACCGAGAAGGCCATGTGGGCGATCTCACTTTCCACGCTGTCGAAATAGGGCTCGCCGACGCCCGCCGGGAGGCCGAGGATGGCGGTCTCAAGGATACCGCCCACACTGTCGCCCTCGCTGCCCGCCGCGCGGATGGCGTTCTTCATGGGCTCCTCGGCGTCCGCATCCAGCAGCGCGAAGCCGCCGCTTTGATTCAGCAGAGCCTCAGCCTGTGCGGCCAGCGCCGCCGGGTCGTTCAGGGCGAAGGGGGTGTCGGCCACCCCGGCGCACCGGCCGATGTGGGTCACGATCTCGATGCCCGCTCGTTCCAGCGCCTCCAGCACGATGCCGCCGCCCGCCACAAGGGCCGCCGTGATCCGGCCGGAAAAGTGCCCGCCGCCCCGCGCGTCCTGAAAGCCGTGGTATTTGGCATAGGCCGTATAATCCGCGTGGCCGGGGCGAAGCAGGTCGGCGGTCTTGGCGTAATCGCCGCTGCGGGTGTTCTGGTTTTCGATCATCAGGGCGATGGCGGTGCCGGTGG